>Ga0153915_10005389_pt1 | contig 11894 bp, 6 predicted proteins | sample Opewatmetagenome_2_FD_107003 | JGI IMG/M metagenome (GOLD analysis project Ga0153915, IMG submission 107003) | Freshwater wetland microbial communities from Ohio, USA - Open water 3 Core 3 Depth 3 metaG | ecosystem: Environmental > Aquatic > Freshwater > Wetlands | place: USA: Ohio, Lake Erie...
ATGCATGCAATGCCCTTATTATTCTGGCATAACGAGCGGGCAGCACCCAGAAGGTCGCTTCCTATGAAAATATCATCTGCAGAAACAAAACGACCCAGAGCTTCCCTGACGACATTATTCTTGGATTCACTGTTACACCCGGTACCATAAAAATATATCTTCCTGAACGTCAAATGAGCATAAGGACCCAGCTCCTTCGCCAAAAGCTGATATATCTCATCAGCTGACAGGAAATAGGGATTGATACCCGAGGTACATACAGATTCACCGGGAGTTTTGTTCTTTATGATTTTCCATTCAGTTTTTGTCGAACCGCTGTCAGCTACCAGGATCATAATAACAGGAAATATTACTAAGTCGTTGTAATAAAGCTTGTCAGGGACTAACTGATTAAATTTTTATTGAAGATGTATTACAAATGTAATGTAAAATTCTTGCTTTTTGTAAGATGTATGACAAATTTAAAAAACTTTATAAATTTGGCTATTTATACTTATATTTCCTTCTAAATAAGCCTGAGCATGATCTTCATTCTGATTAAACGACTGTTATTTCTGGTTATGGTCACAGCAGTTAATCTGGCTGCATTGTCCGGCCAGGAAACCGGGAGGCTCACCCGCATTGCTGCAGAGAAACTCAAGAGCTGGGAAAATCCTTTAACTCAGTGGCTGCATATTGCCAGACCCAGGATTGACTCCATTAAGGTCGGCTTAAGACCTGATACATTGACCGTTTACTTTGCTCCGGGATTATCTTATTATCCATTCCGTGAGGAAAACTGCAAGACCTTTACGCAGTCATTGAAGGAAGCTCTTGGCAGGAAATTCAGAAAATTCAGTCTCGGGGTAGTCACCAACAATTTTAGTTTGGATCAGTTAGTGCCTAATTATTACAGGAAGGAGACTCTGGTTGATTCATCACGGTTTCCTTTAACTGTTCCGGATAAAAAAATCCTGGTTAAACGTTTAAACAGCACAAATCCTGAAAAGGGACTCACTGGCAATTCCATAGCTCTATGGCACAGCCACGGATACTATTTTGAAATGAATCTCGACAGATGGGAATGGCAGCGGGCAAGATTGTTCGGTACAGTAGAAGATATTTCAGTAATGGGATATGTTGTTCCATATCTCACAAAAATGCTTGAGAATGCAGGTGCAAATGTTTTTTTGCCGCGTGAACGGGATGTTCAAACCAATGAGGTTATTGTTGATAATGACAGGTCAACAGGGAATTCTGAAGTTGTATTACACCTTAACAGTGTAGTTCGCAGAAAAAACGAAGGATTTCTGCTGACTGATACTGTTTATTCAGGTTACAATCCATTCAAACATGGGACATCACTTGCAATAACAGGCGATTCAGCCATCTATATTCCTGAAATTCCGGAAAAAGGATATTATGCAGTTTATATTTCTTACCCCTACTTTTCTGGCAACAGTGAATCTGTAAAATATGATGTTTGCCATACTGGTGGCAGAACCGGATTTATTATTAATCAGACAATAGGAGGGGGAACATGGATTTATCTGGGGACATTCCTCTTTTACAGTGGTAAAGATGCCAGGACCGGATCAGTGATAATAAAGGATTCAGGCAAGCCAGGTGGATTGGTAGCGCTCGATGCGGTAAGATTAGGAGGGGGTATGGGTAATGTTGCCCGGCAACCTTCATCTGCTATTATTAAAAATCAGCAGTCTGCAATGGAAAAGGCATCAGGAACCATCCCGGCAGATACAATGATCAAACCCGTTTTTGGATGGAAGGTCAGCGGAAAACCGCGGTTTCTTGAGGCAGCCAGATATTACCTCCAGTATGCCGGCATGCCGGATACTCTTGTGTACAGTCCCAATACCTATAAAAACGACTATAATGATGATTATCAGTCAAGAAGTTTGTGGGTCAATTATCTGCTCGGTAATCCTTCCCCATCAGAAAATGAACGGCGGGTACCGGGACTGGGCATCCCTGTTGATCTCTCCTTTGCCTTCCACACAGATGCCGGCATTACACAGAATGATTCGGTTATAGGCACTCTGGCAATCTATTCAACCGGATCAGATTTCGGGAAGTTCCCGGACGGGACATCAAGGATGGCCAGCAGGGATCTCTCGGATATGATTCAAACCCAGGTTGTTGATGATATCAGAAAGTTATTTGATCCGCTGTGGACCAGGAGAGGATTATGGGACCGGCCGTATTACGAGGCAAGGAGGCCCAATGTTCCGGGCATCCTGCTGGAGTTATTATCCCATCAGAACCTTGCTGATCAGAGATTCGGACTCGATCCAAGGTTCAGGTTTTATGTTTCGCGGGCGGTATATAAAGGCATTCTTAAATACCTTTCATATGTTGAGAAACGGGGATATGTTGTTCAGCCATTACCTGTTCAAAACTTCGCTATTGTTCCGGTTTCCGGAAAAACAATCAGATTGTCCTGGGAACCAGTTGCGGACAAAAATGAACCGTCGTCATTACCCGGTCAATACAAAATTTATAAACGGTCAGGTGAAAACGGTTTTGATAACGGAACAATAGTTGACAGGACGTGGTATGAGATGGAGCTTGATTCATATGATTCAATTTATAGCTTCAAGGTTACTGCTGTTAATGAAGGGGGGGAGAGCTTTGATTCAGAAATACTGGCTGTCGGAATAAAAGAAAATAACGCAAAAAGGGTACTTGTCGTCAACGGCTTTGACAGGATATCAGGACCAGCCTGGTTCGATATCCGGAACATGGCGGGAGTTGCATGGTGGGACGACCGTGGTGTTGCTGACAGATATGATATTATTACTATAGGTGATCAGTATGATTTTAATCGTAAGGATCAATGGCTGGACGATGATTCACCCGGCTGGGGAGCAACATACTCAGATCTGGCCGGAAAGATTATACCCGGAAATTCATTTGATTATCCATATATTCACGGTAAATCTATCCTCGCTGCCGGATACTCATTTTATTCGGTATCAGATGAATATTTCTGTTCGGATAAAGGAAATCCTTCATCATGGAAAATAATCGATCTGATATTTGGTGAGGAGAAGACGACTCCCTTTTTCCTTGATACTACTATTGTTGATTTTAAAATCTATTCACCGGAGTTCATGGAAAAGATCAAAGAAATAACTCAGGCGGGCACAAATATTTTTATGTCAGGAGCATATATTGGTTCTGACCTGAATATTCCCGGCGATTCGACTGCGATTAAATTTGCCCGTCAGTACCTGCATTTTATTCCGCGAACAGGTCATTCTGTAAAGCAAGGAAAAGTTTATGTCACCGATTATGCAAAACCGGGATTTTCAGGTACCTTTAACTTCAACACCGGCTTTTCTGAATCAGTATACCAGGTAGAAGCGCCTGATGCCATCGAACCATCCGGAAAAGGTGCTATCTGCTCATTCAGATATGATGAAAACAATTCTTCAGCAGGCGTTATATTCAGGGGAAGCTATAAAACAGTGATTCTGGGATTCCCCTTCGAAACCATAATGAATGAATCGGGGAGAGACCAGCTTATGAAACAAATACTGAATTATTTTGAAAAATAGACTTAGATCATGGAAAAGAGAATAACGTGCTTTATACCATTTTCAGATAATGAATCAATAGTGTGCAGTCTTGATTCACTTAAGATGTCAGGGGTAGTTGATAAAATTGTGATAGTGACAAAGGATGAAACATATCCTGATTACTCCGGTCCTGATGTAATGTTTCTGAGATCTGAGGGATTTGCTGCAACAGCTACTTTAAAAATGATGTCAGATCTTTCGACAGGCGATTTTGCTCTTGTTTACAGCAAAACCTTTCCGCTTGACCTTGGGAAATTTGCTCTCAACAGGATGATGCAGGTATGTAACGACACAGGAGCAGGGATGGTATATTCAGATTATTACGAAAACAAGAATAACCGCCTCTCTCCCCATCCGTTGATTGACTATCAGGAAGGTAGTCTGCGGGATGACTTTAATTTTGGATCGGTCACACTTTTTAGAAGATCAGCATTCAGCGAAGCCTGCAACCAAATGACCCAGGAATACCGCTTCGCAGGATTGTATGACCTGAGGCTTAAAGTATCGCGGAATTATAGTATTGTCCATATTCCTGAAATGCTCTATACAGAAATTGAGCCTGATCTGCGGAAATCGGGTGAAAAGCAGTTTGATTATGTCGATCCGAAGAACAGATCGGTTCAGATTGAAATGGAACTTGCATGTAGTGATCACCTTAAGAAAGTGAATGCCTGGTTGAAGCCTCAGTTCAGGGAAATAGATTTTGATACGGAAAAATTCGATTTCGAAGCTTCGGTAATAATACCTGTCAGGAACAGGGTGACAACCATTGGGGATGCTATAAAATCTGTACTCAGCCAGGAAACAAAATTTAATTTCAACCTGATTGTTATTGATAATTTTTCCACTGATGGTACATCTGATATAATTCAGTCCTTTGCAGAAACTGACGCAAGAGTTGTGCACATTATTCCGGAACGTTATGATCTTGGTATTGGCGGATGCTGGAATGAAGGAATCTTCAGCAGGAAATGCGGGAAGTTTGCCATTCAGCTTGACAGCGACGATCTTTACATAGACAACAGTGTGATAACGAGAATTGTAGAGGCATTCTATGACCAGAAATGTGCCATGGTTGTCGGATCATACAAAATGGTGAATTTCAACCTTGAAGATATACCACCGGGTTTGATCGATCACAGGGAGTGGACTCCGGAAAACGGTAGAAATAATGCTTTGAGAGTTAACGGATTAGGTGCCCCGAGAGCATTCTACACACCTGTTATCAGAAGTATCCGGGTACCAAACGTCAGTTATGGTGAGGATTATGCACTTGGGCTCGCAATAAGCCGTCATTACAGGATCGGAAGGATTTACGATCCGTTGTATCTTTGCCGCAGGTGGGAGCAAAACTCTGATGCTGCACTTGATGTTTACAGGATGAATGCACACAATCATTACAAGGATAAAATAAGGACAATTGAATTGCTTTCAAGAAAACAGCTGTTAAAAGAAACGGAAAATAATTAATTTATAATCTCAGCGGTGTATTCTGACAGAATAAATGACCTTTTTAACAAGCAGCTTCATGAATGGGAGCTGGCACGAATTAATTACAGTCAGCTTATAAAAGTAAACACCAGGCAGCTCGATTTCGGCGATTTTGAAATACTTGTTCAATTCAATCCTGAGAGGATCAGGTCTTCCGCTGCAAAGGTCGATGCAAAGTCAATAGAAGCGAGGCCATGTTTTCTGTGCAGGGAAAACAGACCCGTACAACAGCGCGGAGTCCAGTTTGATGGTGATATGACTGTGCTTGTCAATCCGTTTCCTATTTTCAACAGACATCTGACAATCCCCTCAGAGTTTCACACGGATCAGCGCATCAGAAACAACTTCGGCAAAATGCTCTCACTGGCTGAGGCTCTGCCGGATTATGTGATCTTCTACAACGGTCCGGAATGCGGTGCATCAGCTCCCGATCATTTCCATTTCCAGGCTGGCAACAAGGGATTTATGCCTGTGGAAAAGGATTTCTCCGGGAGAAAACATACCAGATTATTGTCATCAAAAGCTGGTATTGAAATATGGCAATGGAAAAACTATTTCAGGGGTATTTTAACCCTGAAAGGTTATCATAAAGAGAGACTTGTAAATATATTCAATCATTTTTTTGACAAATTCTCAGAACTACAACCGAAAAAACCTGAGCCAATGCTTAATATACTGGCGTCCCATTCGGGAGATGGATGGGTAATTCACCTGATACCCAGAAAGCTGCATCGGCCATCTCAGTTTTATTCTGAAGGAGATGATCAGATTCTTCTGAGTCCGGCTTCAGTAGACCTGGGGGGAGTTATTATCACTCCAAGAGAAGAGGACTATAAAAAAATAAGCAAGGATGATGTTGCTGATATTTTCGGGCAGGTTTGCCTTGACGAGAATCAGTTACCCGGATTTATAAGTGAATTATTATGAAAGAAAAGAAGCCAACACCCCTGATAAGTGCAGGAATCTTCTCCGGAAAGGAGATTTCCTTCACACTTAACTCTCCATTTCTGGAAAGTGCTGAAGGCACAACAATAACCGGAAAGTGGATTGCCGGTTGTTCAGGACATAAAGTTTCCTTACTGAATGGAACAAGAAAGATTGAATCCGGGAGTCCTGTCATGCTGGTACCCGTTGCCGGTCATGATTCATCCTTTACACTTCATGATGTTACGATAGGAATAGATTTTCACTGGCAAAGGAAGGAAGACCAGGTTTTCAAAGGGAACCTTAAGTTGATCGTGGAAGAAGGCAGGATACTTGCTGTTAATGTGATATCCGTGGAAGATTACCTGACCAGTGTTATCTCGTCAGAGATGAGAGCTACATCATCGGTGGAATTCCTGAAAGCCCATGCTGTCGTTTCACGCAGCTGGCTGCTTGCACAGATTGAAAAGCGCAGGATCCATGAAGAAACCTCAACGGAGCATTCCGGCCAGATCAGTACAGAAGATGAAATTATCCGCTGGTACGACAGGGAGGACCATAAGAACTTTGATGTTTGCGCTGACGATCACTGTCAGAGATACCAGGGAATTACACGTGCCTCCACCCCTGTTGTGATTCAGGTCATAAATGATACCTGTGGCGAGGTATTAACATATTCCAATACTATCTGTGATACAAGGTATTACAAGTGTTGCGGCGGCATAACGGAACTTTTTGAAAATGTATGGGAACCGGTAAGCCATCCCTGCCTCCAGAAGGTCATAGATTATCCCGGGCCTCCGGAAGGATATGATCTTGAGGTTGACAAAGAAGAGAATGCAGTAAAATGGATATCAGGCAATCCCGAGGCTTTCTGTAATACATCAGACAAAAAGGTTCTATCGCAGGTCCTGAATGATTACGACCAGGAAACAAGTGATTTCTTCAGATGGAAAATAACTTACACACAGAAAGAGCTGAGCGATATTATTAAATCACGAACAGGAGTCGATTTCGGCAAAATTACAGGCCTGATACCTCTTGAAAGAGGAGTCTCAGGGAGGATTAAAAGGTTGCGGATTGAAGGTTCACTGAAGACAATGGTTATCGGCAAGGAACTTGAGATCCGGAAATCACTTTCAAAATCACATCTTTACAGCTCGTGTTTTTTTGTTGAAAAGAAAACCGCAGGTAAAGAAATCAAATTCATAATTCATGGTGCCGGCTGGGGACATGGAGTCGGATTGTGTCAGATAGGAGCTGCCGTAATGGGATCAAAAGGTTATTCCTATCGCGAAATACTGAATCATTATTATAAAGGTTCAGTGCTTGAAACAAAATATTAAAAGGCTGATCATGATCAGAAGAATATTCTTTCTTCCATTTATTTCATTGATATTAAATCCGGTAATCGGACAGAGCTGGATCAGGGTCAACCAGCTTGGCTACCTTCCCAATTCCGTGAAAGTCGCCGTTTTTATTTCTGCCGATCAGATCGCTCTGAAAAATTTCAGGGTCTGTGATGCGATTACTGATAAGGTTGTTTTTAAGGGTGTACCTTTATTATTCAGTGGCAGAAACTGGGGGATGACATCATCCGCACGACTAGATTTTTCAGAAGTTGAAGCCACAGGTAGTTACTATATTACCGCAAACGGCTTCAAATCTGATCCGTTCAGGATTTCTCCTGATGTTTATAAAGGAACAACTGACTTTCTCCTCCGTTATATGCGCCAGCAGCGCTGTGGATACAATCCGTATTATAAAGATTCATGTCATACTCATGATGGTTTCATTGTCGATCACCCTTCAAAGAACGGAAAGATAATTGATGTAACCGGCGGTTGGCATGATGCCAGCGATTACCTTCAGTATGTAACAACATCTGCGAATGCTGTTTACCAGATGTTAATTGCATATTCAAGAAATCCGGAGGTGTTCAAAGACTTTTATAACGCTTCGGGGGATAAAGGAAGTAATGGAATCCCTGATATTCTGGATGAGGCCAGGTGGGGAATAGACTGGCTGATTAAAATGAATCCGGACAGTGGTGAAATGTACAACCAGGTTGCTGACGATCGTGACCACAGGGGATTCAGAATTCCTACAGAAGACAGGGCATCATATGGCAATGGATTATACCGTCCTGTTTATTTCGTCACAGGCAAATCCCAGGGTCTTGCCAGATTCAGGAACAGAACAACCGGTGTTTCCTCCACAGCGGGGAAATATGCTTCCGCTTTTGCCCTGGGATCGGTGGTTTTTAAAGATATTGACCCGTCTTTGTCTGTCAGGCTTGCAGGTAAAGCCCGGGATGCCTGGGAGTTTGCTCTTACAGACTTAGGTACTACACAGACAGCCTGTAATGTCTCACCATATTTCTATGAGGAAGATAACTATGCGGACGATCTTGAGCTTGCTGCATGGGAGATGTTCAGACTTACGGGGGACTCAGCTTTCATTCTGCAGGCTGATTACTGGGGAACTCTCGAGCCTGTCTCACCATGGATCGAAAAAGATACTGCCCGCCATTACCAGTTTTATCCATTTGTAAACCTCGGTCATGCAGCACTTGGGAATTCAAAGGCCAGCTATTCCTTGAAATATCAGGCATTTATGAGAAAAGGACTTCGTCTGATGGAAGAACGCAGACTCGATGATCCATTCAGGGTAAAGGTGCCATTTATCTGGTGCTCAAATAACTACGTCACAGCCTCTCTGACACAGCACAGACTTTATTCGGAAGCTTCCGGTGATAATCAATTCAGATATACTGAAGCGGCCCTGAGAGACTGGCTCTTCGGATGTAATCCATGGGGTACTTCTATGATCTGCGGATTGCCGGCAGGCGGCGATTATCCGATGTATCCGCATGCAGCACTTACATTTCTAAGAAATAAAATACCTGAAGGAGGCCTGGTTGATGGTCCGGTTTTTAATTCAATTTTCAAAGGATTGATCGGAGTCAGTCTTTTGCGTCCGGATCCCTACAAATCATTTCAGAATGGAAAAGCCGTTTATCATGATGATATAGGCGATTACAGCACTAACGAACCCACAATGGATGGTACTGCAGACCTGACTATATATCTCTCAGCACTTGAAAACGAAGGCCTCAGGCAATCAGGTAATTTGACAGGGATGATTTATGACTCAGAGGGAGCTCTGATCAGAAAGGACATTAACCGGAAAGAAATATACCTTATTTTTTCAGCCGATACATATGGTGAGGGGGCAGAACAAATCCTGGATGTGCTGTCCGAATTTAAAGCAGGTGGTTCATTCTTCCTCACAGGTAATTTCCTCAGGGATCCGAAGAATGCTTCTGTTATTAGTCGGATGATTTCAGGAAATCACTTCATAGGTCCTCACTCTGACAGGCACCTGCTTTATGCTTCATGGGAAAAGAGGGATTCCCTGCTTGTTGATAAAAGTACTTTTCAGTCTGATCTGAAAGCCAATTATAAAGAACTTATGAAAAGAAAGGTTGATATTTCCGATGAAAGGTATTTTCTTGCTCCATATGAATGGTATAATTCTGCAATCTCCTCATGGTCAGGGGATATGGGAGCAAAGCTCATTAATTTTTCTCCCGGCACCGGAACGAATGCAGACTACACAACACCGGATATGGATAATTACAGATCATCGGATGAATTGCTTGAGGGATTGAAAAATTTTGAGGGCTCAGAAAAAGCCGGACTAAACGGGGCGTTTATTCTGGTTCACCTTGGCACTCATCCCGACAGGACTGATAAGTTTTATAATAAACTGGGAGAAATCATAAGGTATTTTTCGTCCAAAGGATATTCATTCAAAAGGCTTTAGTTTATAAATACTATGGAACAACACAAAAACCGTTCACCCTGGGCATGGATTCCAACTCTGTATTTCTTCCAGGGAATACCCTACAGTATTGTAATGATCACCTCAGGACTCATTTACAAAACAATGGGAATTTCAATAGCCTCATTTGCATTCTGGACGAGTCTTCTTTACCTCCCGTGGGCAGTAAAACCATTATGGAGTCCATACATTGATGTTGTTTCCACCAAGCGTAACTGGGTAATCTGGACTCAGCTCCTGCTTGGACTGGCATTTATTGCCGTGGGCACAGCAATGCCATTATCACTCTTCTATCCAATAACCATTTTAATTTTTGCGTTAATTGCGGTCTCCTCGGCTAGCCATGATATTGCCGCTGATGGCTTTTACATGTACGCTCTTGACCAGCATAAACAGGCTTTTTTTGTAGGGATTCGTTCGACCTTTTACCGTTTCGCAATGCTTACAGCCCTTGGAATCCTTCCTGTAGTTGCCGGGGTAATACAGAAAAACACGGGACTTAAACCGGTATCTTTTGAAGCAAAATCAGTAACACCGGAGGAATTTACTCCGGCTGATCCTTCAGGATTTTCAATAACAAAATCTGAAAAAGAGCCTGAAATTGTATTGTTCCCTGAAAATCTACAGGTTCCCCTGTACCAGGCAGGGAAATCAGGGTTGGATTCTGCAGTAATTTATATCGCACTTTCAGCATCTCCCAGGGAGGGTGAGACAGTTGTCGTAAACGTTACACGAAAAACAGGCAGCAAGGATATTGATATTTCCAAAAATCAGACCGGCCGCTATGAATTTACATCAGCTAACTGGAGCAAACCTGTTGCATTATCTGTAAAAGTAAATCATAATCTTTCCGATAAGACTTCATCAGGATTTGTTATCACTGCAGGGAATATTGCTTTCAGCTGGACGGTCTCCCTTGGTTTCATCGGGGTCATCCTATTGCTCCTGGCTATCTATAACAGGATTATGCTTCCCCATGCTGTTGAGGAGAGTAACCGCGAGAAAATAAGCTGGAGTGTTTATAAGGATGTGTTTGTTTCATTTTTCACAAAGCCCGGCATAATTCCGGCATTATTGTTCTTTCTGCTTTACAGACTTGGCGAATCCCAACTGGTTAAAGTTGCGACTCCATTCCTTGTTGATTCCAGAAGCTCAGGAGGTATTGGTCTGACATCTGCTCAATATGGCATAGCATATGGAACCATTGGTATGGCTTGCCTGACACTTGGTGGTATTCTGGGAGGAATCACTGCTTCAAAGTTCGGATTGAAGCGGCTTATATGGATAATGGCATTATGCATGAATATACCAATAAGTGTCTATATCTTTCTTTCGTTTATTCAGCCGATGCCCGGTAATATTTCCATTTATATGTCCATTGCTCTGGAGCAGTTTGGCTATGGTTTCGGATTTACTGCATATATGCTCTATATGCTTCATTTTGTTGGTGAAAGCCGGTACAAGACTGCTGAATATGCTATTGGTACTTCACTTATGGCACTTGGCATGATGCTCCCCGGAATGATTTCCGGTTCGATGAAAGAACTTCTTGGATATCAGCATTTCTTTATCTATGTGATAATTTGTTCAATACCTGGTTTGATCGCTATCAGGTTCCTGAAAATAGATCCGGCTTTCGGGATAAAGAAGAAAGAAAATTAAAATGATGTTCAGTGCTTTACAGAAGGAACTTCGTGGCGATCTGTTTACAGATGACCTTCAGAGAATACTGTATGCTACAGATGCATCTTCTTACCGGGAGTTACCCCTGGCTGTGACAAGACCCAGGGATAAAGAGGATGTAAAAAAAATTATAGAATTTGCCAGGTCAATCGGAAGCTCTGTAATACCACGGGGAGGAGGAACTTCGCTTGCAGGTCAGGTAGTCGGGCCGGGGATTGTGGTTGATGTCTCGAAATATATGAACCATATCCTTGAATTCAATGCCGATGAAAAATGGATTGTTGTTGAGCCCGGGGTAATCCTTGCAGAACTGAATAAATTCCTGGAACAATATAAATTACAATTCGGACCTGAAACATCTACTGCAAACCG
>Ga0153915_10005390_pt1 | contig 11893 bp, 6 predicted proteins | sample Opewatmetagenome_2_FD_107003 | JGI IMG/M metagenome (GOLD analysis project Ga0153915, IMG submission 107003) | Freshwater wetland microbial communities from Ohio, USA - Open water 3 Core 3 Depth 3 metaG | ecosystem: Environmental > Aquatic > Freshwater > Wetlands | place: USA: Ohio, Lake Erie...
GCGGCCATACCAACCCCGATTACCATTATCGCCAGCGTCGCAAGCCCCAACGGCTGCGCCTGCGCCCAGGCGAACGCCGCCGCTAATATCGCGAAACTGCACGGCGTGCTGAGTATCGCCGCCAGAAAACCCATCCCTACAGCGCCGCCGAATCCTTTACCTGAGCCGCTTTTGCCTGATATTGACGAGGGAACGGTAATTGTAAACAGGCCGAACATAAATAACGCCAGCACCACCATCAGCATCGCCATCCCGGCGACAAATGCGGGGTTACGGAACTGGTCGCCCCACTGAAGGGTGGTGTTGTAAACAAGTTTCAAAACGATATTCGCGCCGGCTAAGCAAGCGAAGAAAAGCAGAACGCCCGTGCAGAACGCAAACCCCATCGTAACCGATTTGCTTTTGCCCTGCTTTGCCTGTTCAACCAGCCGCATTACAATTATGGGCAGCACAGGCCAGACACAGGGCATAATGTTCAGCAACAGCCCCGCGATAAACGCAAGGACAAGCGCCACCCAAATAGAATAGTCCGCCCATTGGCCAGTTAAAGCAGGCGATTTCTGCGGTTCGGGAAGAGTAAACTTCGGCTGGATTGATTCCCCCGGCTTGATTTTTACCTCAACTTTCACGCTGCCGAAATCCGGAACGCGACATAGAATATTTGAGCAGACCGCCCCGACAATCCCAATATTAACAACAACTGTCTTCTCGCCTGACAATGATGAAACAGTAAACGGCAGATACACCGTGAAGTCGCCGCCTATTACCTCTATTTTTTTCCCCTGTGTTTCATCAAGCAACCAGTCGGCTTGGGGAAATATCGGCTTGCCGAACGACAGTACCTTCGCCCCCTGTTCGTTCGGCTCAAATTTCAGATTCATTCCGCCCGGCGCCGAATCGGCGGAGGCGTAGAAGTGCCAGTCCTTTTCCAATTCAAAGTGTATGGCAATTGCGCTTTTGCCTCCCGGCGCCACCGTATCGAATTGCTGCTCGGCCCAGAAAGTAACAACATTGACTTTTTGCCGTTGTGGAACATCGGCGACGACTGCACAGGCCGACAATAAAGCAAATACTATAAGTATTCCGCTTGTTCTAATCCTCATATCCGTATTGAAGGATTATAAAATTATAGACACGCTGAACAGTTACTTCTGTTCTTCGGCGGATTTCTTGTCCTTCGCCTGCTCGGCCGCCAGTAAATCCGCAACCGTCGGCTTATCGAGATTCCCGCCCGCCAGAATAAGCTTCACATCGTCCGCATCGAGCGTCTCATACTTGAGAAGCGCTTTTGCTATCTGTTCGACTTTGTCCCGGTTATGCTCAATAAGCTCCCTGGCCTTGCTGTACGCCTCGTCGGTTATCCGCTTGACCTCGATATCTATGGTTTCCGCGGTCTTCTCCGAATATTCTCTCTCGCCGGGCATCATATAATACGCGTCCTGAAGTCCGGCCTCCGGCTCATAACTGATCGGCCCAAGACGGTCGCTCATCCCCCACGTCAGCACCATTTGCTTGGCTATGCGGGTCGCCTGCTGTATGTCTGATTGTGCGCCGCTCGATATGTCTGCGCAGAACATCTCTTCGGCGATTCTGCCCCCGAAGCAGACCTGCAGCAGCGCCCCGCAATATTTCTTTGTAAACAGCGTGCGGTCCTTTTCGGGCAGCGCAAACGTCGCCCCGCCCATCGGTCCCCTGGGAATGATACTGACTTTGTGCAGCGGGTCCGCCTCTTTCAATATTGACTGCACAAACGTATGGCCCGCCTCGTGGTATGCGGTGATTTCGCGTTCTATCTGGTCGATGACCCTGCTTTTCTTGGCGCGTCCCCATCGCACCTTGTCTCTTGCCTCCTCAAGGTCCGTCATTTCGATAGAGTCCTTGTTGGCCATTGTCGCGGCCAGGGCCGCCTCGTTGATAATCGCCGCCAAATCGGCACCGCTGAACATCGGCGTCCCGCGAGCCAGCCGTTCGAGAACCGCGTCGGAACCAAGCTTGACCTTCTTGGCGTGGACCCTCAATATCTCAGCACGGCCCTTCAGGTCAGGCAAAGGCACCACAACCTGTCTGTCAAACCGGCCCGGCCTGGTCAATGCGCTATCCAGTATGTCCGAGCGGTTCGTGGCCGCCATCACAATCACCTGGTCGTCCGTATCAAACCCGTCCATCTCAACCAGAATGGCGTTGAGCGTCTGTTCCCGCTCATCGTGTCCGCCGCCGGCGAAACTCGCGCTGCGCCTGCGTCCCACAGCGTCAATTTCATCGAGAAATATTATGCATGGTGAATTATCCTTGGCCTGCTTGAACAAATCCCGCACTCGCGATGCGCCGACGCCGACGAACATCTCGACAAAATCGCTGCCGGAAATATTGAAGAACGGGACATCCGCCTCGCCTGCTATGGCCTTGGCAAGCAGCGTCTTGCCGCAGCCCGGAGGCCCAACAAGCAGCACCCCGCGCGGTATCCGCCCTCCAAGACGCTGGAACTTTTTGGGATTTCTCAAAAACTCGATTATCTCCGCTACCTCTTCTTTGGCTTCGTCTATCCCGGCGACGTCCGCAAAGGTGATTTTGATGCCGTCTTTGTCGTGGAGCCGGTGCTTGCTTCGGCCAAACGACATCAGCATCCCGCCCGCTCCGCCGCGAAGATTCCGCGCAAACATCAGATATAAAAACAGGCCCAGAAGAATAAGCGGAAACATCGTAAAGAACAGATTCTGCAGCCAGATGCGTTCCTTTGCCTGCTCGACCTTCAGGCCGCCTTTTTCAATCTGCTCGGCCAGCAGCTTTTTCAAATGCTCATCCAGGACGCCGCCCGACCTGTATGTAACGACAAAGTCCTTTGCGGCTTTTTGTCCCCTGCTGGCCATTCCTTCCTGATTGAACTGACCGCTGATATCGGTATCACTGAGAACAACTTTCTCAATGTGCCCCTCGCGAAGCTGCGCCACAAACACGTCATAACTGAGCGTTTCAACTCGCTGCTGCCACTGCTGGACAACAAACATTATCGTAACTATCAGGACACCCAGTAAAAGCAGGTTCAATGGGCTGTTTCGATATGATATCGGGCCTTTACCGGGAAGTCCCTTTCCCTCAAACATGTTTGTGCCGCGTTTTTTATTTCTATTTTCACTCATTCCTGGCCGCTTAAAATTTTTCCGCCGAGCGCCGGCAAACATCCACAATTACCAGCCCGATCCCATCAGTTCCACAATTCGCTCTGCCAGCGAGTTTGCGGCAAGCGTCGAGCCATAAGCTAAACTTTGACTTTGCCACTCCGAGTAACTGGCGGACGCGCTTACTGTTTTATTATCAATTAAAAGCTCTCCGGTTCGCAGGTTCTTCCAGCTGACCACCGCCCGAAGCTCGATATTCTTCTCCATCGCCCTGCCTATCTGGCGTTCGGTGGTCAAAACCGACTCTTGGGCCTGAACAATCTGCCCGCTTATTACGGTGTCGGCTTTGTCACGGTTCGTAACTATCTTGTAAGGCGTCTGTGCCTCTATGCGTTTCGCCAGCGCGTCGGTAAGCTCGAATTCTATCCCGCGTTTGAAACTCTGGTTGTCAAACATTTCCACGTAAACGGTCGCGACATCTTTCGGGTACAGGGATGTGCCGCTGTAACCATCGCAGCCGGCAAGAAACAGAAGGCAGAAAACAGAAAGCAGAAAGCAAATTGAGAATTGAGAACTGAGAATTGCCAACGCCAGAACGATTCTTCCGTCTCTTGATTTTTTATTCTTAATTCTAAATTCTGAATTCTTCATCCTGTTTACTTTTTACTTATTTTCTCTTTCGCCTTCTCGGCTGCTTTGGTGGTCGGCCAGTTGTCAACGACCATCTGGTAATACATATTGGCCGGCCCGTCGCTGCCGGTCCTGTCGTAGTATTTGGCTATAAGCAGGTTTTTCTCAGCCAACTGCTCGCCAATCCGTAACAATATATCATCCACTTGCAACTTCTTCGCTTCCTCTGGGTAGCGCAACCTGAAATTCTCATAATAGGTCTTTGCGCTGATTAAGCTCGACCCGTCATATACAGCCCCGCGATAAGCCGCGTATTTGGTCCTGGCCATTGCGAGCAGCGCATCCCTGGCTATTTCGCCTGTGGGCCAGCGCATCGAAATTTCCGACCACTTGAGATAGGCCTCATTCCACTGTTTGCGTTTTTCGTAACTTTTCGCAACAGACAGCAGTGCTTTCTGGGCAATTTCGGCAGTGCCTGTCCGGTCGCTGATTTTTTCCATTATCTTCACGCCGTCGTCAAAGGCGCTAACCCTGAATATCAGGACTGTTTTCTTGCGACCCGCCAAAAACTCCGTTGCGACCTCAAACTGCCGGTTAAGCGCCGCGTCTTTCAGGCCGCTGGCAGGATAATCATCCAGAAACTTATCGTATTGCCTCACCGCCTTGGTCAGCTTGCCCTTCGCCAGAAGCACCTCGGCCTCAATGAAGGAATCGAAATCTTTACCGGCAACACCGGGGTAATCCTTCTTCATCTGTTTAGCGGCCTTTTCGACTTTGTCCGGCTTGCCCGCGTCCACAAGTTTCTTTATTTCCGCAACACGCAGCAGATACTGCTCATCATTACTGTCCGCCGCTTTTTGCCACTGACCCTGCGCATCTAATCGCAGCGTCTCCGCGCAAAGCGCAACCCGCCCCGTCGGCAAGGCCAAACTCGCCGCTATCAAAATCGCCAATATACTGAACTTTCGCATAGCTGCTTTCCCGCTTAATAAAATCAGCATTTCGTAATAATAACCCATCATCCGGCAATTGGCAATCACGATTCGGACGGATTTCTCGAAGCGAGGCCCGAGGCGTGTATCGTAGTTTGGATGGCGCAAATCCCCCTCCTGCATTTCCTTCAGACCGATTTGGTTTGTTAGTGTGTATGTATTTCCTGGTGCCGTTTTCCTCTGCACTGGACACACTTAGCGCACAACTCAGACGGTGTGGCAACTGCACGAGTAACAGCGGGTATGCCGCTGAGAACATATAAAATTGCGACAGAGCAAACAACTGGCGCAATGGCGCGGGATTATCCTCCCGAGAACGGAGTGGTCAACTACGATTATCTGGCATCATTTGCCCAGAGATAGTTATGGGACGTTGGATAGTATGGCCATATCGCCCTCATAACACTATATCTGGCAAGCAGTTAACTCATCTCCCCTTCATATTTTACTATTAATCCTTGAAAACACTGTGGATTTTTGGTATCCTGTCAGTGAAAGGCAAAAAGTCGAAAATCTATGTTGAAGTGTGTCTGTAATTCCGCCAGCACACCCCGGGGAGGATGGTTGTTTTATACACTTTTGAAGCCATATCATAAACCTGTCTGATTTTTGGAGGTTAGAATGATGAAGAAGAGAAAATTCACTCAAGCCATCGTCGTTTTTGCATTTTTCTGTTTAGCTACCCCCCTTTATGCTGCCCTCCCCTGGCTACATACAGACGCAAATCTAATCAAAGACCCCTGTGGTAATACTGTAGTCCTGAGAGGCGTCGATACCATTGATATCGGCGCCACAGAGGAGTGGTATGGCGGCCTGACCGCTACGATTGACCGCGTTACAGACAAAAGCAACTCTGAGGGCAACTCACCCGGCTGGTACACAAAAGTAATACGTCTTGCGATTTACCCCCAAGACGAAGACGCCTTCAGCGGCGGACCCAAGTATTATGAAGACGACCCCAACGGTTACTACAACGATTTTCTCAGACCGGCCATAGACTACTGCAAAACCAAAGATATCTACGCGATCATCGATTGGCATTATGTAGGCGAAAACACCTACGACAAGGTTGCAGAAACAAACGCCTTCTGGTCGTTTATGGCACCGAAGTTTGCAGGGGACAGCCATGTTCTGTTTGAACTTTTCAACGAGCCGCTAAATACCAGCGAAGGTTCAGAGACAGCCAACTGGGCCCGGCTCAAGAACGATATGCAGATATGGATTGACATAATACGCGCTTCGGCACCGAATAATCTTATACTCGTAGGCGGGCCAAGCTGGTCACAGCAAATCGGGCCGGCAGCATCAAATCCCTTCTCAACGTCTAACTCCAATAATACCAATCTTGTTATGGTAGTTCATATCTATCCCGGTCACTGGCTTGTGTACGGACAGGATTATTACAAAAGCCAGGTTACCACTTGTATCACACGTTATCCCATATTTGCGACGGAATGGGGATTCTGGGATACCACTGAAACACTGCTCGACGGCACGATTGACAACTATGGTCAGCCGTTAATGGACTTTTACGAAGGACTCAAAATAAGCCACAGCGCCTGGTGCGCTGCTTATGCGTGGAATCCGCCGATGTTTGACTCCAACGGCTATTCCTCAACTCCCTCAAAATGGAAACTTCGCGTCGGCGACGGCGAAATGGGCGGTTTTGTAAAAGACATGCTGTATGCCAAGAGAAACAGCGACCAGCCGGGGGGCGAAAACAATGATATTATCAATTTTATCGATTTTGCAGTATTCGCAGCCAACTGGAAACGCAGCGACTGCAACTCGTCAAATCTGTGGTGTGATAACTCGGACAAAACTCAGGATGGAAATGTCCTGCTGGATGACCTGAAGGAATTTGTTTCGGACTGGCTCGATGGAGCCAATACCCCGCCAAGCGTTTCTATTACCTCGCCAGCCGACGGAGCGACGTTTACTTCCCCTGCTGATATTACCATCAGCGCAGACGCCTGTGACAGCGACGGCAATATAATAAGCGTATCGTTTTATGAAAGTTCAACGCTGCTCGGAACAGTTACAAGCTCGCCTTATTCATACACCTGGACAAGCGTAACCTCTGGAAGCTATACCCTGACCGCGGTGGCAACAGATGATTATGGCGACACAACAACTTCGTCGGCGATAACCATCGACGTAAACAGCAGCTCTACCGGTTGCACCTGTGACGCCGGATGCTCCACAAAAACAACGATAACACCAGATTTTACTCAAACAGGAAGCGGGACATATTGCTGGGAAGCCACATCACTCGGCAGCTATATCAACTCCTGGGACCTTGATGTATTAAAAGTCAACGGGGTTGACCTGACTAACACATACGTTGCTGCTTCAAGTCTGCCGGCGAAAATCGATGGAAAATACTATGTCTATTATAAAGGATCGTATTCCTGGAGTCATTTTGAAGCCAAGAACTAATGAAAAGAGCAAATTGCTGTTGCGTACCGGCATGTTATTACAGATAAGGTTTCATGTATGAATCGAACCAGTGGTTTCACAGGTCGTTACTGTAAATCAATTTTATTAGTGTTAATCATTTTAACCCCCCTGGAAGTTCAGGCCGTACCGGTCAGCGGCAATTTGGTCATCGGCAGTTTAATAATTAGCGGGACAACAGGACTTATCCGGCCGCCGAAAACACTCACTGACCCCAATGCCACAAGTGAAACAAAATCGCTCATGTCATTTCTGGTTGATTATTACGGCATGCATGTCCTTTCAGGCCAGCAGGAAATAAGCGAGATGAACTACATCTACTCCGTTACCGGAAAATGGCCTGCCGTCGGTGTTCTTGACTTGATGGAGTATTCGCCTTCCCGTATCGCACACGGCTCTGATCCGAACGGGATTGTCGAAAGCTACATAAGCTGGGCCAATTCGAATAACGGAATTCTCAGTTCGAGCTGGCACTGGAACGCGCCAACTGATTTGATTGATGGGAATGGCACGGAATGGTGGCGCGGTTTTTACACTTATGCCACAACGTTTGATATTAACGCGGTTCTTGCCGACCCCTGCGGTACAAGATACCAACTGCTGATTAGCGACCTTGACGCGATTGCCGTGCAGTTAAAAAAATTCCAGGACGCGAATCTACCCCTGCTGTGGAGGCCTCTTCACGAAGCATCAGGCGGATGGTTCTGGTGGGGAGCAAAAGGGGCAGGACCTTTCATTCAGCTATGGCGGCTCATGTATGACCGCTATGTTAATTACCATCATCTGCACAACCTGATATGGGTTTATACTGTCGGCGACCCGAACTGGTATCCGGGCGATGCCTATGTTGATATCGTGGGGATGGATATTTATCCGAGCGATTCCAATACGAGTATGGTCGGCTACTGGCGGGACACCCAGAGTTATTTCGAGGGGAGCAAGCTGGTTACGCTGTCCGAATGCGGAATAGTTCCCGACCCGAATAAAATCAGGGCCGACAAGGTCTGGTGGAGCTGGTTTTCTGTGTGGACAGGTGACTTTATCGAAGACACAAATCAAACCTTCCTGAATACCGTATATCACGATGCGGATATCATCACAGTCGATGAGCTGATTGACTGGAAGCACTATCCCGTTACGGGAGGCGCTCCCATTGTGTCGATTACACAGCCGGCCGAAGGTGCAGGATTTACTTTCGGCGCTAATATCACAATCTCCGCTGATGCCTGTGACCCCTGCGGCGCTGTTACAAAAGTGGAATTTTACAAAAACGATGTCAAGCTCGGCGAAGATACTAACTCGCCTTACAGCTTTACCTGGCAGAATACGTCAGTAGGAACTTACGTTCTCCGTGCGGTAGCCACCGACAACAACGGGCTAAGGAGCGATTCTCAGGAAGTTAATATAATGGTCGGGACCCCATTGCCAACAAAGATTGTACGCTATGAAGCGGAAAACGCTGTAAGCGACGGGCCTACCCTCAGCACGAGCTTTTCCGGTTATTCCGGAACCGGCTCGAGGTACTTTAACAGCAGCTACGGAACCGGGATTACCTTCACAGTGCCCTGCGCAAAAACAGGCAGTTACCCGCTTACTATTCGCTATCTTATTCCGAGCGGCTGGGGCGACAAGACAAACACAGTCCTGGTCAATGGCTCTGAGGTATGGTCGCCTGTTTTTACCAATACCAATAGCGCCTGGGCCAGTTTCGCGTTCGGAAATATATCGCTGAATGCCGGCTCCAACACCGTTCGTATCCAGCATAACTGGGGCTGGTTCTATGTTGATTATATCGAGATTGAATTTCCCAGGGCAGGCGACTTTAAGGATTTTGCCGATTTCAGCTCGCAGTGGAAACGAAGTGATTGCGGCTCCGCTAATAACTGGTGCAGCGGTTTTGACTTCGACAAGAACGGTTCCGTCCTGCTTGACGATCTCAAGGCCTTTTCACAAAGCTGGCTGGAAGGAACTTAACAAAGCTTTTATAAAAAAATTATGAATGGTAATGCGGCTAATAACCGCGTTCACTATATAATAATCAGGACCTGTCCCTCAACGGCACCAACCTGGCCTGGCAATATTTCGCCGACGATATCGGGCCAGATACCGGCACGCCGAATATGACTTTGACGATGTTTTCACCCAGAAAATATTATACTTGTAATTTTGTGGCCCCTTTTGCTTAACTGGCAATTTGCGCAACTTCAGCATCGCCGAGCACTTACAGTCAACGGTATTACCCTCTCAATTTGCTGTGCAACAACTTAATCCTTGAAAATGTATAATGTTTTCTGGTAAACTTATTGACGGAGTTACTGACTGATTGCGGCCCATCATTACTGTTTCCGCACATACCCAGTAAATCCCCTTTTTGGAGGTTAGAATAATGAAAAAGAAAAGATTGACTCAGGCCATCGTCGTTTTTGTGCTTTTCTGTTTAGCAACCCCACTTTATGCCACAACTCCCTGGCTGCACGCCGACGCCAACCTAATCAAAGACCCCTGTGGTAATACCGTCATTCTCAGAGGCGTTGATTTGCTTGATTTGGGCTTTCTTGAGGACTGGCAGGGCGGCGCAATCGCTATGATTGACCGGCTGACGGATAAAAGCGACACACAGGGAAGCTCACCCGGCTGGTACCCGAGAGTCCTAAGGATTATGATTACCCCGCCTGATGCGGTAGGTTATGGCTGGCCGCATCCGTTCGACCCAAATGATGATGATTTCTACAACACCCTTCTCAGACCGGTTGTCGATTACTGTAAAACAAAAGACATTTACGCAATCATCGACTGGCACTATGTAGCAAATACATACGACCATGTCGCTGACACAAATGCGTTCTGGACGTATATGGCGCCGAAGTTTGCTAATGACAGCCATGTTATTTTTGAGCTTTTTAATGAGCCGATTAACGACCTTAATGGAGATTGGATTTTCAACAGCAACGACACCAACGACTGGCTTAGCGTCAGGACTGATATGCAGGAATGGATTAACGTAGTACGCACTTATGCGCCCAATAATCTTATCCTTGTAGCCGGGTCATTCTATTCTCAAGTCATCGGTCCGTCAGCCGCTTATCCTCTTACCGCAGACAACATCGCTATGGTTTCGCATATTTACCCCGGCCATTGGCTCGATTACTGGTGGACATGGGCGTATCAGGCACAGATTAACACTGCTCTTACTCGTTATCCGGTTTTTATGAGCGAATGGGGATTCAGCATAGATTCTGACTCAGGCCTTCAGGGAACGATTACAAACTATGGTCAGCCGCTCGCTGATTTCCGTGAGGTACGCAAAATGAGCAATAGTGCCTGGGTCGCAAGCTACGACTGGGGTCCGCCGATGTTCTATGACCCAGGTGGATGGCCGAAACCTGTAGGGCCCTGGTCTCTTCGAATTGGCGAAGGACAAATGGGCGGTTTTACAAAGGATACGCTTTATCTGAAGAGAAATGATAACCAGCCCAGCGAAGGAAACACTATACCCCCGGCGGCTCCAACAGGACTGACAGCGACACCCGGCATAGGAATGATAACGCTTGACTGGAATGATAACAACGAGGGCGATTTGTACGGCTATGATATTTATCGTTCAACGGCGCCGGGGAGCCAAACCAACAGATTTAATCTTGTGCGTTCGAAAACTTCTGCTTACACCGACACCAATGTTGCGGTCAACAATACTTATTATTACGTTGTAAGAGCGGTAGATACAAACTTTAACTCATCCGCCTATTCGAGCCAGGTCTCGGCAAAACCAAGGACAGATGTTGCAGTCGTTGGCTCCTGGGTGTCGGGAACCAGCCATACAAAAGAAAACGGGACCAGCCGTGCACTTGTTTTCATCGCACACGCAGAGCATACCGCTGCTATATCTTCGACCTCTGTAACATACGGAAATCAGCCGATGACAAAGGTCATCGAAAAGATAATTTACAGCAATCACACAATCGCATACGTCGCAGCATATATCCTCAACGAGGCCGGCGTTGCTGCCGCGGAAAACAGCACATTTGTTACAACCTGGAACGTAACGCCTCCCGCAGTCGGGTACTCCAGCGTCTTTCTTGAAAATGTTGACCAGACGACTTTTGTTGGGGCATCTGACAGCAATGGAACAACAACCCTGAATCCCATAAAGACCAATTCGCTTTCAACTATCATCAACCGTGATATGGTTATTGAGGCCACTACCTGCGGCAATTCCGGTTCATATACTCTAAATGATGGCTTTACCGAAGGAATCGACCAATCAATTAATTCTACAGTCACAGGCGTAACTGGCCACAAATCCGCAACTGGTACGGTCGAAATACCAAGTGCGACATTCTCCGGCACCGTCAATCATCAGGTGATTATCGGTTTTGTGGTCAAAGCCCCTGCGCCACCCACTTATTCGGACTGCAACGTGGTGAAAGCAGACGGTTATCGCCTTAACTCAGACCTTAACGGTGATTGTTACGTTGACTACCTGGACCTTGAAATTATTGCCTACTACTGGATGCATAACGATTGTGCCTCACCGGGTAATTGCGATGGTGCGGACTTTGCGCCGACTGATGGCGTAGTTGATTTCTTCGATTTCAGCGATCTTGGGCTCCAGTGGATGCAGTGCAACAACCCCGAAAATCCGGATTGCGCCCACAACTGGTAAGCCAAATACGGCGTACGATTATAAATAAGGGCTAC
>Ga0153915_10005391_pt1 | contig 11893 bp, 12 predicted proteins | sample Opewatmetagenome_2_FD_107003 | JGI IMG/M metagenome (GOLD analysis project Ga0153915, IMG submission 107003) | Freshwater wetland microbial communities from Ohio, USA - Open water 3 Core 3 Depth 3 metaG | ecosystem: Environmental > Aquatic > Freshwater > Wetlands | place: USA: Ohio, Lake Erie...
CAAGATCAAGGAAGAATTTGCTGTTGCACCCCCATCAAGCATGGTTGATGTCTACTGCAAATTTACTGACAAGTATTACGGTCCAAAAGCCCCTTCAGAGCAACCACAGGAAGCATAATAGTTTACACGAATGAGCTTTTCTGATGAAAACAGTTGGCTTGCGATGCAAGATTCTTAACTGGTTTGTGTTAAAAAGAGCAGTTTTGAGGAAGTTGAGGACAGGCCTCAGAATGAAATTGCCGGGGAGTAACGTGCTCCTAGATGTCGGAGAGGTTGTACTGATCTATTAACGACTAAAGAGCAAGCTAACTTACAGCTTGAAATTCTACGGAGTAATAGCGGTGTTATTGTTTACCATAGTTGTCTTGTCGTAACTTAATTTGCTGTTAATCATTAGAGGTGCTGTGTCGGTGTTTGTACTTTTCATACCGTCATACTTTGTGTGACTTCCTCATACCTTCATACAAAGTGTGATAAACTCATACCTTCATACCTAAGAGGGAATAGCCTTGAGAAGAACCATCTATATGGACGAGAAGCTGGGTTTGAAGATTGATGAGGTTAGAGGTCGAGAAAGACCGATCCCTAGTTTCTCGGAGATGATCTCGCGTCTTGCGTGGCGAGGTCTAGCCGGATACCAGATGCCTAGGATAGACTTTGAGAGAGTTCCGTTAATAGAGAAGGGCTCGCCGAAGTTTTGCGACTCATGCGGATATGGACTTGAGGATCTAGAAGCGAAGTATTGCGACAGGTGCGGAAGGGAGATAATTATTCTGAGAAGGTAGAAACCAAAGAATTCATGTTTGTTCGTCCGGACGAAAACGCTAGGCATATACTGTATATCATATATAGTAGTTATATAGTATACTGTATACGATAACCATGGGCGAAGTGATAAGCATACTCATGCAGAAGGGTGGATGCTCCAAGACAACCAGTGTTTACAACCTAGCGCCTGCATTGGGTGAGCTGGGAAAGAAAGTCCTTGCCGTAGACTTTGACCCACAAGCGACCTTAACCAACGGCTTCGGGAACGCTGGAAGCTCAACCATCTATGATGTCATGACTGGAAAAACTTCCATCTCAAGTGCAATAGTCCAAATTGAGGCGGTTCCAAACGTTTGGCTCTTACCCTCACACATCAACGCGGCAGCCTTAGAGGTTGAACTGGCCGGCGTCATCGGTAGGGAGAAGGTTCTAGCTGAGAGTCTAGCACCCATCAAAGACCGCTTTGACTTCATACTCATAGACTCACCTCCATCCTTAGGCTTGCTCACTGTAAACAGCCTAGTCGCTGCTGACTCGATAATCATACCCTGTCAGACCGAGTATTGGGGCGGACTTGAGGCCATGCCTAAGTTGATGCACACCATTGAGACGGTCAAGACCAGGCTGGGCAAGACTGTGAATCTTAGGGGGGTTCTCCTCACCATGGTAGACCAGCGCAGACGCCTAGACAGCGAGGTCATAGCTCAGGTTAAGAAGCACTTCTCAGGACACGTCTTCAAGACAATGATTCCGAGAAGCGTTAAGCTTGCAGAGGCGCCATCCTTCTTGAAGCCTATCACAATATACGCGCCTCACTCCGCAGGCTGCGAAGCCTACAGACAACTAGCACGGGAGGTGGTAGGCAAGTGAGTAAGAAGCCACGTCTAGGAAGAGGTCTTGAAACAATCTTCGGGCCTCCACCTACCAAGAGCCAAGAGAAGCCTGAAGCAGCAACCGCCGACGCATGGAAGGATGCCCAAACGCTAGCACAAGCAGAGCCACGCATAACCCTAGTCAGCCCAAAGGCGAAAGCTCTCCTTCTCTACCTACGTAAGACACAGCCAGAATTCAATATCAGTAAAGTCTCGGCCTCGCTCATCGAGGACAGCCTAGCAAGTAAGTATCCTGAACTGTGGAAGAAGATAGAGCATGGCTAGAGGGTTTTCGTGCGTTCGAATACTATATAAGAATTTGCCGCAAAAGCGGGCTATCTAATAGCAGGCTTGACTTTCCCTGCAAGTTTGTCCATCGCATCCAAAAGCGTCGGCATTACGCACGCGTAGGGTGTCGAGTGGATCCAGCTCCAGTTACCTCAAGAACGTAAAATCATCCAATGGACTCGTGAAATGGCTCAGCTGATGCAACAGGCACAGGGTCAAGGGCCCTTCGCCTTCAGACAACCTCCAATAAGTCGGACAGCTCCTGCAGAATCATTGCTTTCCAAACCGGAGATTCAAGTGTAAGGGGTATCCACAGAGCCCTTGTTGCTAGTAAGCGAAAGGAGGAGGCACAAGCAAGCTGAGCCAAGATGCGTGCGTGGGTGACCTGGAGTCCAAGATGGGTTCGTTACCTTTTGATCACGTTAAGCTTGCCAGCAACATACCTAATCATAGTAGTCTCTATAGCCCGATGATTCTTGACGTCCTTAGAAAAGTGCTAGTGAATGTTACTATCCTATAATGTACATCAAGTAAGCTTGCCGATAAGCCCTAAGATACCGCCTAACAGTACCAGTGTACCCCCTACACCACCAGCAATGACGCCAACAACAATTAGAACAACTATCCGTGCAAGGCTGTATATTCTTCGAGAAGCGCGCGCACTCCTTCTAGAACTTACGAGCGCAATTAGACCACATACAATGTTTATGATGATATCCCCAGTTAGCCCTCCCACTAGAGGAAAGACGTACTTAGAAGGTATCAGCCAGTAGTAGGGAATGATAACATCGGCTATTCCAAAAAGCTGAAACAGGCTAAAGATGATTAGGGTTAGCGCTCCAACAACACTGAGTGCGAAGGCAAACTCAAATAAGCCTATACGAGCCATGGGAAGTCACTTTGAGCCAATTTGTATATTGAAAAGATTACTAGCATTACCTGTCGTGATGTCAGCTAAACGGCTGGCTGCAAGGCCTTTGATCTTAGCAACAGTATTTAAGACCTTAACAACATCACTCGGTTCACTCGGCACACCATGATATCTTACGGGCGTATCAGTTTCCAATAAAATACGTTCAATTGGTGTCCTTTCGATAGCCTCCCTGTGCTTTATACTGTATTCAACAGCCGGTGTTGCAGAGATATAGAAACCACTGTCAAGGATCCTCCTCAGAGTCTCAGTGGATCCACTATACCAATGAAAGACGCCTTCACGGATGCCATGCTTTTTGACATAAGATAGAACATCATCCCATGCACCACGGGAATGTAACGAGACAGGTTTCCGATGCCTTTTCGCTAAGTCTAACATACTCTCAAAGACCTGCTTCTGGCGAGTGCTATTTACTTTATAGCTATAATCCAGTCCGATCTCACCAATTGCGACGCATCTATGTACGTTGCTATCGATCAGCCCGACAGCCTCATGCAAATTTGTTCCCGCCTCGAGAGGATGTATACCGATAGCTGCATAGATGAAGTCGCTATATTCCCTCACCAATTCAAGTATCTTCATATTTGATGTTAGGCTTGATCCAACCGCTACTATCGCCACGAGTTCTGTAGCCTTAGCTCTTTCAAGAACCTCTTTGATGGCAGCAAGCTCGTCTATGTGGGCGTGTGTGTCAATGAGTCGCATATGGCTTACCTAGAGAGGATTTGCAAGGCCGTTGAGGAGTCCTGTTCAAGCTCCTCTACTGAAGCTACGCCAATCATGCAACTTGGAATGTCAAGCTTGTTATAGACATACTCAAGAGCTACCTTAGGATGTAATCTGCCTCCTGCGAAAGGCTTTATCGCTATTACAGGTCGCTTTGACTTTTTCAAAGCAACTTCGCTTGCTCGCTGGGTTGGAAACATCATTACCCCCAACTTATTTACTGGAGACAAATAACCATAGAAGTCAACTTTTGAGGATTCCAAGATCGGTAAGGTTGATCCTGCATGATGACAACTCAGAAGGCACCTATATCCATAGTTGTCAGAAATCCAATCAACCAAATCAGCTAGAAGATCTGTACGTTTACTCATGGCAAGGAGATCTGTCTCTGAACCAAGATCAACAAAGAGGATATTTAGATTACTCAATTCAGTTAGTGCTCTGTTGACCGAATCATAGTCAATTTGGAGGCTTCCTAGCTCTTCACAATACGGACGAGAATTCTTCAGATTCTCAAGAAATCTAGACTTCCACCTTTCTCTTGCTTGGAGCACCGGATCACTAAGATATCTTCTCAAAAGATCTCTTCCGCCGTGTTTCCTCTCAACCTTGTAGTAAGTCAGCCACCGCCTGTAGTCATCGATCTTATTTCCTCCTATGCACAGAGGGATTCGTAGACATGTAATCAGCGCTACATCTATCTCTAGGTTGTAAGAAGTCTGCTCAATTGCTTTGAGAAATCTTCTTGCCGAATCATCCTCAATTGGCGTTGGAGCACCAATAACAGTCATGCCATAGTCTCTCACAGCTTTGGTCAAGACAGCTACCGTATTTTCGATGTTGGAGAATCTTCTGGAATACTCAGCGTTCTTAGCTGGTCCTTGGTATGACTCTCCCACAAAAGGGAGGTATCCCAATATTAAGCGTGGAATCTGGACGTCGCCAAAACTTGTCATGGGTAATTTGCACGCAACTTTGTAGCTTCTCAAAATGTTCACACCAAGATACTGCTGGTGCACAGCACAACCGTTCGAGGTTAAGCTTAGGTAGATAGGACGCCTTACATACTCAATCAGACTAAGAGCTGGTGCTCTTGAGCTCCATTTCACATTGGTATCGAAGCTACACGGAAAAGCTAGAGGAACGATTTAAAGAAGGTTTCTGGATCGCTCAGAAAGCACGTTCCCTTGGTTACGATCCTTCAGCTGAGCCAGAGTCGATTGTTGCAGTCGATCTAGCTGAGCGAGTGGAAAAATCGGTCGGACCAGTTGGTATAGCAGCTAGGATTAGAGAACTAACCAAAAGCATGCCCAGGGAAGAGGTGGCTTTCAAGATAGCTGAAGAGATAGCCGAAACCTTCAGCAAAATCGGTGAAGAATCAGCTGCAGACCAAGCTGTCAGGACTGCTCTGGCGATGCTGGGTGAAGGAGTTACTATAGCACCCATACAAGGGATCTCTAGCGTGAGGGTGAAGACAAACCCTGACCGTAGCAGGTATCTAGCGGTATATTTTGCCGGTCCCATACGCTCTGCAGGTGGAACTGATATGGCATTGATACTTGTTATTGCGGACTATATTCAGCATCTGATGGGTCTGAATAGATACAGAGCGACAGAGGTCGAGGCCCGAAGGTTTGTAGAGGAACTCAGACTCTACGAAAGGGAAGTATCTCGTTTCCAGTATAAAGTATCAGACGAGGAGCTATCAAATGTTGTAATGAATCTTCCAGTGGAAGTCAACGGTGTACAGACAGATCCCATCGAAGTGGCATCTTTTAGGAATCTGCCAAGGATCGAGACAAATGGTGTACGTGGTGGAGCCCTTCGAGTCATAAATGATGGCCTGATAGGTCGCACTCAGAAAGTCATGAAGATAGTCGAGAAGCTGGGTATCGGTGGATGGAGCTGGTTGAAGGACTTTAGACCACCCACATCAGAAATCGAAGAAAGTCGTGATTTTATGTATCTTGAGGATGTTGTTGGTGGAAGACCAATATTCTCTCTACCAGCAACTGCAGGCGGCTTCAGACTTCGATATGGAAGATCAAGAAATACAGGACTGACCGCCCTTGGGATACACCCTTCAACTATGCATGTTCTACATGATTTCATTGCTGCTGGTACACAACTTAGAATAGAGAAGCCTGGGAAAGCGGGAGTGGTTTCACCCGTAGATTCCATCGAAGCACCTATTGTAAAACTCGCAAACGGCTCGGTCAAAAGGGTTGACGATCCTCAAATAGCGAAAAAAATCGCGAGTTCTGTGACCGATGTACTTTTTCTAGGAGACATTTTAATCTCATTCGGTGAATTTGTTGAAAATAACAAACCTCTTGCTCCATCTGGTCTCGTCGAAGAGTGGTGGAATGAACTTCTCAGTCAGGAGATTCACAACAAATATGATTCCGTAGCAACTGCGAGTGGTAAATTAGGAATCAGCGATGAAAGACTTCGCTTATTTTTGACTGCTCCACTAGAATACACTCCATCTCAAGATGAAGCCTTAATTCTCTCCAAGGTTCTTGGAATACCTCTACATCCAAGGTATACCTATTTCTGGAATAGTCTAAATACGGATGAGGTAGCCCAGTTAAGAAAGGAACTACTTAACTCCCCGAACAAAGTCGACGCTTCACAACAGATGATCCTTACAGAACTGCATAGCGAAGTCAAGACTTCACTTGAGAAGTTATGTGTGCCTCACGAAGTTGAAGGTACACAAGTAATCCTCCCAGAAGGCAAGATACTGAACGAATGCTTGGGTCTCGAGGGTTTCTGGAACCCTCCTAAGGAGTTTTCATCAACTATAGAATATGTCGCGAAAGCATCTGGAATACCTATTCAAGAAAAGGCCCCTACCTTCATAGGGGCTAGGATGGGAAGACCTGAGAAGGCAAATCCTAGGCAAATGAAGCCTATGGTTCATGGGCTTTTCCCAATAGGCTTGGCCGGCGGGTCTAGGAGAAACATTGTTGAAGCAGCTAAAATTAACACATTTGTGTCAGTAGATATAGAGAAGAGATTTTGTCCTAAGTGTCACGAATTTACACATACAAATTTATGCCTAAAATGTGGTTCTGCAACAATTATACAACGATCCTGTCCTAAGTGTGGCAGGAGCTGTGACAGCAGAGAGTGTCCTGTGTGTAAAGTTCAAGCGGTTACTCATGAAAAGCTGCCTGTGAACATCAGAATGTTCTTAGAACTCGCCGCAAGAAGGCTTGGAATGGTAACACCTCCAGAGCTTGTCAAATGCGTGCGGGGAATGATGAGCGACACCAAGAAGCCTGAGCCTCTAGAGAAGGGGTTGTTAAGAGCCAAATACGATCTTTCAGTATTCAAGGATGGAACAGTCAGATTTGATGCCACTAATGCTCCACTGACCCATTTCAAACCAATAGAAGTTGGCTTGCCTCACGACAAGTTGCTCGAACTTGGTTATAGTCATGACGTACATGGTGAACAAGCATGTAGACCAGAGCAACTATTCTCATTAGGAATACAAGACATCATTATTCCAGAGAGTTGCGGTGACTACTTTGTTAAGGCTGCATTATTCATAGATGAATTGCTGAGGAGGTTTTACAACCTTCCACCCTATTACAATGTCAAGAAAAGTGGGGATCTCATAGGTCACCTAGTTGTAGGCCTATCACCTCACACATCAGTCGGCGTTATTGGCAGAATAATTGGATTCACAAAAGCTAGTGTGTGCCTCGCACATCCATTCTGGCATGCTGCCAAAAGACGTGATTGTGACGGCGATGAAGACGCCGTTATCCTATTACTTGACGTTCTCCTTAATTTCTCCAAATCGTTCCTACCAAGCCGGATTGGAGGATTAATGGACGCGCCGCTTCTTCTTTCTCTTATCGTCAATCCTAACGAGATAGCAAGGCAAGCCTTCAACATAGAAGTCGTTGACAGGTTTCCACTGCAGTTCTTCTATGAAACAGGTAAACATGCCGACTCAAAAAGTACAACCAGTATTGTCGCCACAATAGGCAACCGACTGGATAGCGAGAGTGTGTACGCACCTGTAGGCTTTACTCACAATACGAATGATATCAACGAAGGGAATCTGGAGAGTTCATATAAACGCCTCCCATCCATGTTAGCCAAGATCGAAGAGCAATTGCGACTGGCTGACATGGTAAGAGCGGTTGGATCGCGAGAAGTTGCGAAGAAAGTTCTTTCAACTCACTTAATGCGAGATGTAGTGGGGAATCTGAAGGCCTTCTCATCTCAGAGATTCAGATGCTCAAAGTGCAATTCCAAGTTCAGAAGGATACCACTACGTGGGATCTGTTCTCGATGCGGCGGAAAGATCTCCTTGACTGTACATCGTGGTGCTATCGAAAAATATCTTGCCCTTGCTCAGAATCTAGTAAAGAACTATAAAATAGGGCTCTACTATCAACAATGGCTGGAACTAATCTCAGACGAGATAGAGTCCCTATTTCAAGGAAAATACATGAAGAAACAGCCTGAGCTTGCAGACTTCATGTAGTGTCACTATCATGCCAGTTCTCCTATTTCATCCCAAAGCATACCTTACAACCAAGAGAAATGTACTTGCAGGTTTGCGAGCCCGAACAAAAATAATAGAATACATTGAAGAGCGGGATAGCCACGCCAAGATGATCTCCAAGGAAACGGGGTTATCTTACCGTTCTATAATTTACCATCTAAGAATCTTAAGGAAGGAGGCAATCGTGAAACCTACCAAAGTGGGGCGTTCCTTAGTTTGGAGACTAACCAGCGTAGGTCAACAACGATTGGCTTAGAGAGCAGATATTGAACTTTTCATGTTAAAATTTATATAAAGAAGAAATCAGACATCAGTGTATAAAATAAGTTCCATGCCGCTTTTGTGTATATTCACGTTTTTGTAAGGACTTTTTACAGGTGTATCTTACAATTTTTATGTCATTGTCACAATTTAACAGGAACAGATTTATACTCTTTTTTACAAGGGTTTCCTTCGGTCATGTAAAGTCTGCGCTGTTTCAGGTTAATCACTACGGATGTTATGGTTTCGAATTGATCATCAGGGTGTAGTCTCGGGTCGGGATGCCTGCAAATTGAGTTTGGGTAATCAAAATGATCACTTGTTGCAGACTTTATGGATTTGATATCCAGCCTCTTCTTCTGTCTTAAGAGTCGCCTCATTCTGTTCCATCTTATTGGTGAGTCTGGGAAAACAGTCTTGCCTAAGTCCTTTAGATAGATATTTGAAGTAAGGAAGTTGTTTGAGTGTGTCAAGATACCATCCTCTGGATGTAGAATTGTGATGTCATTCGGTGTTACTTCAAGGTCTACAGCTTCGCCTCCAGCATGTGCAATCATGTAGTTTATTGAGGCTGATCTCTTCGCTTTTGCCACAGAGTGTATAGCGTCCCTAATAGTCTCAGAGTTCAATACTCTGCGCGCTACTACTGATACAAGTGGAACTCCAGGATTCACACTGTCCTTGTTAGAGAGTAACGCGTTAATGCAAAGACCGAGACCGGATGAGTTAAGACCCTTGTGAGCCACTGTCCCAGCTTCAACGTGGGTGAGAATATTGGGCTTTCCAGTCTGCTTTATGTTCAGAAGCACACATGTTTCCTTGAACTTACTTCTAAAATCCCAGTTTTCGCCTAGGATGACTGTGGTCGAGGAGGGTGCATCCGGGGTAGCTGCGAACGAGGTGCATTCACGATCGAATCTTCCTGAAAGAGGTGTAATAGCAAGCTCATATCTTGCATTAAGGGCAACAATCTCTTCGACTGATCTCTCCGCTCCAGATGCTATACCCTCAATTTCTTCCATAATCTCGCTATCATATTCCTTTATTATAGGGATCCAACTTGAGGCGTTCGTCTTGATCTGCTCCCAGTCTAGCCTAGTAAATCTCTTAAACTGCCTCTGGTATGTATCCACATTTGTCTGGATCAGAGCTTTGGCTGAGGAACCATACTGAAACCCTCTCTCTTTTGGCTGACCTTCCATTGTAATGATCTTTGTTGAGAAAACCATCAAGATCCTTCCTATGTAGTGTCTTCGGCAGTAATCATGAATAAGACTACGTTAATCTATCGGTTAATCTCGATTTAATGATCTGGGTTTAAGAGTAACCTAGATCCCAAGTTCAATTTCGTGGCGAGATAATTGAGTGGACGCGAGAAGAAGAGACGTCGGGAAGCTCCCATGCCAGCGGCCAGTGCCGGGTTGTTGCGTTTCTTCGAAGAAGAGACAGCTGGCATAAAATTGAGACCAGAATATATCATAGCAATGGGTGTCGTATTAATAGCCATCAGCTTGGTAGCATTCGTATCTTTCAAATAAAGAGTAGCTAGCTAAAACATTGTAATGTCTTTTGTGCAAAGTGTGGCAATGGCCTACTTGATATGCCAAGTTTCCTTCTGATCTGGTTTGCAAAGACTTCGGTGCAACCTGTGAAGCCATATACCGTCTTAGCTCCAGAGTCCTTAACAAACTGTAGTAGTTGATTAAAATCAGCGTGGCTACTGAGAGGAAAAGCACCAGCTCTGCTTGAATGCATATTTAAAGCCCAGCCGGTTGTGACAGCCTGAGCGTAATTTTTCGTATTCATTGAATTTGATCTCGTCGTGATGCAAACACAACTGTTATTATTCACTTCAGAGGCGGCTTCACTGCAGTTAAGGTTCAAACCACTGTCTGAGTATACTGCATTGACCTTCGCTATTTTTTGGGTAGTTATCACATCGAGGTTTGTGTAGAGGTTAAAGAGCCTTACAAGCTCCTGTGCTTTTCCAGCTGCATAGACTTGAAATGTAGGCACTAACCCCTTGCTAATCTGTTCCAAAGTCCACTTGACGATGTTAGCGTAGATCCCCTCCCTATCTGGGAAGACGTATGATGGATCCCCATATGTTGCTTCTGTGACGAGAATGTCACACTCTACTTTCTCAGCACCCTTCGTTGTTAGCGTATCTATGTAGTTGATATCGCCAGTGTATAGAATTGTGGTGTCTGGCAAAGTTACTAGGAACTGTGTTGAGCCCAGCATATGACCTGCATTTATCGGATTTACCTCAACATCTCCGAACTTTATAGGACGTCCAAAATTAGTATCGTGAAAGTTGACGACAGATCTGCCCGAGAGATTCTCAAAGATCTTTCTAGTCTCTGGGGAGGAGTACTTTAGGAACTTGCTCCTCAGACCCGTAGAATGGTCTGCATGAGCATGAGATATGAAGATTGAAGAATCCTGTAGTTGGTTGCCTGTTGAGCTTGGATCGAAGATCAGCTGGCTCTCACGAGTTCTGATCATGAACCCCCCACACCAACCAAGCTCAGTCATGATTAAGCAACGCCCAGCAGTTCTTGATTGTGATCCATCACAAATAAGCTACATTCCTTCTTTATTGACTGTTGGATGTTCAAGTTGGGCTAGCCGGAAACTTAATCTTGTTAGAATTTTGTACTAACAGGCGTGATGACGACCCCATTGGGTCGATGGCGATGATTATACATCAAGGTAATATGGTTCGCATAGGCAAAAAACCGCTTATCAGTTACGTTGTCGCCTGTGTCACACTCTTTAACTCTGGAAAAAGAGAGATCATGGTGAGAGCTAGGGGTAGAGCCATCCCCAAGGCAGTAGAGACTGTAGAAATGCTGAAGAGGTCCTTCTTCAAGGAACTTATGATTAAATCAGTTGACATTGGATCTGAGGATATCACACGCTATGATGGCCGTGGAACCAGCGTCTCAACAATTGAAATAACACTCAGCAGAAAAGAGGAAGCAATGCAGAAAGCGATTCCAGTCTAACCAATTCATTATATCCTTCTTTGGCTTGTAGAGGAAGATATGAGTCACCCTAAGATAGTGGTTACTCCTCCTGGTCCCAAAGCTCGAGAACTCTTGAGAAGTGATGAGAGGCTTCTTTCACCATCTCTGCATAGACTGTATCCACTTGTTGTGCAGTCCGGCAATGAATGCATAGTTCAAGATGTTGACGGCAACGAATTCGTCGACTTTAGCTCAGGGTTATCATGTTTGAACGTTGGCAATTCTCATCCAGCTGTCATTGATTCTGTGAAAGAACAGCTCGACAAATTTACACATTACTCGCAGAAGAGTTTCTATTGTGAAGTTGCGGTGAAGCTTGCCCAGAAACTTTGTGATGTTACGCCAGGAAGTTTTGAGAAGCGTGTATTCTTCGGCAATTCCGGAACAGAGGCTATTGAAGCCGATCAAGATCGTTCGGTGGCATTTCAGAAGGATGAGTCTCATAGCATACACCAACGCTTCACATGGTGAGACCTTTGGA
>Ga0153915_10005392_pt1 | contig 11892 bp, 9 predicted proteins | sample Opewatmetagenome_2_FD_107003 | JGI IMG/M metagenome (GOLD analysis project Ga0153915, IMG submission 107003) | Freshwater wetland microbial communities from Ohio, USA - Open water 3 Core 3 Depth 3 metaG | ecosystem: Environmental > Aquatic > Freshwater > Wetlands | place: USA: Ohio, Lake Erie...
CGCTCCCGCACATGGGGGAAGGAAGCCATCAGGCCCATCACGGTGGCCCCCATCAGGGTGCAGCCCATCATCTCCACCTCCTTGACCCCGAAGGTCCGGCCGGTGCGATCCCCCCGGATCCCGGTGGTGCGGAAGATCTTACCGGCATACTCCGACGTGGTGGCAAGGATACCCGAGGGGGCCGGGGCGGCCATGGACTTGTGCCCGGATCCCACGACGAAGTCCACCCCCAGCGCCTTCCCGTCCACGGGAAGGATCCCCACCGAGTAGGCCCCGTTGTACAGCACCGGGACATCGTACTGCCCGGCCGCTTTCGCGATCTCCCGGATCTCGTGCTCGTTCCCGAACTGGTAATCGAAATGGTCCGCCATGAGAAGAGGCGGGGCCGAGCCGAACTCCCGGGTCACCGCCTCAAGGGTGGCCGCCGCCGCTTCACCCGTGATCCGGTGGTTCCCGTCCGCCGGGATCTCCCGGGGGACCCCGCCGGCCGACTCCACGGCGAGAAACGCGGTATAGTGGGAGAGGGCCGTGAGGATCACCGGTTGCCCGGGTGAAACCAGCGTATGGGTCACCGCCTGGAACCCCCGACGCGCCCCCGGCACCACCCGGGCCACGTCCATGTTCACGAAGGTGGCCAGGTCCCGGTGGAAGGCGTCCAGCGGGGGTTTCCTGATCTGGTCCAGCCGGAAGGGTTTCCCGCAGGCATCGCAGACCGAGTAGCCGTCGCCGTAGGCGATGACGGCCTTCATGGCCTCCGCCGTGAGCCGCCCGCCCGACTGGATCGGATCCAGGTTGACCAGGGTCTCCTCCCGGTCCCGGACCTCGATCTCCCCGCAGAGCCTCATCTCAGCAGCTCCTGTTCGAGCGCATCCACCTCGCGTCGCAACGCCGCGATCCGGTCCCGGACCCCGGCCTTCTGCGCGTCATCGAGCCGGTGATCCGGCGCGGTGCTGCGCAGGAGCACCCGGAGGTCTGTCAGGATGAAGAGGGACTGGAACACCGCCTCCACCGCCCGCCTGGCCACTCCCATCACCATACTAATATCGGATACGGGAATATAGATAGATGGTGACCCTGCACCCCCGTCATCTTCGCCCCGCATGCGGTGCACCTTTATCCCGCAAATGTCCACCGAGGGGATGTCAGGGATGAGGATCGTTCATATCGCCGACTCCCACCTGGGCCTGTCGGCGTTCCACCGGCTGGACCCGGAGACCGGCATGAACCTCCGGGAGACGCAGATCTACCGGCATTTTCTTTCAGCCGTCGACCGGATCCTTGCGCTCCGCCCCGATGCCGTCGTCCACGCCGGCGATATCTTCCACTCGGTGAGACCCAAGACGATGGCCTACACGACGGTGCTGGAAGCACTCACCCGGCTGGGGGATGCCGGAATCCCCCTCGTGGTCATCGCGGGCAACCACGACATGGCCAAGTCCCGCTTCACCACCTCGCCCTTCGAGGTGCTGGACTACCATTCGGCTCCCTTCCATGCAGCCTACCGGTACCGGTACGAACCGGTGGACCTGGGGGACACCCGCTTCCACCTGATCCCGAACCTGCTCCAGGCGACCCAGTACCGGGAGGAGTACGACCGGATCGAACCCCTCCGGAACGGGCGGAACGTGCTTGTCACCCATGGTCTCGCGACCACACTGCGGGACTACCGTCTGAACACCGTCATGGAGCACGAGATCGACACCACCATGCTCTCGCCGGAGTTCGACTACATCGCCCTCGGCCATTTCCACGCCCGGCGGCAGGTGGCGGATAAAGCCTGGTACTGCGGATCCCAGGAGTACTGCAGCTACGGGGAGATCCGGGACGCGAAAGGGGGTCTCCTCGCGGACCTGGCCCGCGGTACCGTGGAGCCCCTGGCGCTGCCCTGCACGGCCATGGTGGACCTGGGAGAGGTGGTGTGCGAAGGGCTCTCCCCGCGCCAGGTGGGGGAGGAGATCTCGGGCCGGGTGGAGGGGATCGCCGTCGGGGAGGACCCGCCCATGGCCCTCGTGGCCCTTGCCGGCGCCGACAGGAAGACGCTCCAGGCGATGGACCCGGGCGTGCTCCAGGAGGCCAGGAACCGGCTCCTGGATCTCCGCATCCAGGTGAAGGCCCCGGGGGAGGGCACCCCCCTCACCGAACGGCATGACCTCCGGGGTGTCAATTACGTGGATCTCTTCGGGGAGTACCTGCAGGGGCAGCACCTGCCCGAACGGCAGCACGGTTATGTGCTCGAAAAGGGATCGGCGGTGATCCGGCAGGTGATGACCGGGGAAGGTAAAGAGGATGCACCTCGTTAGGCTCCACCTCCGGAACTTCAAGCGGTACCGCGACCAGGAGGTGCTCTTCCGTGACGGCATCACCGGCATCCTGGGCAACAACGGGGCCGGGAAGACCTCTATCGTCGACGCCGTGCTCTTTGCGCTTTATGGCGTGGAGAATACCGGGCTTGATAAGAAACACATCGTCAGGGCATCAGCGGGCCCGCGGGAACGGGCTGAAGTCCGGCTTGAGTTTTCTGTCCGGGGAGAGGATTACACGATTGTGCGGACCCTGGGGCCAAAGACCCAGCATACCGCGCAATTGAACCATGGCCAGAAGCTCCTGGCAAAGGGTGTGACCGATATCGATGAAAAAATCCGCGGGATCTTCCAGATGGGGCCCCAGGATTTCATGCATACGATCTTTTCCGCCCAGAAGGATCTGGCAGCGCTCCTGGATGCCACACCCGGGTCCCGGAAGGCCTGGTTCCGGAAGGTCCTGGGAGTTGACGCCCTGAAGGACAAAGGGGGGGAATCCCTGCGCCATGAGATCGGAGATGCGGACCGGCGGGCCACCCTTATCGAGGGAAGGCTGCAGGAAGCCGATCCGGAGGCATTCCTTCGGAAGCAGGGAGAGGTGGACCAGGCCATCATCGATCTTGAGAACCGCGCCCGGGCACACGGGGAGGAGCAGGCGGCTCTTGATGCCCGGCGCACCGCGCTGGCAGGGGAACTCCAGGCACAGCAGGCGAGGAAGGAGCAGGATCTCCATACCCGTAACCGGATCCAGGCGGCAGAGGTGGATGGTGAACGGGTCCGGCGGGAACTCGGACAGCTGCAGGAGGAGATTGCCGCCATCGAGACCCGCCGCCCGGAGTTCCAGACCCTCTCGGCAAGGGAGGCGGAGATCCCCGCGATACGAAAACGACATGAGGTCAGCACGAAAAAGGCACAGCGGTTCCAGGAACTCTCCCTGAAGGAGAAGATGGAGGTCGCCCTCCAGGAGAAGAACGAGCAGGACCTGGCACGCCTTGAGGGGGAGCAGGAGCGCCTGGAGCAGGATGAGGTTCTCCTGAAAAACCTGGCCCCCGCGGTGGCCCGGCGCAGGGAAGTGCAGTCGCAGATCGGAGCTCTTTCGGCGAAGGAGGAACAGTACCACGCCCTGAAGGCACAGATCACCCGGAGGGAAGGGGAACTCGCCGGGGAGGGAAAACGGGGGGCAGACCTCCGCGGTCGTATCGAGCAGATGAAGGCCGCCCAGGGACGGCTCCTCCTCATCACCGGCCAGGTGGCTGCTGCCGATGGTGAAAAGGCTGATCCGGATACGGTCATCGCGTCGCTGGAACGTCGGCGCCGGGATCTCCTGGACACGGCGGCGGATCTCAGGGCCGACCGGGAGCAGGCAGCCCGCCTGAAGGCCGGGAGGGAGGAACAGCTCGCGGGGATCAGTTCCCGGGGCCCTGAAGGGGCCTGTCCTACCTGCCGGCAGTCCCTGGGGGAGAGGTACCGGGACCTGGTCACGGATCTCCAGGGAGAGATCGATGAGATCTCCCGGACCGTGGCATCCACGGCGGCTGCCCAGGAGACAGCGGAACGGGAACTGGCCGGGCTGGACGCGGTGATGGGGGAGGCCCGGAGCCTGCGTGACGCCTGCGCACCGCTGGGGGAGGCGCTTGGGGAATGGGAGACTGTCCAGCAACGCAGCCTCCGGCTGCTGGAAGAGAAGGAGTCCCTGGAGCAGCAGGTCGCCGGCCTGGGGTACACTCCTTCCGTGAAACAGACCCTGGAGCAGGAGCTGGGCGCACTGGAATGCACCTGGAACCAGCACCTGACGGCCAGTGAACGGGTGAAGATGCTCCCGGCGGTCCGGCAGGGACTGCAGGATCGGGGCAGGGAACAGGAGAAGATCTGTGAACACCTGGCAGGGATCAAGGGGGAACGGGAGCAGCTGGCCTTTGATCCGGAAGAACACCAGCGCCTCGAAAGGGAGATCAAGGGCGCAGACCAAGCCCATACGCGGTTCCTTGACCTGAAAGCCGAAATGGACAAAATCCCGAAGCTTCACGAAAAGGCATCAGCCCTCCGGGCGGAGGGCGAGACAGTGAGGGGAACCCTTTTTGCGTTGCGGAAGGAACTGGAGACCCTTGCGTTCTCATCACAGGAGCTGGAACGCGTGAGTGCAGCCATGCAGGAGAATCAGGGGGATCTGGTGCGGGTCGCCCGGGACCTCCAGGCAGCCCGGTCGGATCTGGAACACCGGAGGGAGGAGCGGGAGCGGATTGCCCTCGAGCGGGCGCGGCTCGAGAAGGACCGGGCCGACCTGGACCGGCTCCGTGAAGAGGTGGTGCTCCTGGAGCTGACCCGGGATCACCTGAACGGCTTCTCCGACCACCTGCTGGGGGTGGTGCGGGACCAGGTCCAGGGCGAGACCGGCCGGATCCTCTCCGAGATCACGGACGGTCGGTACGATACGGTCCTCATCGACGACGGGTTCGACCTCCTGGTGCATGACATGGGGGGCGACTACCCGGTCTCCCGGTTCTCGGGAGGCGAGCAGGACGACGTGGCCATTGCGCTGCGCATCGCGCTCTCCCGCTACATTGCCGGGATGCATGAGCTCCACGACAGCACCTTCCTCATCTTTGACGAGATCTTCGGGAGCCAGGACGAAGAGCGGCGCGGGAACATCTTCCGGGCGCTCCGCACCCTGGAGCCCCACTTCCCCCAGATCTTCCTCATCTCCCATGTCGCGGAGGTCCAGGGGGAGTTCGGGAACACGCTCCTCGTGGAGGCGGTCTCGGCGAGCGAGAGCACGATCCGGGACCTGGAGGCGGCGGAGGCATGACGGCCGGTAACGGACGCAGAACGGACAGGGACGAGTACCGGAGGGATCTCTCAACCCTCGTGGAGCGGATCCGGTCCCTGAACCCGCCGGACCTCGCATCCCGGTTCGCCGCCCATTGCGGGATTTTGGCCGGCTCTTACCAGCAGGTGACCCCGGTGCAGGAGGGAACGGTGGCGGCGGTGGATGGCTCCAACGCCGTGGTGGTGGAGTCCGGGTCCTTCTCCATTGCCGCCGTGCGGGCGGCGGCCTGCGGCTTCTCGGACGGGGCACGTGCGTTCCGCTCGGTGACACCCCTGCGCCTCGCTACCCTTGGCCGGGAGGCGCAGGACCGTTCCTTCGCCGACCTGTACCAGGAATGCTTCGGCGCGGAGCCGGAGACAAGGCTCAGCGACGAGGACCCGGACCGGGCCGCAGCGGTGCTCCGGGACACCCTGGAGTACTGGGTCGCCCTCCAGGCCGCGGAACGGCTCTCGGCGGGTAACCTGCTGGTGCTGGACGGGGCGCTCCGGGTGAGTCATGCCAGCCACGATCCGGTGCTCGTGCGCCTCATGAAGACCTGCGCGAAGCGGCGGGTCCACCTGGTGGCGGTGACGAAACGAACCGCCGCCACCTGGGGAGGGGGGTTCCCCCTGGTGCCCGCGGCCGTCGCACTCGCCGCCTCCCTCTCCATCCCGCCACCCTGGGTACTGCCCATGGACGAGTCCCGTCTGGATACCACCCGGTTCTCCCAGTGGAAGCACGGGGCCCTCTGCATCGCGGCCCTCCACCCCCGCTCGCCCCTGGCCTTCAAGATCGAGGTGCCCGCCCCGGCGGATCAGGCCGAGGTCCGGCGGATCGTCTCCCTCCTGGCCGGGTGGTCCGACGACGGCAGGGTCACCGGTTACCCCTATCCCCTGCTGGACGTCCACCGCACGGCCCGGATCCGTGCTGACGCGGTCCAGCAGGTGAAGAACGATCTCATGGCAGGGATGGGAGGCGCAGGCCTGGACCTCTCCCGCTTCCGCAATCTCTTTGGTGATTACCATGGTGAACTTGAACGATACTGACCTTTCTGACCCCTCCAAGTACCGGCTGATCGGCGACTCGGTCCTCACCTACCGGTTCGCCATCCCTTACCAGGAGTCCCTCTTTGTCGGCGACATCCTGAAGATCACCGACCGGGAGAAGGATCTCACCTTCCTTGCCAAGGTGACGGACCTCCTCCACGAGAGCAACTTTGAGGACGAGAAGTGGGACCGCCGGCCCCACACCGAGCAGTTCTACGGTCTCTCCGAGGACGTGTACCTGGTGGTGGAGGCCCTGCCCCTGGGATTCGTGGACGGGCGGGGTGTCTTCCGGAGGCCCCGGACGGTGCCCACCAAGTTCTCGCGGGTGGAGCTGCCGGAAGCCCGGGACTTCGCCTTCCTCCAGCAGGTGATGGGGGACATCCAGGTGGGGGTCATGAAGACCGGGCAGGGGGTGCTGAAAGACGTGCGGGTGGCGCTCCACAGCCGGGTAATGCCCCAGCACATGGGCGTCTTTGCCACCACCGGCATGGGCAAGTCCAACTTCATGAAGGTCTTCTGCGCATCCTCCATGAAGGCACGGCAGTTCGGCCTCCTGCTGGTGGACCCCCACGGTGAGTACGTGGCCGGCAAGGGAACACTCGCCGGCGGTCAGCCGTCCCGTGGCCTCGCCCACTACCAGGCCGGGCGGGACGGTCTCGCCCTCTTCACGATCCGGGACGAGGCGTTCCGGAAGACCTACTCGGCCCACCACCTCTTCCTGGAGCACGACGACTTCCGGGCGCCCGACCTCCTCCTCCTCTTCGACCACTCCCCTGCCCAGCGGGAGGTTATAGAGATCCTGGAGGACACCCGGGGGTCGGAGCTGGTCCGCTTCTTCCGGACCACCGAGTTCGATGACGAGAAGGCCTGGGCGGCGGCCACCCCCCACCGTGACCTGGCCCGCCGGCTCCAGCAGTTCTCGGCAAGCACCCTCTCTGTCATGAAACGGCGCATCGAGATCCTGGCCCGGAACAACCCCTTCCTGCGGGAGAAGGGCTCATCGGTCCCCGAGATCCTGAAAGCGCTCTCAGAGAACCGGGTGGTGGTCATCGACATCCCGAACCTGGGGGAGCGCAGCGAACTCTTCGTGCTCTCAGTACTCGCCCGGACAATCCTGAACCGGCACCGCGGCGAGGCCCGGGGCTGGGGCATGGAGGATGCGGACCGGCAGGAGGTGCTCATCACCATCGAGGAGGCCCAGCGGGTCCTCGGGTCAGGGAGCACCGGTACGCAGGTCTTCCGGGAGTGCGCCATGGAAGGACGGAAGTTCGGGGTCGGCCTCTGCGTGGTCACCCAGCAGCCCAAGAATATCGATCCCCGGGTGCTCGCACAGCTGAACACCTACGTGGTGATGGGACTCTCGGACCGGGGCGACCGGGACATGGTGGCCGGCCATGCCAAGCAGGATCTTTCCCGGATGGATACCGAGATCCAGACGCTGGAGCCCGGGGAGGCCATCATCTCCACGCTGGGAATCCCCTTCCCTGTCTCCACCCGAATCCACCTCTTCGAGGAGTACGTGCAGGACCTGAACCGGGAGACAAAGAAACCTATCAATGAGGGGCTGGAGACCCGGTTCTAGGGAAACCGGTAAAAACTGAAGCCTGGCCAGTCCTCACCAGTGGAGGGACCTGGAGAGGCCCTGTCCCCTCCCCTCGCATTCTGATGAGTGGACTCTCCATCGGGGGATGCCCACGCGGCGGGCGCAGGGCTCTGAAAAATATTCCGGCGAATAGGGCGATTCGCTGGGAAGATACTACCCCCACGGCAAGAGGAAAATTCGCTACCTATTCGTTCTTTCCCTGTTTGGAAGGCTTAATCTTCCGGATGGAGACGCAGTTGATCACGGCATCACCGGCCATGATGTACCGCTTCATCACCATGCCGATCACTTCCACGATATCGCCCTTGTGGATGTCTTCCTGGGGGCTCGTGAACATCTTCACCGAGATCTCCCCGGATTTATCACCCACCAGGAACGAGGGGCGGTTCAGGTACCAGAAGTATACCCGTTCCACCACCCCCTCAAACCGGACCGGTTTTCCCAGCATGTTCATGTTGATGGCCTTGATCCGGACCGTCTGGGCTTCCCTCTGGTACTGGGGGAGGAGATCGGCATACTGCTGCCGGCTCATGTAGTTGAGGAAGATGGGGATGAGGAAGAGTACAATAAGCATCGGGATGCCGAACACGAGAACCGTGATGTTCCCGCTTATCAGGTATCCATAAAGAAGAAAAATTCCGAAGAAGAGGGCCACGCCCGCATTCACGGGCGAGACCCTCAGCTCGATTCCCCTGAATTTCATCTGCTGGTTTACTTCAGTGCCGCGATCTCTTTCCGGAAGGCGACCCAGTAGATAACTCCAACAAAGAACATCCCACCGACGATGTTGCCGAGGGTGACGACGATCAGGTTGTTGGTCCACATGGTGACCCAGTTGAGACCCGCATTGATCTTGGTCGGGTCGGTGATGAACCCCTGGGTGAAGATACCTGCCGGGATGAAGTACATGTTGGCAATGGAGTGCTCGAGGCCGGATGAGACGAAGGCCATGATCGGGAACCAGATCCCGAAGAACTTGCCAACCGCGTCATCGGCACAGATGCCCAGCAGGATGGCCAGGTTGACCAGCCAGTTGCATCCGATGCCCTTCAGGAATGCCGAGTAGAGCGCCGGCATGGAGACGTAGCTCACCTTGGCGCCTGCAATGGCAATCGCTCTCGTACCGAATGCCGACACCCCGAAGGCACCCGCGGCTGCATCCCAGGCCACGAAGGGCCCGTTGGCCATAATGTAGGCCCAGGTGATCGATCCGATGAGGTTCCCGATATACACCCAGAGCCACAGGTTCGCGACTGCGCCCCATGAGATCTTGTGGATGAAGGCAGCCATCGGGGCCAGCATCGCGTCGCCCGTGAAGAGCTCTGCGCCCGTCAGAACGGTGATGATCAGTCCCACCGGGAACACCGCGCCCAGGATGAGCTGCGAGAACCCGGCACTCTGGGCGCCGTACCGCACTGCTGCGTCGGTGGCCTGAATTCCCGTGCTGCACACGGTGGCAAGCGCACCACCCATGGCGATGTACGCCCCGGACATGAAGCCGCGCATGATCATGTTCCATGCGGGCAGGCCGGTCTTGTACTTGCCGGCGTCACCGGCTTTTGCCACAATTGCTACTGGAGGATGAAAAACCATACTTCACACACCTCTCTGTCACACCAACCTATACCAGCATCATGAGACCAAATCTCGTATAGGTTCAAACATAGACTCTTGTAAATTCTTATTTAAACCCTTCTAATTGTGCACGGGAGGCCGCATTTTCCCTCTATAAATGCTTTCTCAGCAGGGGGGCTTTGGTAAATTATTCTTGTTTATTTTCTTAAATATCAATACTATCTATAATAATCTCTGAATCCGGGGACGGGGTTTCGGCATCTCCCGGGGCCACCTGCCGCATACCCCAAAAACGCGCATTACACTGGTATCTCCCCGATATCACCTGCGTGGGAACCCGGAAGAGGGGGAATGGACGTCTCCATCAGACGGGGAGAATGCAGAAAAAGTGGGGGGTTATTTCTTGAAGATGTCAAAGATCTGGTCGGTTCCGGTGCCGTGCAGCCGGTCGCGCTCGGTCTTCTCCTCGACGAGAGCGAGGACCGGGAGCTCCATGGAGACCCCGGGCGTGTGGCCGAACATCTTCTCCAGGTCCACCTGCAGGGAGTGCATGAACAGGGAGTTGCGGATATCCATCGCGCAGAGCTCCTCGCACTGGCCGCAGTTCACGCAGGAGTCCGAGATGTGGACGAACCGGATCAGGTGGAACATGAAGGGCGGCGGGACCTGCCCGGGCTCCACCAGGTACGGCTTCTTGGTGCTGCACTCGACGCAGTAGCAGATGGGGCAGGCTTCGATGCAGGAGTAGCACTTGATGCACCGGCCGGTCTCGGTCATGATGGTCTTCAGCCGGGCAGCGCCCTCGCCAAGTCCCTTGAAGTCCTTCTCGCGCCACTTGTCGCCCAGCTTCATCATGGCGCCCTCGACCTTCTTGCGCATCTCGATGCCCTTCTCGCTGGCCTTCTCGGCCTTGAGGACACCCTTGTCCACGGCCTGCGAAAAGAGGTTCGCACCTTTCTCGGAGCAGACTTCGACGAACGTGGCGTTCCCGGCCTTGTCCCCGATGACGCCCCAGTTCCCGCAGGCGAGATCTGCCTGGCGGGTGACCTTCAGCTTGCACCGGCGGCAGTTGGAGCGCCGGCCGTATCCGGCCTCCTCCAGCTCGTCCATGGAGATCCCCTTGTGGCCGCCCTCGTACTCGATGATGAACTGGCCCTTGTCGATCTCCTCCTTGGTGACCTTGTCCGGGTCGACGCCGAACTTATCGGTGATCATCTTCCGGGCCATGTTCGGCGAGACTGACCCGCCGCAGTTGACCCCGATCATCAGCACGTTGTCCAGGTTCACCTGCTTGCGCTTGGCCAGCTCGTAGAGGCCCATCATGTCGCAGCCCTTCACCGTGACCGCGATCTTCATCTTCTCGGCACCGTCCAGGTATTTCTTCACGAGCTTGGACATGAGCAGGGTCCCGCAGTGGAGCGACCCGGCGGTCTTGGCCAGGTCCTTGGAGTCGGTGATGAGCACCGGCCGGGCGTCGTACAGGTCCGCGCCCTTTGTCACGGCCAGCACCGCATCCACCATCTTCGTATCCAGCGCATGCTTGAGGAGCGTGGTCACGGCACCGCCGCACTCGCCCTTGTCCTGGGTTGCCTTGTCGGCGGACCAGGCGTAGAACATCTCTCCCTTGGCTGCCATGTTACTGCCCTCCTGGGATCTTCTCGATCCGTACCGCACAGGCCTTGAACTCCGGGATCTTGGCCACCGGGTCCAGTGCGTTGTTGGTCAGCAGGTTGGCCGCACACTCCTTGTAGTGGAACGGGATGAAGGTGACCCCCTTCTTGATCCCGTCGGTAACCCGGGCGGTGATATCGATCTTGCCCCTCCGGGAGACTGCCCGGACCATCTCACCGTCCGCGACACCCAGCGCCTTCGCATCCTCCGGGTTGAGCTCCACCCAGCCGGTCGGCTCCTCCCTCTCCAGGTCCACGGACTTCCGGGTCATCGTTCCGGTGTGCCACTGCCAGATACAGCGGCCGGTGGTCAGGATCAGCGGGTACTCCTTGTCCGGGACTTACGCGGCCGGTTTCCACTCCAGCGGCGTGAAGACGCCGAGGCCGTCGGGGTGCGCGAACTTCTCCTTGTGCAGGATCGGGGTCCCCGGGTGCTCTGCCGTCGGGCAGGGCCAGTGGAGCGCCTCGGGCTTCTCCAGCCGTGCATAGGTCATCCCGCCATAGGATGGCGTGACCTTCGCTACCTCCACAAAGATCTCCTCCGCGCTCTTGTACGGGAACTGTTTCGCAAAGCCCATCTTTGCCGCGAGTTCGCTGATGATCTGCCAGTCGGCCTTCGCCTCGCCCGGCGGGTTCACCGCCTTTCGCCAGCGCTGGACGCGCCGCTCGGTGCTGGTCTGGGTGCCGTCCTTCTCTGCGAAGCATCCCGCGGGCAGGACGACGTTGGCCAGCTCCGCGGTCTCGGTCAGGAAGATGTCCTGCACCACCATGAACTCCAGGTTCTTGAGACCCTTCTCCACGTGGTGGAGGTCGGGGTCGGAGAGCATCGGGTTCTCGCCCATGACGTAGAGGCACTTGAGGGTGCCGGGCTTGTCGGCGAGGACATTGATCA
>Ga0153915_10005393_pt1 | contig 11891 bp, 12 predicted proteins | sample Opewatmetagenome_2_FD_107003 | JGI IMG/M metagenome (GOLD analysis project Ga0153915, IMG submission 107003) | Freshwater wetland microbial communities from Ohio, USA - Open water 3 Core 3 Depth 3 metaG | ecosystem: Environmental > Aquatic > Freshwater > Wetlands | place: USA: Ohio, Lake Erie...
CCCAACGACTCGCTTCGGTCAAAAATCTCGTAGCCGATCGAACCTCCGACCGGGAGGCCATCCTCGGCCATCATCATGCGCAGACGGAGCGCCCGCTCGCTGGGCACCAGGATTTGCTGGCCCTCGCCGCGCAGCTCGTACGGCACGCCCATCGCTTCGAGTTTGCCGACGATCTTTCCCGAATCCTGCGGATCGAGATCGCCGTACAGCAGCGCCATGTTCGGGTTGGCGAAGTGGCTAGCGAGGAAGGCGAAGAATGCGATGCTGCCGATGAGGACGGCGCCAATCGCCGTGAGTCGAACCGCACCCAGATTGCGCAGCGTTTGAAAGAAATTTTGCACGTTTGCCAATGAAGGTGGTTAGCGTCCCGCGACCCGCGATGATCGCCGCGTGTCGCCCGCAAAACCTAGGCAGATGCGATGAAGAAGCCGTTAATGTGCGGCAAAATTTGCCGCAGTTCGGGAAACTTTTGCCGAGGCAACCGTCAGACGGTCGGTTCGCTGTTTGCCGCCTCGCCTTTGGGCCCGCGATACTTCTGTATCCGCGTCGTGCGAAGTCCACGCACGCCGAATTCGGTCATCAGCCGCTGCCACGACTCGAATTCCTCAGCCGACAGCGTGTAACGCCGGCATGCCTCTTCGAGCGAGATAAGACCTGCGCGCACGGCGGCTACGACTTCCGCCTTGCGGCGCACGACCCATCGTTTCGTGCCCGGAGGCGGCAAGTCCTCAAGCGTGATCGGGCGCCCAGCCGGGCCAAGCACAACCCTGCTCAGACCCAAATCCCGCTGTTGCATCACGGCCGACTCAGCACTCATGCAGATAACCAACCCGTATTTGATGCAAGAAAACTACCGCTACGGGCTTAAAAAACCTTGAAAGAAGAAGGTTAAATGCACATGGCAAGGCGCCTGCGGACCCACATCCGCAGGCGCCTTGCAAGCCCGCTACGTTAACGTTTGATCTGGATGAGCTCGTCCAGCATCTGATCCGCGGTGGTGATCGTCTTCGCCGAGGCCGAATAGGCGCGCTGCGCGATGATCATGTGTGTGAACTCGGTCGCGAGGTCGGTGGTGGACGCTTCCAAGGATGACGGAGCGATCTTGCCGGCGCCGTTGTCGCCCGGAGCGCGCAGGGTGAACGTTCCGGAACGCTCGCTCTCCGAGAAGGCCGTGCCATTTTGCGAATCGAGCCCGTTCGGGTCGGGAAACGTTGCGAGCGGGATCTTGTAGATCTTCGCGGTCTGCCCGTTGTCATAGAGCGCGCTGACGATGCCATTTTCATCGACGCGCACGCCGAAGAAATTGCCGAACTGCACGCCGTCCTGATTGATGAATGCGACGTTATAGGTGGACGAGAACTGGGTAACGCCGTCGGCGACGCCGGCCGTGCCCATGTTCATGGTGATGACCGAGTTGTTCGCGCCCGAGGTCCATCCGCCGAGTGCGAGCGCGGGCGGCGTCGCGGCGCCGTCGAAGGTGGCGGGCGTTCCGTCGCCGTTGAACACGACGTTGACCGAATATCCAGCGCCGGCGCCGACCGCGCCTTTGTCGACCGTGGTGGCATCAGGAACCGTGGCCACAACGGTCCAGCGATTCGCGGCGGTCTTGGTCCAGGTGAGGGTCGCGGTATGGGATACGCCCAGAGAGTCGTAGATCTGGGCATGGGTCGTCTCGACATCGCCGACCGTTGCCGCGGCCGGCAGATTGACGCCGAATTCGACTTTGGTGGTTGCGTTGGCGCTGCCGGAGACCGAAGACACGCGAATCGTTTCGAGGCCGGAGAGTGTCGAGGTGTCCGTGGCGAGCGGCACCCCGTTTTTGTCGGTACGCCAACCCTGCAGGTAATAGCCGGCCGGCGATTTCAGATAGCCTGTCGCATCCGCCGCGAACTGGCCGGCGCGGGTGTAGTAGCGTCGATCGGTGACGGTCGGCAGAGGATTGGTGGTGGCGACGAAGAATCCCTGGCCGGAAATCGCGAGGTCGGTGGCGTTGGACGAGGACTGCATCAGTCCCTGGCGGTCGACCGTCGCAACCGGCTGCGATCGCACGCCGCCGGGCGCGTAGAAGTTCACGGTCTGGTCGGTTACCAGCGTGGAGAACGCTGCGCTCGTCGTTTTATAGCCGACCGTGTTCACGTTCGAGATGTTGTCGGAGATCATGCCGAGCGATTGCGCTTCGGCATTGAGCCCGGACACGCCGGAGAACATTGCGCCAAACAGACTCATGTCAGGTCACTCCTTGAAGGCATCATTTCAATCAATTTCACGTACCGGGTGCATTCTCGCGCACCGCGACCACGTCGCTTATCGCGGTCGTCACCGGTCCCAGCATCAACGAGTAACCATTCGGATCGGTGGCGATGCCCGTGACGGTTGCGACCACGCCGGTTGGCACGGTCAGCATCGTGCCGTCGGATTTGTGCGCCATGATGCTGATTTGGTACGTGCCGTCCGGCGCCACGGCTTTGCCGCTCGAATCGGTGCCGTTCCACACGAAGCTATGCTTGCCCGCATTTACGTCGGCAGGTGCGGCGTAGATCACGTTCCCCGAGCCATCGAGGATGCCGAGCGTCGCATCGCTCGCACCGGCGGGCATCGTGTAGGTGAATTCCGCTTTTCCATTGGCCGCGAGAGGCGAGGAGTTTCCGGTCGCCTCGACCGTGCGCCCGACATAGTTCAACGCCGCCAGCGATTGGCTCGTGTTTTCAGTCTGCAACAGCGTGCCGAGCTGCGAGTTCGTCTTCATCGACTGTTCGACCTGCGAGAACTCAACGAGCTGCTGGACGAACTGGTTGGTATCCATCGGCGACGTCGGATCCTGATATTTGAGCTGCGTGGTGAGCAGCGTGAGGAACGAGTCGAACGAATCGGCTAGCGACGCTGTGCTATTGCCGCTCGCCACTCCGCCCTGGGTCGCCGCGGCGGAAGCGCTGGTAAGGCTGGGGATTGCGCTCATGGTGTCTCCTCAGATCCGGATATCGATGCCGCCGGCGCGGGAATAAGTGGCGGGTGCAGTCATGGTCGCGGCCTCTGTCGCGCTGTCGGCCGCTGGGAACAGGATCGGCTGGCCGGTGAAGACCTGGCGGTCGCTTTGGCCGCCATGGCCATTTAGGCTGAAGCTGAGAGATCCCGCATCGGCGCGGACCCCGGCGTCGTTGAACGCGCGCGCGATCTCGTGCGCATCGCGTCTGAGCAGGGCGAGGGTTTCCGGCCGCTCCGCGGCAAACACGGCGTGGACCTTGGATTCAGACCCGAATTCGAGGCGCACGGTCACCCGGCCCAGCGTGTCGGGCTTCAGATCGATATCAAACTGATCGAGCCCGTCCTTGACCGCGCGGGTTACATGGATGGCGAGTTGTTGCAGTGCGGGCTCGGCAGCGAATGGCCGCGTTTCCACGCGAAGATGCTCCATGGGCGGCGGCGCATCGTTTCGTTGGACTTGCGGCATAGGCCCGGCGGCGTTGGCATCCGTGGCTGTGGCGCGCGAGGAATCGTCGCGCGGCCGATCCGCCGCCGGGATCTGCGCCGCAAAATCGTCGGCTGGGTTGGGCGTGGGGACTTGCGCAGGTTGCGGATCGGCTGAGCCGCTTTGATTCGGGTCGACCGCAGCCAGGAGGTCTTGCGCGCTCGGCGCGGTCGTGTTTTCGGAAACCGTGGTCTTTTCGGAAATCGCAGTCTTTTCGGAAACCGTGGTCTTTTCGGAAACCGCACTCAGGCTGGGCACGGATGCCGAAGTCGCGGATTTCGGGGCGTCCGCCGCAGGCTGCGGCGACGGAGCCACCGCGACCGCCGCCGGGGGCGCTGACTGCACCGGCGGCACGACGGCGGCTACAAGAGTCTGTGCCGCGTCCGGTTCGGATTTTGACTTGCCGTCGGCGGCCGCAGGGGTCTGATCGGTCGCTTTATTCTTTGAATCCTTCGGGGGCGATGCCGCCGCAGCCGCTGCTGTCTTTGCCGTCGTCACGCCCGCTTTGCCGGCCGCAGCCATCTGCGGCTGAACGGGCGTTTGGGCGGCCATGAGCTGCGCCAGAATGACGAGCAGAGCCGCGGCATCCTCCTGCGCTACTGCCGGCTGCGCGGGTACCTGGCCGGCATCCGCGGTGGCGGGCTCGGTCGCGGATCCATTCGTCGCGACGGCATCACGCCCCTGGGAATCGCGCCGATCCGAAGCATCGTTCTTAGGCGAGGTCGGTTGATCTGTCGCGGCTGGTTTCGCGTCATCGGCGCCGTGCTCCGACGGAAGCGGTTCGGACGCGGTCTTGTCGGTCTCGGATGTCAGAGCCTTGCGGAACCCGTCATCGGACGAAGGCGCGGACGGCGGGGCGCCGCTCGGGCAGATCGGGGGCAGGGCGGCGTTATCGATGGCAACAGCGGACACGTCGGGAACTCACTCAACTGACTTGAAATCTCGGCGGCAAATACGCTCCGCCGCGTCGCTCAGATATTCAACCGGCCGCCCGCAGTGCCGCGACGTTGCCTCTGCTTGCGAGCAATTCCGCCGCCGCCACCTCGACGCTGATCCGCTCATCCAACGCCGCCCACGCCGAGCGCAGCGGCATCAGCAGCCTGATCGCCTGGTCGGCGACACGCGCATCGTTGGCGGTATTGATTAGCGCGATGTTGCGCAGCACGAGCTCGTAGAGCACCGATAGATTCTCCGCGATCCGGCCGCCCTCGGCCATATCGAGGCCGCAATAAAGCGCCGCGATGACGTCGGCCGTGCGCTCGGTCGCTTGGAAGCGTCCCGTGATGTCGCCAACGCGGATTGCGCTTTTCGCCGCTTCGAGGCTCGCGATGGCCTCGTCGTAAAGCGCGACGATCATGCGCGAGGGAAACTCCTCGATCGTGCCGGCGAGAGATTCCGCCGTGATTCCGCTGTAGCTCATGAGACTCTCCTAAAAATGAGGCGCGCGCGATTGTTACTGGAACAACTTCAGCAGCATTTCGGGGGTGCGATTCGCCTGCGCCAACATGGCGACGCCGGCCTGCACCAGGATCTGCTTCGACGTGAACGTGCTCATCTCCGACGCGATGTCGAGATCCATCAGGTTCGATCGCGCCGCTTCCGTGTTCTCCGTCGTCGTAGCGATGTTGGCCGAAGCGAAATCCAGCCGGTTCTGGCTCGCGCCGACCAGCGCGCGCGCCTTGTTGAGCGTATCGATCGCGACCGTGATCGCGCTCGACGCCGCATCGGCGTTCGCCGTGGTGGTGACGTTGGTCGTGCCGAGGGCGAGCGCGTTGGCGCTGATGGAGTTGAGGGTCACCGTGATCTCGTCGGCAGTCGGGCTCGTGCCGGTGCCCACCTTGTAGGTGAAGCTCTGGGTGGAAGAGCCCGAAAGCGCCAGCGTACCGTTTGCGCGCGTCGTGTTGACCGAGAACGCGGTATTGATCACCAGATCGATTTTGGTGGAGAGGCCGGCGCTGGTAAGCGTCACAACCGTGCCCGTCGTCATCGACGTGCCGTCGTTGCTGCCCGCCGGCAACGAGCCGGTATAGGTGCCGTCCGCGGTCGTGCAGGTGAACGAGCCGGCGGTGTTGTACGAAATCGTCGGATCGGTCGTTATGGTATGGGCGCCCGAGAACACGATGTCCTGGACGCCCTGGCTGATTGCGAACGCGGTGGCACTGGACCGATCGACGACGATCGAGCCGTTCACCAGCTGGTTGCCGTTGAACTGGGTCGCCTGGGCGATGCGATTTACTTCGGCCAGGAGCTGCTGGTACTCGGTGTCGAGCATGCCGCGTTCTGTCGAGGAAAGCTGGCCTGAGCCGGCCTGCACGGCGAGCGTCTTCATCCGCAACAGGATGTCGTTGACGCGCGCCATGGCGCCGTCCGCCACCTGCAGCATGGAGACCGCCTGGCCGGCGTTCACCTGCGCCTGTTGCAGCGCGTTGACCTCGGCCGCGAGGCGCGAGCCGATCGCCATCGACGCGGCATCGTCCTTTGCCGAGACGACGCGCGTACCCGCCGACAACTTGGCCAATGAATCGGTCATCGCCGAGTCCGACTGCATCAAGCTGCGATGCGCTACGTCCGCGGCGAAATTCGAAATTACGTTGAGCGCCATAAACTCACTCCTTCGTCCGATCGCCAAGCGACGCGTCCTGCGCCGCCGGTCGGAGCAGGTTTGCGCGAGCAGCGCTTCGGCCCCGACGCAAGCTTTCTTGCAAGTTGCGTGCCAAGTCGGCGCTTACCGACGAAGCACTTGTCGAAATAGGGGAAATTCTCGGTCTGCTCGGCGGCCGAATGCGACCCGCAGGAGTTCCTGGGGGCAAAACATTTATGCCGCGAGGGGAAATTCCTGCCGCCTGAGGGTCACCCTTGCCCAGCGCCGATCGCCACTTCGTCACCGACGACCAAGGGAGCGGATTGCTGCCGATAGCCGTGCTTACTCGGCCGCCGGCTTTTCGCGCCGCTCGCGCACGAATGCCGGCAGGCTGAGCCTGAAGACGGTTCTGCCGGGCTCGGAAACGAGGAGCTCGAGATCGCCGCCATGTGCGCGCAACATTTCCTGCGCAATCGCAAGGCCCAGCCCGCTGCCGCCACTCTTGGCCGAGCCAGCGAACGGCTGAAACAGGTTTTTCCGCGCCCGCTCTGACAGCCCGGGGCCGTTGTCGGCCACATCGATCATCGACAAATCGTCGGCCGCTTCGGCGCGCACCGTAACTTCGCTCGCGCCGGCCTCCGCCGCATTGCGAACCAGATTCGCGAGCGCCCGAAACAGCTGCTCCTCGTCGGCACTGACGGTGAATCCGCGCGCGATTTCGTTGCGAAACACGGCGCCTCTGACACCGGCGCCGACCTCCGTGGCAAGGGCGCGCAGATCGAATTCGGTTCGCCGCGGCGCAGGCGTTCCTTCCTGCACGAACGCAAGCGTCTGGGTGCACAGCTCGACCGCACGGTCGATCGCGCCCAGAAGCATCGGTGCGATCCGTCGCACCTTGGGGTCGGCGCTCCCAGAGAGCTGGTCCGAGGCAAGCCGCGCGGTCGCGAGGATTCCGCGCAGATCGTGGTTGATTTTGGCGACAGCGGCGCCGAGCGCGGCGAGGCGCGTCTTTTGCGCCAATGACGCGCGCAGGCTCTCCTGCATCGCGGCGAGTTCGCGCTGGGCTTGACCGATTTCGTCGCGCCGCGCGCGCGGCGTGATCATCCTGCTGGCGTCCTCCGGGTTGCGGTGGAACGCGGTCATGCTCTCGCTGATTTCCCGCATAGGCCGCACGAACAGCCAGCGGAGCGTCACGAACACGAGCGTTGCGGTGAAGATCGAGATCAAAACGGAGACTGCCATAATGCGCCCCGCATACTGCAACAGCGCCTCGCGCAGCGGGGTCTCGTCGATCACCGTCTCGACGACGGTCGATGGGTCGCGCGGAGATGGGCCGATCACGCGCAAGATGCGGTGGCCGTGGCGAGCCAGCGTTGCCAGCGCGTCCGCGATCGCCTCGGGCATCTTGGTCGTGGCAACATCGATCGTCTGGTCGACCGCAGGCGGCATGTCGCGGGTAAGCATCAGGGCACGCAAGCCGGGGCGGCGCAGCACGATGCCGAGCGAGCCCGCCTGCTGCAGCAACTGGTCGCGCAAGTCTTCATCCACCATGTTGTCGGGCGGCACTTCGAGCGCGAGCGAAGCGAGACGCGCCGACGCGATATGGGCCTCCAGGTAGTCCATCCGGAAGCGTGCGATCGAGGGCACAAAAATCACCACTTCGCTCAACATCACGAATGCGATGGTGAGGAACAGAAGCCGCGCCGAAAGGCTGTTGAACGGGCGGAAATTCACGAGGCCGAGTCTAGCCCAGAATGGGCAGGCGGGTCAGGAAGCGGACCAACCGCTTGGTGCGAGGAGCGAACAATTGCGGCGCATAGAATGTGGTGGCCGCGCGCTTTCCGGCTTCGCCGAGCGTGGGATAGGGCAGGATCAACGATGCGAGATCTTTGAGCTTCATGCCGCGCGCAGTCGGCAGGATCCAGCTTTGGATCAATTCCCCGGCATGCGGACCGACGATTCCGGCGCCGAGAAGCCGCCCTTGCGGATTCGCGATCAGCTTGACGAAGCCCGCCGTGTCGCGCTCGGCGCGCGCGCGGTCGTTCTCCGCGAACGGCCACCGCAGGATCCGGATATCGCGATATGTCTCCCGTGCCTGCTGTTCGGTGAGGCCTACCTGGGCAAGCTCGGGCGCAGTGTAGGTGACGCGCGGCACCGGCGCCGCGTCGGCGCGCGCCGGCATGCGAAACAAGGCGTTCCGGATCACGATGCCGGCATGATGAGCGGCAAGGTGGGTGAATTGCAGCCCGCCTGCCGCGTCGCCCACGGCATAGACCCGCGGGTTCGAGCTCCGCAGCGCACGGTTCACGGCAATGCCCCGGGGCGTGTGGGCGATGCCCGCTTTCTCAAGATCGAGCGCCCCGATGTTGGCGTGTCGGCCGGTTGCGACGAGCAAGTGGGACCCTCCGATCGGCCCGTGCGACGTTTGCACGGTTAGGTTCGAAGCGACGCCTTCGACTTTCGCGCTTTCCAGGATCGCGACGCCGTCTTTGCGCAGCTGGTTCGTGACAATGGCGGCGAGTTCAGGGTCCTCGTTGGCGAGCGTCCGGGCGGCCTCGATGATCGTGACGCGCGCGCCCAGCCGCCGGTAGGCCTGTGCGATCTCGCAGCCGATCGGGCCGCCGCCGATCACGATCAAATGCTCCGGCCGTTCGGCAAGATCGAAAATCGTCTCGTTGGTGAGATAGCGGGCGTCTTTCAGGCCCGGGATCGGCGGGATCGCAGGCGATGAGCCGGTCGCGATCACGAACCGCCGCGCTTTCACGGTCGTATCGCCTGCCCGCACCGCGTCGCGCGCGATGAAGCGGGCCTCCGCCGCGATGACCCTGACGCCCAGCCCTTCGAACCGCTCCGCCGAATCCTGCGGCGCGATCGATGCGATCACGTCGCGCACGTGCGCGCGCACGCGTGCGAAATCGGTCTGTGGCGCGCCGGCATTGACGCCGAAGGCGGGCGCCCGGCGCACCGCCTCGGCGGCGGTCGCGGCCGCGATCAGGGCCTTCGAGGGCACGCAACCGAAGTTGAGGCAATCGCCGCCCATCCGGGCGCGCTCGATCAGCACCGTCTTCAGTCCAAGCTGCGATGCAACCGCGGCGACGGTCAGGCCGCCGGATCCGGCACCGATCACGCAGAGATCCGCGCTGATGATGTCCGCCATCGCTCAGCTCCGGGCCCGATGCGAGCGCAGATGGCGGACCGCGGGCGGCACCAGCACCAGCAGCGCGAGGCCGAGGAGCGCGGCAACGACCCAGCCATTGAGCGCCGCCGAAAACGGCTGTCCGCTGTCGAGCGTGGCACCCAGGCCGTGCCCGATGAGGACATAAACGCACGTCGCCGGGAAAACGCCGATCAGGGTCGCCAGCACGTATGGGCCGATGCGCATGCCGAGGAGCGCCGGCACAAGGTTGACGATCCAGAACGGGAACACCGGCGTCAGCCGAAGCGCCAGAAGGTAGGAAAAGGCGTTCTTGTTGAACCCCTCCTCCATCCGCTTGAGCCACGGGCCGGCGCGGGCGCGCAGCGGCTCGCCGGCAGCGAAGCGGGCGGCGATGAACAGAACCGTCGCCCCCGTGGTCGCCCCGGCGGCGGCGAGCACCGCGCCGAGATACGGGCCGAACAGGAAGCCGCCGGTCATGGTCATTACCGCGCCGAGCGGCAGCGACAGTGTAACGGCCGCGATATAGCCGGCCACGTAAGTTGCCGCAGCTAAAGTCCAATGCGCCGCCACCCAGGCGGTCAACGACCCACGATTGGCTTTCAGCGTGTCCAACGTGATGAACCGATCCAGGCGAAACGCGAAAAATGCAGCCAATCCGGCGACCAGGGCAGCCAGTGTCGCGACCCTCCCCGGGCTCAAAAATCGCACCGAATGCGCATTTTGCGTTTGAGCCATCACGACGTATTTATAGCAGCGTATGCCCGAGTTCCGTTGACTAAGCGGCGGGCAGCCCGTATACAGCGGGCCGTTTTAGAGCCCAGCCGCATCATCATCGGAGAGGAACGTGAAGCGCACCTATCAGCCGAGCAAGCTCGTGCGCAAGCGGCGCCATGGGTTCCGCACGCGGATGGCGAGCGTGGGGGGCCGGCGCGTGCTGGCCAAGCGCCGCTCCAAGGGTCGCAAGCGCCTGTCGGCGTGAAGCGGCGCCCCGCGTTGGGACGCCTGAAGAAGCGGTCCGATTTTCTTCGTCTCGCCAGATCGGCGCGCAAGTGGGCAGCCGCGGGACTCGTGCTTCAGGCTGCACCGCGGTCTGCGGAGGATCAAGGATCGCCTGTGCGTTATGGATTGACTGTAAGCCGGAAAGTCGGCGGCGCCGTGGTTCGCAACCGCGCGCGCCGACGGCTGCGCGCGGCAGCCTGCGCCGTGCTGGCCGAGCACGCGGCGCCGGGCCACGATTTCGTCCTGATCGGCCGACCCGCGACCGTCGACCGCCCGTTTCCGGCGCTGCTCGACGATCTTGCGACCGCGCTGCGCCACGTCGGCGCCTGGCGCGAAGGTCCCATCACATGAAGGCTGGCGATGTCGCCGCACTTGGCGTGCGGGTTTATCAGTATTCGATCGGGCTCGTGGTGCCGCCGGCCTGTCGTTTCCACCCGACCTGCTCCGCCTACGCGATCGAGGCGCTAAGGACGCATGGCTTGGTGCGCGGCATTGCGCTGAGCGTATGGCGCATTCTGCGCTGCCACCCTTGGAGTGCGGGCGGCGTCGATCCCGTCCCCGATCTCCGGCACACGCGCCGATAATCGCCCATGGATCAAAAGAACATTTTATTCGCCGTCGTTGTCTCCGTCGCGATTCTGCTTGGATGGCAACTGCTGTTCGAGCGTCCGCAGGCCGAGCGTGAGCGTCAGCAACAAGCGGCGCAGCAGGCGGAGCAGGCCACGCCCCAGGTGCCTGGCCGTCCGTCCGCGCCCGGCGTGCCGACGCCGGAGCGCGCGTCGGCGCCGCCAGCCGCTCTGCCCGGCGCGCGCTCCAGCGCGGTCGAAGCCTCGCCGCGAGTCAAAATCGTCACCCCGCGGGTGACCGGCTCGCTCGCATTGCGGGGTGCGGAGATCGATGACCTCACCCTGACCGATTATCGGGAGACGGTGGATCCCAACAGCCCGCCGATTACGTTGCTTTCACCGGTGGGGTCCGAACATCCCTATCTCGCCAGGTATGGATGGCTGGCCCAGGAGCAGGGCGTCGATGTTCCCGGCCCCGATACCATATGGCAGGCGGACCGTACGGAGCTCTCGCCCGGCCGTCCGGTCACGCTCACTTGGCGCAGCCCGCAGAACGTCGTCTTCACCCAGAAGATCGCGATCGATACCAACTACATGTTCACGGTCGATCAGAGCGTTGCCAACCAAGGCAGCCAACCGGTGACGGTGTTCCCCTATGGGCTGATCCTGCGTGTCGGCACGCCGAAGACAGCCGGCTTCTATTTGCTGCACGAGGGGCTGATTGGCGTGCTCAACGGCGGGCTGAAGGAGATTAAGTACAACAAGCTTGCGGAGCCGTTCGAAACCGACTCGGCCGGCGCCTGGCTCGGCATAACCGACAAGTATTGGCTGGCCGCGCTAGTTCCCGATCAGAAGAGCGACATTCATGCTCGCTTCAGCCACACCACGCCGAACAAGATCGACGAATACTGGGTTGATTACCGCGGCAAGGCGGTGTCGGTCGCGCCAGGCGATAGCGGCGCAACGACCAATCGCTTGTTCGCCGGCGCCAAGGAGGTGTGGCTCCTCGATACGTACGAGAAGGAGTTCGGCCTCACGCTGTTCGACCATGCGGTCGACTTCGGCTGGTTCGATTTCCTGACCAAGCCGATCTTCTACATCCTCGACTACTTCGGGAAGCAG
>Ga0153915_10005394_pt1 | contig 11889 bp, 8 predicted proteins | sample Opewatmetagenome_2_FD_107003 | JGI IMG/M metagenome (GOLD analysis project Ga0153915, IMG submission 107003) | Freshwater wetland microbial communities from Ohio, USA - Open water 3 Core 3 Depth 3 metaG | ecosystem: Environmental > Aquatic > Freshwater > Wetlands | place: USA: Ohio, Lake Erie...
AGCCCTCGCTATTGGAGTGGGAGACCGGATTTTGATGTTGGAGCATTCGATCTATTCCGTGATCTCCCCAGAGGGATGCGCAGCGATCCTCTGGAGAGATGGGGAAAAGGGAAAGGTAGAGGCCGCAGAGTCATTGAAATTGACCGCTGCGGATTTGTCTCGATTGGGCGTGATCGATGAGATTATTAAAGAGCCATTGGGGGGAGCTCACCGAAATCCTCAAAGAATGGCAGAGGATTTGAAAGAGGTCGTGGAACGGCACTTGAAGGAATTAGAAAAAGTGAGCACGGAGGAATTATTAAGCCTCCGGTATGAAAAGTTTAGAAAGATGGGTACCTTCCTTGACGGTGGTGGAAAGTAGAAGGTCATTAACGGTTTGGCCCTTAAAAACACACGGTATCCAGAGGACATGGGCCTCAAATTCCAGCCACCAAGTCCCAAATTCAAATAACCTCCAATCCCCAAATTTCAATCACCAAAACATCTGGATGTTTTTGGGGATTTTTGACCCATGGGATTTGGTGCTTCATCGTTTACCAGGGCTTTTTCAAGAGGGCAAATACATTAGGAAGGTCTAAGATGCCGGGTAAGATTCGCACTCTGCCAGACCATGTTTCCCAAGTCATCGCCGCAGGAGAAGTGATTGAAAGACCAGCTTCCGTCGTGAAAGAACTGGTGGAGAACGCGATCGATGCGGGAAGCTCAGAAATCACCGTTGAGTTAAAGGCAGGAGGGCTCCAACTGATTCGAGTCGTGGATAGCGGAGAGGGAATCGATCAGGAGGATGTTCCATTGGCCTTTCAGAGATATGCCACCAGTAAGATTAGAAGAGCAGAGGATCTTTATGCCATTCATACCCTAGGGTTTAGAGGAGAGGCGCTTCCGAGCATTTCTCAAGTTTCTAAGATGACTCTCCAGACCAAAACTCATTCTTCCCTCAGCGGAACGAAAGTGGTCTGTGAAGGAGGCCAAATAATAAGTATTTCTGATGCCGGCTGCCCGATCGGAACGGAAGTGGAAGTCAAGCATCTCTTCTACAACATTCCGGTGAAAAGAAAATTCCTAAAATCAATTCGTTCAGAACTTCGCTCTGCGCTCAATCACTTTCTCCGATTAAGCCTTTCCCACCCTGCGATTTCGTTTAAGTTCGTTCATGATGGCCGGGCCCTTCACGAACATCCAAAGACAGGATCCCCATTGGCTCGAATCGAAGCCATTCTTGGAAAAGAGATCTACCGTCATCTCCAGCCCGTTGAGTTCGAAGAGGGGGAGATCAGACTCTCGGGGTTTGCCAGCCTCCCGTCCTTTTCGAAGAGAAATGCGGACGGCATTTATTTCTACGTCAACCAACGCTTTATTAAGGACCGGATGATTTATAAAGCCGTTTTGGATGCCTATCGCCACCGCCTCCCCAGCAATGAATTTCCTGTCGTCATTCTTTTCATCAGCCTTCCTCCTTCTGCAGTCGATGTGAATGTCCATCCAACCAAGGCCGAGGTAAAATTTAAAGATCCCGATCGATTGTACCAGGCCGTCTTCGCAGCGGTTCGAATGGTGCTTGAGGAAGAAGGTCCTCCCCGGTTGGAACAAATAGCTTCCGGAGGGACGAGAAGAGAGTGGGCTTTCCAGAGGAGTGCTCAGCCCTCTTTTTTCGGTCAAGAAACTCTATCCACACCCTCCTTTTTGGTGAGCGGAAAAGAAGAAGGAATGCTTATGGTTCAGGACGGCGGGGAAATTCCATGGAAAGCCGAGAACAAATGGCCCTATACTGTCCTTGCCCAGATTCAGGGGACCTATATCCTCTGTGAAGGAAAGGAGAGTTTAATTTTTATTGACCAACATGCTGCTCATGAGAGAATTCTTTTTGAAAGGTTCAAGAAAGAATATGAGAATAGGTCGGTGATTTCACAGAAATTACTGCTTCCGATTTTGATCGAGTTGTCTGTGGAGGAATCGTATATTCTCGAATCGGCTGGGGAGGCATTGAAAGAAATTGGATTTGAAATTGAGCCTGCTGGCAAAAAACTATTTGCCATACGATCCATCCCGTCTTTTATCGAGCAACGGGACCCAAAAGAAATCGTGAGAGCCATATTGGATGAACTCTCTTCATTAGAAAAGGAGGGGAAGGGGAAGGTGGAGGGGACGATTCATACGCTTTTGATCACGCTGGCTTGTCATTCTGCCATACGGGGAAACTTCGTATTGAAGAGGGAAGAGATCGATCAGTTGATGGAGAGTCTCTTTTCTTTCCATCTCTCCACCACCTGTCCTCACGGGCGCCCCATTTTTTTTGTCCTTCCTTTGGATGAACTAGGAAAACAGTTTAAACGGAAATAATTTTTTTATTGGAACCCATATAATCAACGAGTTTCCCAACGAGCGCCGTTCATCCATAGAATGGTCTTGACTTTTCAGAAACAGTAAGGCTAAAGTAGTTTCTTAATTGAAGTAGGCCTCTATTGTTCACCATACGTGTGCTTGCGAACCGGGTATGCTGCCTTTATCTTATGCTGCCTAAGCCAATGGACTGGGGGAGTTGTAACTCCTTCTCTTCTCTTTGTTTAATTCTTGCTATTATGTTACCTTTTCTTCCTTTTTATGAGCTAAGGAGGTCCCGCGTTGTTTAAGTTTTCTCTCATACCCAAAGAAAAGAAATTTTTTGTCCTTTTCGAGCAGGGGACCCAGAATGCAGTGAAGATAGCTCAGCAGTTCAAAGACATGGTTTATATCTGGGAAAACGTGAAGGAAAGGGTAGGGGTAATCAATGACTTAGAACACCAAGGAGATGCTATTACTCATCAAATTTTTGACCAGCTGCACCGGTCCATTATTACCCCATTCGATCGGGAGGACATCGCTCTGTTGGCTCATTCTCTGGACGACGTAGCTGACTTTATCCACGCAGCAGCGGATGCTATGCTTCTCTATAAAATAGAGCGTCCCACGAAAAGGGCCAAAGAACTGGCCGATATTGTTGTACAGGCAGTGGCTGAAGTCGAAAGGGCTGTCTCTGAAATGCACGACCGCGTCGGGAGGAGGCAGCTTCTTAGACGATGCGTAGAGATTAATCGCTTGGAAAACGTAGGGGATAACGGATATCGTTCAGCAATGGCTGAGTTATTTGATGACTCATCAAATTATAATAGTCTGATCAAATGGCGCGAAATTTATAACCATATGGAGAGCGTCATCGACAGGTGCGAAGATATAGCCAATATACTGGAAGGTGTGGCTATAAAATATGCCTGAACTCCTGGGATGAACCTGGTTTCCATTCTTAATAACGATTACCGCAGAAGTCTTTACCCGTGTCCTTTCCCCTAAAGGGTGATATGAGCTTATTATTTATCATCTTCATCATCCTTGTAGCCCTGGTTTTTGATTATACCAACGGGATGCATGATGCTGCGAATTCTATTTCCACCATTGTCTCTACCAGAGTTTTGTCGCCCAAACAAGCGGTTGTCTGGGCAGCGGTTTTTAATTTTGTGGCTTTTCTTATATTCAGTACGACCGTAGCTGAAACAATCGGCTGGGGAATGATTGATATTAAAACAGTAACTCCTACGGTAGTTCTTGCAAGCCTTTGCGGCGCTATTTCCTGGAATTTGATTACCTGGTATTTTGGATTGCCCAGCAGCTCTTCGCATGCCCTCATTGGCGGGTATGCGGGGGCAGCGATCGTCAAGGCAGGTTTTGGAGTGATTATTGCGAGTGGTTGGTACAAAACATTGATATTTATCGTTCTGGCGCCTACGATTGGGTTGTTCTTGGGTTTTATATTGAGAATCATTACAACATGGATTGTCTATAAACGGAAGCCAGCTGTTGTCAATAAGTGGTCTCGGGTCCTGCAGCTCTTCTCTGCAGCTCTCTATAGTCTGGGCCACGGCGGGAATGATGCACAAAAAACGATGGGTATTATCAGCAGTCTTCTTTTTACCGGAGGCTTGATTCACGAATTCAAAGTGCCTCTCTGGGTTGTTCTCAGCGCACATGCCGCTATTGGGTTAGGCACCTTGAGCGGGGGTTGGCGGATTGTTAAAACAATGGGCCAGAAGATTACGAAGTTAGAACCGATTGATGGCGTTTGTGCTGAAACATCCGCGGCATTCAGCATTTTCCTGGCCACTCATATGGGTATTCCGGTGAGTACGACCCATGTGATCACGGGCGCAATATCCGGCGTAGGGTCTGCGATCCGGTTTTCTGCCGTGCGCTGGGGGGTGACAATCCGTATTGTTTGGGCCTGGATTTTTACTATTCCGGCAGCCGCTATTCTGGCTGGTTTCATTTATTTCCTGTTTGGAATATTTGCTTCGAGATGAAAAAGAATCTCTGGCTGGATTCAGGATTTGAATTTGGATAAACAGGGTTGACTCGGGACTAAAAAACACTGATATGGGCTGAAGGGGACGAGGAGGCAATGAACATGGAAACAAGAACGACCTTTCACAAATATTTGCAGGAAGTCGAGGCCGATGTACTGGCTATGGGCAATATGGTGGCGAAAGCGATAGACCGCGCTATTGAAGCATTGAAAAAGCGGGATCTAACGTTGGCGCACCAAATCATTGCGGATGACGACCAGATTGATAAGCAGCGGTACAGTATCGAGGACAAGTGCATCGGGCTTATTGCTACTCAGCAGCCTCTGGCGAGCGACCTGCGTATCATTGTGGCCGTCCTCAACATCATCGTAGAACTGGAACGAATCGGCGACTATGCCGATGGGATCGCCAAGATTGTCATTATGATTGGCGACGAGCCGCCCTTAAAGCCACTCATCGATATTCCGAGGATGGGAGAGATAACGATTGACATGATCAATAACAGTATTCATTCTTTCGCCACCCGAGATGTGGAATTGGCAATGCGGGTTGTTAGCATGGATACTGTCGTGGACGGTCTCTACGACCAAGTCTTTCGGGAGCTCCTCACCTTCATGATGGTCGACCCCAAGACAACCAACCGCGCCACCCGCCTCATCTGGGTAGCCCACAACCTTGAGCGTGCTGCTGACCGAGCCACGAATATCTGCGAGCGCGTAGTGTTCACGGTAACGGGAAAGATGGAAGAAATCGGGGCCTCGAAGTATTAGTAGATAAACCGTCGGGTTACCCTTCTCCCAAGTCGGAATCTATCCCATGATTCAATCCGTATTTTTCTAAACGGTAACGCATGGAGCGGAAATTAATATGAAGAAGCTCTGCCGCTTTCTTTTTAATCCCTTTTGTTCTATCCAACGCTTTCAACAGGAGGCTTCGCTCAAGATCCTCCACCATTTTTTCCAGGTCGATTCCTTCACTTGGGATCTCGATGTCAATCGGTCCTTTTTTCTGAAGGGGGTGTTCGCTTAAGTAAGAGCTCAGATTGTGAGCGGTGAGTTCTTGTCCACTTTCCAAGGCAACCGCCCTCTCAATGATATTCTGAAGTTCTCTTACGTTGCCAGGGTACTCATAATTCATCAGAATCTGGAGTGCCTCTGCGGAGATCTTCGAAATGCTTTTACTTAACTCTTGAGAATATTTTTTTAGAAAATGGTTCGCCAAAATTGGGGTATCTTCTTTTCGATCCCTTAAAGGGGGAAGTTTGATCTGAATCACATTGAGACGGTAAAATAAATCCTCGCGAAAACGCTTTTCCTTCACCGCTTCTTCGAGGTCTTTGTTGGTCGCGGCAATAATTCGGACATCCACTCGGATATCCTCTGTCCCACCCACTCTCTTAAATTCCTTGTCCTGTAATACCCGCAATAATTTCACTTGCATGAGGAGGGGTAATTCGCTGATTTCGTCCAAAAAGATCGTTCCCTCATCGGCCACTTCAAACAGTCCCTTTTTGGTGGCAATGGCATCGGTGAACGCCCCCTTCATGTGTCCGAAAAGCTCACTTTCAATCAGAGATTCGGGGATCGCGCCACAATTTAACGTAACGAAAGGTTTTTCCTTCCGGGGGCTATTATAATGGATCGCCTTCGCCACCAGCTCTTTGCCTGTTCCGCTTTCTCCGGTAATCAAAATGTTTGTTTTGGTAGGAGACACTTTTTCCAGAAGATCATACAGGGCCGCCATCTTAGGGCTTTGCCCAATGATATTTCCAAAATGAAAACGGTCCCTGACCACTTGTTTTAAAAGAATGTTCTCCTTTTGCAGATTCTTTTTTTCCAATGCGTTCTTAATGATCAATTTGATCTCTTCTACCTTGAAGGGTTTCGTGATGTAGTCGTAGGCCCCTTCCTTCATGGCCTTGATCGCCGTATCCGCAGAAGCATATGCCGTGATCATGATGACAATGGTTTCCGGAGCGTTGGCCTTAATCTTTTTTAATGCAGAGATTCCATCCAACCGGGGCATGCGAATATCCAGGAGGACCAGGTCAAAGAGGTCATTGTCGACCAATTTGGCGACCTCCTCTCCATTCGAGGCAAGTGAAACTTTGTACCCCTCCTTTTTAAGCATGATGTCTAGGAATTCCCTCATGCTTTGTTCATCATCAGCCACCAAAATTTTGTCTTTGATCATGCGTCTTTCCTCTTTTCAATCGGCGGGGAGAAAAATGCTAAAGGTAGATCCCCTACCCACCTCACTTTCCACTTTGATCGATCCTTTGTGGTTTTCGATGATTTTGTGGACGATCGAAAGGCCCAACCCCGTCCCATTCTCTTTGGTTGTAAAAAAAGGCTCAAAGATTTTTTCTTTCTCTTCCAGAACGATCCCGTTTCCGGAATCGGTGATGGAAATCTTTACCCATTCCTTTGCCTTTTGCTGGGACAAGAGGGAAAGGCTCGTGTCCCCCGGGGCTTTCCCCTTACCCAATTGAACCTGAATTTTTCCTCCATTGGACATCGACTGAGCCGCATTAATGAGAAGGTTCCAAAAGACTTGTTTCATTTGGTCAGGATCGACGGAGGCCCGTATCTTCTCCTGGCCGTTGGGTCGCAGGATACGGATTCCATCATGGAAGGAAGGGGAACGCATGAAAAGGTCTATGGTTTCCTCAATGACATTTCTTATAGGAGTAAGGATCTTATGGGTTTGAGGAGGTTGTGCATAGAGTAGAAAGTCTGTGATTAAGGCATTCAACCTTTCCGCTTCCCTCAAAGTGATCTCCATGAGCCGCTGTTGGTGATCATCCAAGTTGAGTTCGGTTTTTAACATTTGAACGGACCCGCTTAGGGATGCCAGCGGGTTTCTGATTTCGTGTGCCATTCCTGCGGCCAATAATCCGACCGCTGCCATCTTATCCACCCGCTTCATTTGCTCTTCCATTTCCTTAAATTTTGTAATGTCTTGGAAAATGAGGGTATGGCCGATCAGTGATCCCTCCGGGTCAGTCAGGGGAGAGATGGAAAATCCAAGATAGACTTTTCCTCCATCATCATTGGTCAAGAGAGTTTCATAACGTTGATAGTCAGGGAAGGGTTCCGGGATCTTCCTTTCAACCTCCTCGAGAACCTCACTAATCTTCGGGAACAGGCGATAAACGGAAGTGTCTTTCAATGGCTCTCTGCTCCGGTTTAAAATCTTTTCAGCGGTTCGGTTTAGAAAATTGATATTGCCGTTAAGATCGATTGTAAGAAGACCGCTGTCTAGACTCTGAATAATATTTCGATTAAACGCCTCTAATTGATTGTAGTCTACCTGTTTCTGAATGAGTTCCCTCTTATTCTTTTTCAATTCTTCCGATATCGCGCTGCTTAGGAAAGCGACAATATAAAAGGTGGCCATGTAAATGATCAGGGAATAAAAGATTTGGCTTGCCTCATAAATATAAGGTTGGCCTAAAGGATTGACCCAACGATAAAGTTGGAGCAATAAGAGGAAGCCGTAAAGGAAAGAGGAGAGGGTGGCTGAAAAGAGAGCCCCCCGCTTGTAAAAAATGGTGCTGCTTGAGATAATCGTAAAAATATAGGCAATGGGGAAAAAGCTTTCCTTGCCCCCGGTAAAATAGATCAAGACAGTGATGAAGAATTGATCGATGATGATTTGGGAGAACGCAAATCGGTAGAGGTCCTTGATTTTTTTTAAAAAAAGCGCGTAAACGATCGTCACTGAATAAAAAAGACCGATAAAATAGTAAAAGGTGTTGGTTAACGGAACGAAAAAAAGTTTGCTTTCAGAAACTTGGAAAACCAAGGTGATCGTAAGGAGAAGGGTGAGAATAATGACGCGACCCAACATTAATGCCTTCACATTATTTAGCATTTTTGGGTGCGGGTCGAGTGAAAGCGCTGAGTCTGTGCCCATTTAATTTCACCGTTCCACAGGATATAGAACAAGGGGAAATCTAACCAATGGCAGAGGCCATGTTGAAAATGGGAAGATACATGGCGATCACAACGCCTCCGATTACCACTCCTAAAAAGACCATGAGCATCGGTTCGAGAAGGGAGGTCAAATTGGCCACTGCCACATCCACTTCTTCCTCATAAAATTCTGCAATTTTGGACAGCATGGAGTCCAGCGCTCCGGTGGATTCGCCCACGGCGATCATCTGGATGACCATGGGTGGAAAATGGCCACTTCGGTTCAAAGGCTCCGATATGGTTTCACCTTCCCGAATGCTGGCTCTCGCATTCATAATGGCTATTTCAATGGCTCTGTTTCCCGAGGTTCTTGAAACGATACTTAATCCGTCCAAGATGGGGACCCCGCTGCTGACGAGGGTCCCTAATGTTCGTGAAAACCGGGCCACAGCGATCTTCCTAAATAACGGTCCGAACACGGGCAATCTCAAGAGAAGCCGGTCAATGAAAGCCCTTCCGTTTTGAGTTTGATAATATTTCTTAAACAGAAAAAACAAGAGAATGAGGGCCGGGATAATAATGTAAAAAGTATTTTTGATCATCTTGCTCATTGTGAGAACGATAACAGTAGGAAGTGGTAAACTTTGTCCTGCTGATGCAAACATGGTTTCAAAGACAGGGATGACGAAGATCATCAGGATCATGACGACAGCGACAGCCACGGTTACAATGGTCGCCGGATAGATGAGCGCTGATTTGACCTTCTTTTTCAGCGCTTCGGCCTTTTCAATGTAGCTCGCCAAGCGAGTCAAAATGGTATCTAAGATTCCCCCTTCCTCGCCCGCAATAACTAAGTTGGTATACAATTCATTGAAGGCTGCGGGATGTTTTTTAAGGGCTCCGGCAAAGGTAGACCCCCCCTCTACATCTTCCTTGATCTCGCGGATAATATTTTTAAACAGCTTATTTTCTTGTTGCGAGGAGAGGACTTCTAAGGATTGAACCAGTGGCAATCCTGCATCGATCATGGTGGCCAGCTGGCGTGTAAAGATTGCCACCGATCGCTGATTTACTTTTTTCTTGACGAAGGGTAAAGAAATCACGATTTCTTTACCCTTTGAGCTGATTTTGGTTGGGATGATATTCTGTTGCCGAAGGTGGATTCGGATGGCAGCCTCGCTGGGAGCTTCCATTTCCCCTTTTTTGACTCCTCCTTTAGCTGTTTTTCCTTCCCATTTATAAACTGGCATAATTCATTCCTTTCTACGTGCGCTTCCCCGTTTGTTGTAAGAAATTCGGATCACCCAAATCCATCAGCCATCATCAAATTGGGATGAATCCGTAAGTTCACGCAACGACTGAGTTAAGCGGGCCTCGCCGGTCTTTCTCTTTTCGCCACGGGCGTACTGGAACTTGAAAGCATCTGCCGAAATTCATCAAGATTATGACTTCGCTCCATTGCATCCTCTAAGGAGATGATATGGCGTTCCACAAGTGAAACGAGAGCCTGGTTCATGGTTTGCATGCCAAATTTCGACTGTCCAACTTGCATCGATGAATAGATCTGTTGAATCTTATCTTCTCGAATAAGGTTTCGAATGGCCGGGTTTGGAATCATCACCTCCATGGCCAGGGCACGGCCCTTACCCCCAACTTTTGGAATAAGCTGCTGGGCTAACACTCCTTCTAAGACAAAAGACAGTTGCGTCCGGATCTGGGTTTGCTGATGTGGAGGAAAGACGTCGATGATGCGGTTGATCGTTTCTACGCAGGAATTGGTGTGCAATGTGGCGAATGTCAAATGACCGGTTTCTGCACAGATGAGGGCTGCCTCGATTGTTTCCAGGTCTCTCATCTCGCCAATGAGTATGATATCCGGGTCTTGGCGGAGGATGTGTCGAAGGGCAGCGGTGAAACTTTTTGTATCCTGGTTCACCTCTCTTTGATTGACGATACAACTTTTGTGACGGTGAAGATATTCGATCGGATCCTCGATGGTGACGATATGATCGCTTTTTTCACTATTGATCTTATCAATCATGGCCGCTAAGGTCGTTGATTTTCCGGTTCCCGTTGGGCCTGTTACCAATACCAGCCCCTTGGGTTTTTTGAGCAACTCATTAGCCACAGCAGGAATTCCCAATTCAGAAAAATTAAGGATGTCGAAGGAAATGGCTCGAAAGGCTCCCGCTACGGCGCCTCTTTGCATAAAGATATTCCCCCTGAATCGGCTCAGTCCTTTGATTCCAAAGGAGAAGTCCAATTCCCAATCCTCCTCAAACTTGTGTCGCTGGGCGTCGGTCAATACACTGTAGCAGAGTCTTTTGGTGTCGGGCGCCATCAGAACGGTATCATCAAAGCTCGTCAACTTTCCGTCAATTCGAAATTGAGGAGCGGCTCCTGTAGTGATGTGTAAATCGGACGCTTTTTTCTCAATGACGATTTCAAGCAATTTTTGTAATTCAATCATAGTTCTTTCCCCCTCAATTTTCCTTTGATGGGTTATCGGTCCTCGATGGTTGACCGAAGGATTTCCTCAATGGTTGTGACCCCATCTTTGATCTTCGAAACTCCGCTTTGCCTCAATGTCTTCATTCCCAAACGGATAGCTTCCTTCTTAATTTCAGAGCTGGAAGCTCGGGATAAGACGAGTTCTTTAACCTCTTCTTTCATGGGCATTACTTCATAAAGTCCAAGCCTCCCTTTATATCCGGTATTATTACAAATCGAGCATCCTTTCCCTTTATACACCTGAATGGACCTCACCTCATCGGGTGGGATCCCTAAGTCAATTAAGAGTTGCGGATGAACTTTGATGGGCTCTCTGCAATCCATACAGATTTTCCGGATTAACCGCTGGGCCAGGATTAATATCACCGCTGAGGAGATTAAGAATGGCTCGATTCCCATATCAACTAATCTATTAATCGTTCCGGGAGCGTCATTGGTGTGAACGGTGCTGAGGACCAGGTGTCCGGTTAGGGCTGCTTGAACCGCGATCTGAGCGGTTTCAAAATCCCGAATCTCACCTACCATGATAATATCAGGGTCTTGCCGGAGGAAGGAACGGAGGGAGGAGGCAAAGGTGAGTCCAATTTCTTCATGCATCTGGACCTGATTAATGCCCATAAAATTATATTCGACGGGATCTTCAGCCGTGATAATATTATCGCTTTCCTTGTTCAATTCGGTTAAGGCGGAATAAAGCGTGGTCGTCTTTCCACTTCCCGTTGGGCCGGTCACCAGGATCATCCCGACAGGCTTGTGGATGGCAGCCTTCAAATCAGCTAAAGACGATTCTTCAAACCCCAGCTTTGTCATATCCAATTGCAGAGCGGATTTATCCAATAGACGGAGGACGACTTTTTCACCAAAGAGGGTTGGGATGCTAGAGACTCGAAAGTCCATTTCCCCTCCCTTTCCCATCCGTAACTTGATCCTTCCGTCCTGGGGGAGTCGTTTTTCAGCAATATCTAATTTCGCCATAATCTTTAAGCGCGAGGTCATTGCATTCTTAATCTGGACAGGGAGCGACATATCCCGCCTCAACACACCGTCGATTCGATATCTCACCCGAAACGTCCTCTCATAGGGTTCAAAATGGATATCGCTTGCCCCCAATTTGATGGCTTTGATCA
>Ga0153915_10005395_pt1 | contig 11889 bp, 11 predicted proteins | sample Opewatmetagenome_2_FD_107003 | JGI IMG/M metagenome (GOLD analysis project Ga0153915, IMG submission 107003) | Freshwater wetland microbial communities from Ohio, USA - Open water 3 Core 3 Depth 3 metaG | ecosystem: Environmental > Aquatic > Freshwater > Wetlands | place: USA: Ohio, Lake Erie...
GCTCACGCTCGGTCTGGATCGCGATTCGGGGCTGCTCGCTCCCCTTTTTGACGAGCGGAACGAGGCGGTCCGGCGCATGATCCGCCTCGCGATCGAAGCGGCGAAGAGGAATTCGAAGAAGATCGGTATCTGCGGACAAGCGCCCAGCGACTACCCGGAGTTCGCGCGCTTCTTGGTGGAGCAAGGAATTGATTCGATCAGCCTTAACCCCGACTCGGTGTTAAAGACGCTCGTTTACATAGCCAAGACCGAACAACACTTGAAGTTGGGCGCGAAGATCGCATAGGCCCCCCGACCGTTAGGATTTGTCCTGCGCGCTGAATCAGCGTAGTGCGGAAGGGTCAGCATGGACACAAGCACAATCGGCGTTATTAAAGAAGTCCATGGACCCGTGGTAACGGTGTCCTGCGCTGTCCTACCCCCTCTTCACCAAGCCCTGGAGACGCGCACGGACGGCGACCGCTATGTGTTGGAAGTTCATCAGCACGTCGATGAAAAACATCTGCGCGCAATCGCTCTGCATCGTGCCACTGGCCTCAAACGTGGACTACCGGTCTACGACTTGGGCGCTCCAATACACGTGCCGGTATCGCCGAAATGCCTGGGCCGCTTACTGAACATTTTTGGAGAGCCTCTCGACGACGGCCCTCCCCTCCTGACTGAGGAATTTCGAAACATCCTTGGACGACCCATCCCCTTGTTTGAGTCATCCGCCAAACGCGAAGTTCTGGAAACAGGAATCAAAGTGATTGATCTCATGTGCCCATTCATCCGAGGCGGAAAGGGCGGCCTCTTTGGCGGCGCCGGCGTGGGTAAGACGGTTTTGATCATGGAGTTCATGCATTCCGTCGCCAAGTTTCATCGAGGCGTATCGGTCTTCGCGGGTGTCGGCGAACGCATTCGCGAAGCTCACGAACTCTGGCACGAGATGCTTTCCATCGGGGTGATGCCCCAGACCCTCCTTGTTTTCGGACAAATGGACGAATCGCCCGGGGTGCGGTTCCGGGTCGGGCTTTCTGCTGTCACTTATGCGGAATACCTGAGAGATACGCTTCATCGTGAAGTCCTGCTCGTCATGGACAACGTATACCGTTTTGTGCAGGCGGGAAGTGAAATCTCAGGGCTCCTCGGCAGAATGCCGGCAGCCGTTGGCTATCAGCCAACGCTCATGACCGAAATTGCGGAACTCGAGGAGCGTATTCTCTCGACTCAGCGCGATGCTGTAACGTCCGTGCAGGCGGTGTATGTACCTGCTGACGACATGACGGACCCCGCTGTTAGCGGCATTCTAAGCCATCTCGATACGACGGTGATTCTCTCGCGCTCCCAGGCGGCAAAAGGAATCTACCCGGCCGTCGACGCCTTGCAATCCAAGAGTAAATTCATGGACCGCTACTTCCTGGGAGACCGCCACTATTCCGTCGCCCAGGAAGTGCGCGAGCACATCGCGAGGTACCGGGAACTTGAGGATATCATCACGATGCTCGGGATCGAGGAGCTCGCCCCGCAGGATCGCCTGATCGTCGAGAGAGCCAGGAAGTTGCAGCGTTATCTCACACAGCCTTTTCACGTTACCGAGGAACATACGGGTATCAAGGGCGTATCCGTACCACTCGCTACGACGGTGACGGATTGCGAGACCATCATTGCGGGCAAGTTGGACAAGCTCTCCGAGGACCAGTTTTATATGCGGGGCCCGATTGCGGAGCTCTCCCGATGAAGACCTTTCGGCTCCATCTCATGAGCGCAACCCAATCGGAGTGGATTCCGGACGTCGCCCGATTTACGGGCTGCGACGCGTCTGGCAGTTTTGGCATTCTCGCAAACGCCTCGCGGCGGATGACGGTTCTGGTTTTCGGGCTCGCGCATTGGCAAGATGCGGCAGGCAAGGTCGAATACTTGGCTTTGCCGGGAGGGGTTCTCTACTTCGTGAACAATGAGCTGCACATCTCAACAACGAAGTTCGTGCGCAGCCCCGGGCTCGAAGAAACATCCGCGGTGCTGGATCATCAACTGCGGCAGGAGGAGGAGGGACTCCGCGACATCAAGCAGAGCCTCCACCGTTTGGATGAAGAGATCATGAAACGCCTGTACGCGATGAAGCGAAAGCACGAGATATGAAGGCCGACATTGATGCCGAGAAGCTCAAGGCAAGAGTGAAGATGCAGGCGGATCGCATCCGGAAAGCCGAGAGGGAGCGGCGCACCCTCCTTGCCAATACGATCTATCTGGGAACGTTGGGAATCATCTTCGTGCTTCCGGTCATCGTGGGCGCCTATCTCGGAAACTGGCTTGATAACAAAATCCAAGGCTATTCATTCAGTTGGACGGTCACCCTGATTGTGCTTGGCGTTTTTGTTGGTGCAATGAATGTCTATTTGTTCGTCCGAGAGTGATTAGATGTCCTCAGGCAGTCTTCTCTGCGCGCTGCTGTACGCTGGCGGGGTGAATATCCCGGGCAGCGTAACCGTTTCGTGGGGACTCATGCTGATCCTCGCGGCCGTCTCCAGGATTTCAGCGCGTGCACTTCGCGAAAGCCCCGGCAACTACCAGGTCGTTCTGGAGGGCATTGTCTCCACGATGGAAGACGCAATTGAAGCGGTGTTGCCCGGGAAGTGTGACCTCGTCTTCCCGTTCATCGCCACGCTGTGGATCTTCATCCTCTTTGCGAACTTGGCAGGAATCGTCCCGGGTGTCCATTCTCCGACTTCTGACCTCTCGGTCACCTCAAGCCTGGCATGCCTTGTATTTCTGTCGGTTCACTGGTTCGGCATCAAGGCGGAAGGTTTGGCGGCTTATCTAAAGCACTACGTGACCCCCAGTCCGATTTTGCTTCCCTTCCACCTGATTAGCGAAGTCTCCCGGACGCTGGCTCTGGCCGTGCGGCTGTTCGGAAACGTCATGAGTCTTGAAATCGGCTACGCTCTAGCTCTCATGGTCGCGGGCCTCTTGGTTCCAATTCCGTTGCTGATGCTTCATCTGGTCGAGGCGGTTATCCAGGCATATCTGTTCGGCATGCTCGCGTTGATTTACATTGCGGGAGGCATTCAAGCCCAAGAACTCCGGCGAGAAAGGGAAAGGGGTGCAATTTGAAAGATATGTCTTCGTTCGTAACAATTTCGACGATTATTGCGGGTCTGGGGATCGTGCTCGGAACCATGCTGCCGGCCATTGCCATGGGGAGAGCCATCAGCAAGGCTCTCGAAGCCTTGGCACATCAGCCGGAAGCGGAAAGTTCGATCACGCGTACGCTGTTTGTGGGGCTCGCAATGATCGAGTCGCTTTCGATCTATTGCCTGGTGATCGTTCTGATCATTCTCTTCCGCAATCCGTTGATTCAGTATCTGCCGAAGCCGTAAGAGGGGAGCGATAGCGAAGTGCAACTGAGCTGGACCACCTTCCTTCTCGAAGCCGTCAATTTCCTGGTCCTCGTGTGGTTGTTGAAGCGCCTTTTTTACGCTCCGGTCAAGCGGACTATCACCGAGCGTCGCAAAGACGTCGAAAAGATGCTGCGGGACGCGGAGTCCTCAAAGCACGAGGCACAGGACCTGCAATCTAAGTACGAAGGTCGCCTTCGAGAATGGGAAGTGGAAAAGGAGCGCCAGAAAGAACAGTTGAGAATCGAACTTAACGAGGAGAAGAACAGGCAACTGAAGCTGATCGAAGGCGCGGTTGCGAAGGAGCGCGAAAAAACCGAGGCCCAGGAGGAGAAGAAAGCCGCCGAGCGCCGGACAAAAGAGGAGCGAGCGGCAATTAAGCAGGCGCTGGAGTTCACTTCGCGCCTCTTAAAGGACGTGGCCTGTCCAGAACTCGAAGCGAAGATTGTGGAATTGGTCGCAAAGCAGATCTCCGTCGTGCGAGTGGAAGATCTCACCTTCACGAGTCCAAAGACAGGCAGTCATCCTGCGGCGGTACAGGTGCGATCCGCGTATCCCCTGGCGGACCCGCAGCGTGCCGAGCTGACCACGGTTCTCAGGAACAAGCTCGGAACCGAAGCGCCGGTCGAATTCGACGTGGACCACAATCTTTTGGCCGGGTTGGAAATTGTCGTCGGATCTTTTGTCTTGCGTGCAAATCTTCGGGATGAGCTCGAATACTTCTCGACGACGAGGAACCATGAATAGTCGTGCTAGGGCGCCATCGGGCTCCTTGCTTGCCAGGCAACGGGACTGGTTGCAGGACTACCGGTTCCAGCCTCGCATTGTCGAGCGCGGGAAAGTCCTCTCTCTGGGAGATGGGATTGTCTGGATCGAGGGATTGCCTTCGGCTTCGATCGACGAAGTGCTTCTGCTGGAAGATGGGAGCCGGGCTATGGTCTTTCATCTCACCGAGGACCTTGTCGGGGCGATTCTCTTGGAACAAACGGAGGAACTTACCGCCGGGGAACTGGCACATCACTCGGGTACGCACCTGAGTATTCCGTGCGGAGATGCTCTCCTTGGCAGGATTGTGGATCCGCTCGGCAAGGCTTTAGATGGGCAGGCCGATCCACGATTCGAAATCCGCCAGGAACTGGATGTCGCATCCCCGCCAATTGTGGCTCGCGATTTCGTGAATCGCCCTCTTCTGACGGGTAACAAGATCATCGATACGTTGATTCCGATTGGGAAGGGCCAGCGGCAACTATTGATCGGTGACAACGGGTTGGGAAAAAGTTCCCTGGCCATCGATATCGTGGTCAACCAACGCGATAAAGACGTGCTTTGCGTGTACGTGCTCGTTGGGCAGAAGCGGTCCAGCGTCCTCGATACTATTCAAATGCTGAAGGACAGCCGCGCGCTGGAGCATACCGTTCTGATCGTTGCCGAGGCGACTGCGCTTCCTGGGCTGCAGTACTTGGCTCCCTTTGCGGGATGTGCAGTCGCTGAATACTGGATGAAAAAAGGTCGCGACACGCTCGTCGTGTACGATGACCTGACGGCGCACGCGATGAGCTACCGCGAACTTTCGCTTCTGTTGCGGCGTTCCCCTGGCCGGGAAGCATATCCCGCGGATATTTTCTTCCTTCATTCCCGGCTCCTGGAACGTTCAACTTGTCTTGCGCCCAAACACGGCGGCGGCAGCATGACCGCGCTCCCCATCATTGAAACGAAAGAAGGCGAAATCGCCTCGTACATCCCCACGAACCTCATCTCTATTACCGATGGCCAGATTTACTTCGATTCCGCGCTTTTCTCCTCCGGATTTCTGCCCGCCATCGACGTGACGAAGTCGGTTTCGCGGGTCGGTGGCAGAGCTCAACCCCCGGAAATCAAGGAAGAAGCTGGAAGAATGAAGCTTGATTATCTCCAGTTCTTGGAGTTGGAGGTATTCACGCGCTTTGGGGCCAAGCTGGAGCGTTCGATGCAGAAAAAGATAGAACACGGCCGAATTCTGAGAGAGATCCTGAAGCAGGATCGTTTGGCCCCTGTTCCGATCGAATGGCAGATGGCGTGGCTGGTGGCTTTCAATGACGGGCTTCTTGATGAATTCAAACCTGAAACGATCCGCCCATCGCTGGCAAGCATGTTCAAATCGATGTCAATTGCTGGGCTGACTTTGGCGAATGCGCGTGATCAGTGGCGGATAGCGCTGGAAGCATGGAAAAAACAGAGTGGCCCTTCATGAGTAAGCTATCTGATCTCCAATCTCGGATACGGGCGCTCCAGGATATCGAGGGCATCCTGAACGCCATGAAAAACCTTTCGCTCGTGGAAATAACGAAGATCTCCCGCTTTTACGTCACGCAGCGGGAGCTGCTGAGCTCGGTTGGGGAGGTCCTTACTGATTTTCAACAGTTCTACGGAGCCCCTGCCGGGACCGGAGGCACGCCTGGCGATTCGCTTTATGTTCTCATCGGTTCCGAGCGGGGATTTTGCGGCGGGTTCAACGAGACGATTCAAAAAGCACTCGAAAGTCGCCCGACCGCTGGAACCACTCCTAAGCTGATCCTGGTCGGCCGAAAACTGGCGCTCAAGTTTCTCCAAGACACACGTGTTGTGGCATCTCTCGATGGGCCCAGCGCCGCCGAGGAAATTCCCTTGGTCATTTCACAGCTTGCCAAAACTCTTACGCAATTCTCTTCATCCGATTGGAAGATCATCCACAACAGTTACACGAGTGCGGGGACGAGAGTAAATATCACCTTTCCATTCGAGTTTCCAAAGATGGAAACCGCCAAGAAACTCCAGTTTCCGCCTCTCCTTAACCTGGCTCCGTCGGACTTGCTTCCGCAGCTCTTCGAGCAGTACCTTTTTGCGCTTTTTTACGGAATTTTCTATCAGTCATTTATGGCTGAGAACCACGAGCGCCTTCACCATATGGATGGCGCTCTCAACAAACTTCGAGAAGACGGGGAGCGGTTGCGGCGACTGTCCAATTCGCTCCGGCAGGAGATTATTACGGAGGAATTGGAAGTCATCATGCTCAGTGTTGAAAGCGAAATAACACGCCCGAGTAGCTAAAGTACTCTGCGCCGAAAACGTTGGTGCCAAGATTGGGGCCGAGCCAGAGCGGCAAATGGATCGAAGACACATCGCCAGACGTTTTGAAGGGACACTCAGAAGGAGGAAATATGCGTCTTTCGGTAAAGGCTCTGATGATTACTTGCGGATTGCTTTGGGGAGGGGGAATTGCGTGCGTGGCTCTGGCACACCTCGCAATCCCTTCTTACGGCTCAGCCTTTCTTGCTGGTATGAGTTCCATCTACCCAGGCTTCCATGGAGCCCGCAGCTTAGGTGACGCGTTGGTTGGAGCCGCCTATGGATTAGTCGACGGTGGATTCGGCGGCTTTTTTTTCGGCTGGCTGTACAATCTGTTCGTCGGCCGGGCATCCTGACCAGGACATCCGTTGGGCGGACGGCAGCGACGGGAGGCTAAGCGCAGCGCGGAGTCAACCATGAGCAGTCCTGGAAAGAGCAACCGTCCCTCTGGCACCGCGAGTTCTGACATCCTCGCCGAGTTAGCTTTGGACCTGCGCTGGTCCTTCAAACATTCTGCGGACAAGCTCTGGGAGCGGCTGGACCCCGAACTTTGGGATCTGACGCATAATCCATGGATCGTCTTACAAACCCTTTCCCGGGAAAGGTTGCAGAGTGTTACCAGTGACCCGGATTTCCAGAAACTGTTGGCTGATCTTCATCACGAGAGACGGACGGAGGCGCAATCTCTGGCCTGGTTCCAACACGCTCATCCCGATCCACCCCTGAAGACGGTCGCATACTTCTCGATGGAGTTTATGTTGAGCGAAGCCCTGCCGATTTATTCAGGCGGGCTTGGAAACGTTGCCGGCGATCAGCTCAAGTCAGCCAGCAATCTGGGAGTCCCCGTGATCGGTGTGGGTCTGCTCTATCAACAAGGGTATTTTCGGCAGGAAATCGACGCCCAGGGACGGCAGCAGGCCCTTTATCCATTCAACGATCCTGGTCAGCTGCCGATCAAGCCCCTGCGTGAGACAAACGGTGAATGGCTGCGTTTCCCGATCGACTTCCCTGGCGTCAAGCTCTGGATTCGCACCTGGCAGGTGCAAGTAGGCCGGACGAAACTGTATCTCCTGGACACCAACGACCCGGCGAATATCCCAGCGCATCGCGGCGTTACCAGTGAACTTTACGGAGGCGGTCCGGACCTGCGATTGAAGCAGGAGCAGGTCCTTGGCATCGGGGGCTGGCGGCTCCTGCGAGCTCTCGGCTTGCAACCCGAGGTCTGCCACCTGAACGAAGGTCATGCGGCGTTCGCGGTGCTGGAACGAGCGCGATCCTACATGGCAGACAACAAACAGCCATTCGATCTTGCCCTTGCGATTACCCGCGCAGGAAACCTCTTTACCACGCACACTCCCGTGGAGGCGGGTTTTGATCTATTTGCTCCCGAACTGATGGAAAAATATTTTAAGAAGTACGCGGAAGAGGACCTTTCCATCTCGTTCCGGGACCTGCTTGCGCTTGGACGCCGGGATCGGCTCGATTCCTCCGAGCCCTTTAACATGGCGTATCTGGCCATCCGCGGCAGCGGTGCCGTCAATGGTGTAAGTCGCCTCCATGGGCAGGTCAGTCGCCGGCTTTTTCAGGTGCTGTTTCCGCGCTGGTCGCAGGCCGAGGTCCCGGTGACGCACGTTACAAATGGCGTGAACATGCCCACATGGGACTCCGTTGAGGCTGATCGCCTCTGGGAGGTCTCTTGCGGGAAAGAACGCTGGCGCGGAACGATGGCAAGTCTCGAAAAAGATTTTTGCCGCGTCAGTGACTCCAGCCTTTGGCAACTGCGCGCCGATGCCCGCAAGTCCTTCGTTGACTACGTTCGAAAACAGCACGTCCGCCAGCTCGCGGGCCAGGGTGCTTCCCACGAGGATCTTGCGCAGGCCGCGCTGGCACTCGATACCAATGCCTTGACTCTGGGCTTTGCGCGGCGCTTTGCGGCCTATAAGCGCCCCAACCTCCTTCTGCGGGATCCACAACGGCTCGCGCGAATATTGACGAATCGGGACCGCCCTGTCCAACTGGTTCTCGCTGGGAAAGCTCACCCCCAGGACCTGGAAGAGCAAGACATGATCCGCCAGTGGATCGACTTCGCCCGCCGCCCAGACATGCGTTCGCGAGTGGTTTTCTTGAGCGATTACGACGTGCTGATGGCGGAACATCTTGTCCAAGGTGTTGACGTCTGGGTGAACACACCCCGGCGCCCATGGGAAGCCTGCGGCACCAGCGGGATGAAAGTCCTCGTCAACGGAGGCCTGAACCTTTCGGAGCTCGATGGCTGGTGGGCGGAAGCATACTCTCCGGAAGTGGGCTGGGCCATCGGCGACGGACAGGAGCACGGTGATGATCCATCTTGGGATGCGGCTGAGGCCGAAGCCCTCTATGGGTTGCTGGAGCGGGAAGTCGTTCCCGAATTCTACACGCGCAATGAAAAGGGAATTCCGGTCGGCTGGGTTGCGCGCATGCGGGAAAGCATGGCGCGGTTGACTCCCGCCTTCTCTACGAACCGGGTAGTCCGCCAGTATACGGAAGAGCATTACCTGTTGGCGGCGGCCAACTACTCCACACGCGCAGCAAACCATGGTCGGCTCGGTCTTGACCTGCTCAATTGGCAGGCGGCGCTCTCAAAGCATTGGTCAGCACTGCGCTTCGGTTCCGCGGCAGTGGAGCAGCAGGGGGAGCAGTATTTCTTTCAGGTTCACGTCTATCTGGATGAGCTTGATCCGGAAGCAGTAAAGGTTGAATTGTACGCCGAAGGACAGAATGGCGGCGCACCGATTCGACAGCCCATGAATCGCGGCGAGCGTCTCGTCGGTTCGGCCAATGGCTTTGTTTATGCCGCTCGAGTTCCCGCGACTCGCCCTGCAGCTGACTACACCCCCCGGCTGATTCCCTCCCATAGTGGAGCATCCGTCCCGCTGGAGGCCTCCTTCATCCTCTGGCACGACTCACCGGACTGGCGATGATTCTCTTGAAAGTCAGCTGCTCGGCCTAATTTTCGCCCGCTGTAGCCGCGGTTGTTGTCTGTGGCTAGGCCTCAACGCATTAGGTTCTCCGCAATAAATCAATTGTGAGTGCTCCGTTGTTGCAGGAAGGATATAATTTTGAAGAGCAGTAATGAGGGGAGAAGATCTTGAAAAAGCCTGAGCAATGGCTTCTGCAGGGGATCTCGCGAGTCGTCATCGAGAATGTGAGCCCTGAGGTTAGCGGCGGACGCTTCCCCATCAAGCGGACAGTGGGTGAAGGCGTAACAGTGACCGCGGATATCTATGCCGATGGCCATGAGGCGCTCCATGCGGTGGTGCTGTATCGCCCGGCCAGGGAGGGCGTCTGGCGGGAAGTGGCGATGAAACCGCTGGGAAGGGACAAATGGCAAGGAGAGTTTCGCACGGAGGTACAAGAGCCTTATGTGTACAGCGTGAAGGCGTGGGTGGACCCGTTCAAGTCCTGGAGCCAGGATCTGGAAAAAAAGACGGCCGCCGGACAGGATCTCTCCGTGGAATTCTTGATCGGCGCGAATCTCATCTCATCCGCAGCCAGTCGGGCGAAGGGGCAAGCCGCCAAGAGTCTGCAAGCGTGGACGACCCAACTAAAAGAGCTTGGGAATAGCAAGCCCCAGGAAGCGTGCGAACTGGCGCTCAGTCCGGAACTGGCCGCGTTGATGGAAGCGCATGCAGACCAGGCGCGGGCGACCATCTATGAACCGGAGTTGAGGGTAATCGTCGACCGGGAGCGTGCGCGATTCAGCACCTGGTACGAAATGTTCCCGCGCTCCTGCGCTGCCGAAGCGGGGCAGCACGGCACTTTTCAGGACTGCATCGAGCGGCTGGAGTATATCGCCGCAATGGGCTTCGACGTTCTGTATTTGCCGCCCATCCATCCCATCGGGCACACGGAGCGCAAGGGAAAGAACAACAAGCGCGATGCATCGGACAAGGAGATCGGGAGCCCCTGGGCCATCGGTTCCGCACACGGCGGGCACAAGGCCGTTCATCCGGAGTTGGGCACGCTGGAGGATTTCAAGCGGTTGCAGGCTAAAGCCGCGGAACGGGGGATCGAGATCGCGCTGGATCTGGCGTTTCAGTGCTCTCCGGATCATCCCTATGTCCGGGAGCACAAGGAGTGGTTCCGGCTGCGGCCGGACGGTTCCGTCCAGTATGCCGAGAACCCACCCAAGAAATATCAGGACATTTACCCGCTGCACTTCGAGAACGACCACGCGGCGGAGTTATGCGCGGAGCTGAAGAGCGTGGTTCTTTATTGGATCGAACAGGGCGTACGTATTTTCCGCGTGGATAATCCGCACACCAAGCCGTTTGCTTTTTGGGAATGGCTGATCGCCGAGATTCGGCGGGAGCATCCAGATGTGATTTTTTTGGCGGAAGCCTTCACGCGGCCGAACGTAATGTACCGGCTCGCGAAACTGGGGTTCACGCAGTCCTATACCTACTTTGCGTGGAGGAACACCAAGCGGGATCTCACAGAGTACTTCACGGCATTGACGCGGACCGACGTGCGGGAATACTTCCGCCCGAATCTGTGGCCGAACACGCCGGATATCCTGACCGAGTATCTCCAGTTTGGGGGCCGCCCGGCTTTCATGATTCGATTGTTTTTGGCGGCGACGCTCGGCGCGAGCTACGGGATTTACGGGCCCGCTTTCGAGCTATGCGAGAACCGGGCGCTCGAGCAGGGCAGCGAGGAATACCTGGACGCCGAGAAATTTCAGATCCGCGCTTGGGGCATCGATCACCCGGACAGTTTGAAGGAATTGATCGGGAAGGTGAACCGGATCCGCCGGGAATATCCGGCCCTGCAGAGCGATTGGAGCCTGAGCTTCCATCTTGTGGACAATGAACAGATCATCGCCTACAGCAAAACGAGCGAGGATTTGGCGGACAGGATTCTCGTGGTGGTCAATCTGGACCCGCACCACACGCAGTCCGGCTGGGTGCAGCTTCCTCTCGATGAGTTGCAGCTCGATCCGCGGCAGTCGTTCCAAGTGCACGACCTGATGACCGATGCGCGGTTTATCTGGCAGGGTCCCAGGAATTACGTGGAACTTGATCCTCGCGCCGTCCCCGCGCACATCTTCCGGATACGGCGCTGGGTGCGGACGGAGCACGATTTCGATTATTTCCTGTAGGGTTTTGCTGGGGATGCGCGGAGAGAGGTGCGGGCAGTGACCCTGCGAGAACAAGAGCTCTGGTACAAGGATGCCATCATCTACCAGATGCACGTCCGCACGTTCTTCGACGGCAACGGCGACGGCATCGGCGATTTTCAGGGCCTCCTGCAGAAGCTTGATTATCTGCAGGGGCTGGGAATCAACACCATTTGGCTCATGCCGTTCTATCCCTCCCCTCTGCGCGACGATGGCTACGACATTGCCGAATACACTGCGGTGCATTCCAGCTACGGCTCGCTCGAAGAC
>Ga0153915_10005396_pt1 | contig 11888 bp, 9 predicted proteins | sample Opewatmetagenome_2_FD_107003 | JGI IMG/M metagenome (GOLD analysis project Ga0153915, IMG submission 107003) | Freshwater wetland microbial communities from Ohio, USA - Open water 3 Core 3 Depth 3 metaG | ecosystem: Environmental > Aquatic > Freshwater > Wetlands | place: USA: Ohio, Lake Erie...
ATCAACGGCGGCTATATCATGCGCGCCTGGTATGATATCGCCGTCGCGAATCTATACCACGAAGAAGATAGCAAAGGTATCCATGAATCCGCGAGCCAACTCAATATCCTCATCCAGCGTGAGCTTCACAGTGGCATAGATGCTCGACGCATCGTGTTGGCGGGATTTTCCCAAGGCGGAGCGATCGCACTGCACTCAGGATTGCGCTATCCTCAACGCCTCGCCGGAATTCTCGCCCTGTCCACCTATCTGCCCCTCGCCGCCACGGCGGCCGCGGAGGTTCATCCAGCTAACCGCGACATTCCCATCTTCATGGGCCACGGCGACGAAGACCCGATCGTGCCGTTGCCTCACGCCCTCAAATCCAAACAGCTTTTGCAAGAATTAGGCTACGCGGTGGAATGGCACAGTTATCGAATGCCGCACAGTCTCTGCGATGAGGAGGTGGACGATATAGCGGCGTGGCTGGCGCGCACGCTTAGAGCTTAATTACCCTGTCCGGCCGCCGCTCCGACCTTATCAATGGCTCGCTTGAGTTGCTCTTCTATCTGTTTTTTGTAATTCAAGAAATGTATGGTCTGTATTCGCCCCCCCGCTTCCCCGCCGAACAGGGCACGAGGCAAATCGATATCGGTAATATAAATGGGGTAACGTAACCCGCTGCTCCGCTGCTTCAACACAAAAGCCGCCACCGCGTTGAAGAGCTGCTCGCCGTGCTGAAAGCCGGAAAACTCCACGTCGTTGCAATAAATAGTGATGCGTGACGGGTCGTCTTCGCTGGCATCGCTGATGGCTTGCACGTTGAAGTAATTGCCTGAGTCCCGGATCAGACCGGTGGAGGCATGCACCAACCTGCGAACGCCTCGCTCATCTTTCACGGCCTCGTAGAATTCGATCTCCGTCGAGGGCATGTCGCTGTCGCCGATCGTAATGTCATTGCGCTGCCGGGTCAGAATCGCTTCAAAAAACACCTTGAGGTGTTCTATCAAGGTTCCGCGATCGAAAAAATTGACGCGTTGATGAAACAAGGACCCGCGCTCATCCGCCACGTAAACGTCGGCGTACTCGCTTTCCACTCGGTAAACCACCTGAATAACACCGGGACGATTCAATCTAAATATAAGCGGCAAGAATGCATCGCTCAGCGCATAGCGATCGATAACCACTTGACTGAAGACGGCCTGACCCTGAGAAAGGTAGCGCATAAGCTCTTCGTAATTGCCCAACTTTCTATTACGTAATAAGGAATTCTCCAGGTATAAGACGTAAAAGGTCTGTTCCACCGCGAGGATATAACGGGCCGAGTGCGCATCCCGGTCGCCGTAATAGCAAGATATGACATCATCGAACAATTCCCTGATGCGCTGACCGATCGCCGTTCCTCGGTTGGATGAGAAGCATAAGACCGATGGAACGGTGGGAGAGGCATCGCCGCCCGGCGGCGCCCATTGCAGATATTCGCTGAGACAGCTTAATAATCCATCCACGCCGACGTAACGAAAGGTCAACACCTCTTTCCAACTGCTCAGAATAACCTGATCGAATGTCAGCGCCAGATTCTCCGCCAAACCGCTGTAATTGAGCGCATCCGTACGCGCAGTGGTAAGATGCCTCCCCTCCCGAGTGTGTTGGTGCAACGGATCGATACCGACATTAACAAAAAGCGCCGCGGTCACCACATGCGCCTGATGAGCCAGGTCGTTGATATCCGTTTCCATGATGTGATTCATGGGAAACGCGCGCCGAAAGACTTGCATCATGCTGTGCAATTCCCGCATCGTGAGGTGGCTCTTTTGTGTATGGAGAACGATGGAGGAGCGATCGTCGATCAAGCCGTTGCAATAACTCCAGGCTATCAGCTCACACACGGTACGACCGCGTTTCAGCGGCGTATTCTTACCGATCTCGTTGGCAGCGACGGCGCCGCGGAACAGCGCCCACATCTCCTGACCTTCTGGAGATAGGAATTGATGCAGAGACACCTGACCTTCCCAAAGGTCGTCGGAAATACCGCGATTGATTATCTCCAGCTTGCCCGCCTTGCGCTCGAAAGCGGCATAAAGCTTGCGGCCGAGCACCGTGATGTCCTTCTGGTTGATCAACATCAACCCGGCATGCTCCCGCGCGAAATTTGAAAGTATGCGGTAGCAGTGGGTCAATTCGCTGACCAGTATCTTGCGTTCCCGCAATACCCGATTAATCTTCCACGCGGAGCGCGCATCCAACATCTCGAGATAAACGCCTCCCCATCCCCACTCCTGGGCCAGGGATTGCATCAACTCGCGCCGCCAGGTGACATTGCGCGGATTGACCTGGACGCTGAGGCGTTCGTTGACCTTAAAGTAAAAACAGCGCCGCGCGAAATCAAGCCGATCGTACTCGGCGGACTGTTCCAAGTACTCGGCGATGGCGCGGTAGAGCATGATGTAGGGATCAAGACGGTCGAGCGAGGTCTCGCCGTTGTATATCTCCGTTTTGAAGCGCTGACAAAGAAGGTTGATCTTGGGATATTGGCTGGCGTAAATCTCCATTAGCAGGAGCTTGAGCACGGACTTGTAGGGGGAATCGATGCCTTTGAACAATTGCCACAACGCGGCACCGAAAAATTCCTCCGCCGGAACCTGGGCGACGTTGCCAAAATCAATAAATTCGTTCGGATTCACATAGCGCTTTTCCACCAGCGTCTTCATGTATTCCTCATAATGGGCCTCCTGCCCGGGCGGCACCAGCCACCACAATGGATAACGCCCCGCCAATAACAAACCCGTACGGTAAAACTCTTCCAGCAATAAATAATGTTGGGCGGTTCCGCTGCTTTCCTTGGAAAGATCGTCATGGCGGCCTTCCTTGAAATGCCGGGGATTGATCAGGAAAAAATGGGCTTCCAAATCGAGGGTCTTCGCCCATTCTTCGATCAGAGTCGCTTTCTGCTGCAGGGCCGTAAGTTGTTCCGCGCTGAGATCGGGACGATGGCATACCCAAATATCGAAATCGCTGGCTTGAGAATAGGCAACAGTGCCGCTACTGCCCATAAGGAACAGGGAATAGATATCGTAGCGCGGCAATGCCTTGCGCCGGTAGTCGAAGCTGATGGCGATCTTTTTGGCGGCGTGCAGGGCGTGCTTGGACGGCCGGTAATCGGACACCCCCACCGGACATTCATTCGATACATAACCGGGGAGAATGGGATGATTGACATGAAACAGCAAGGGGAGCAGATCAAGAAAATCCCGCTGCCGTTCGCGCATGGATTCCTGGGCGCGACGCAACCTTTCCCGGTTAAGCAACAAAAACCGTTGCTTGATGGCCGAGGTCGTAGCCAAGCCTTCCGTTAATTGCGGTTGAAGCATCTGATATCACCCTGCCGGGTTATCGACCCGTGATATCAAAATCTGGAGTTATCTGACCTCGGCTTGCTCGCTATGGGTGGTCCGGATCGCATGACCCTTCCTGCACCCACGCCCCGCGCGCGCAGCGCAGCAACTCGGAGCCGCTGCACACAAATTGATCGGTACGGTAAGCGCGACCGTTGAAGTAACAGTTGGGCTCTTCCGCCAATGTCTGGATAGCGCTGTCAAATTCCTCGTCGGTTTCCTCGACTATAGGCGAATTGCGCAATTCCGGATCGGGAGCGCCGACTTGTATGGCCTTAATGCGATCAATCATGCTGGTTTTCCTTTGCTGATTTGGCCAAAGAATGCCTGCGCATCCCCCCGGCAAGCGCCCGGTGCGCCGCCCCTATTCATTCTAGCGCAGCGAGTCCCCCTTGTCCGCCCTTGCCTAATGGCCGTTCCTTTTGCTATATCCAAGCGTCAGTCACAGGAGAACCATCACCATGGATCAACTACTCAGCGCCGGGATTGCCAGCGAAGCGTTAGCCCATGCCCCGATCGGGATTTTGATCTTGGACAAAACGGGACATGTCAGCTGGCTCAACCGCGCCTTGGAAGAGCTCTTGTCGATCAAGGGGGATCAACTCGTCGGCCGCAGTGAAACGACCGTGGACCCGTATTGGCGCAACCTCGTCTTTGCCCCGGAGCCAACCCTGCTTCTGGAAGCCACCGCCGCCCGTCCCGAACGCTGGTTGCAAATTTGGCGCTCAACGCTGCGCGATACCGGCGGCACATTGCACTATTACGCGGATATCACCGACCTGCAGAACACCCGTGAGGAACGCGCGCGCTTGAGCGAAGAACTGGCCCGACACGCCACCCGCGATCCGCTTACCGGCCTCCCTAACCGGCAAGCGTTGCTGCAAGGACTGGAACCCTTGGTCTCGCGCAGCCGGCGTTATCATAACCCGCTTTCCGTGATACGCCTGCGCCTCGACAACCTTCCGGATATCGAGGCCGAATACGGCGCGGGCACCGGCGACGCCGTGCTCACGGCCGTCGCCCAGATGCTCAAAGATCAAACACGTTGGGCGGACTTGGTCGGCCGCTTTGACAAAGATGAATTCCTATTGGTGCTTCCCGAAACCAACCTTGACTCCGCTACCCAGCTTTTGGACAAGCTACGCCATCGCCTCGCCGGTCTTTGCCCCAAATCCGGCGACGGGCGGCCCATTGCTTTGGCCGCGCAATTCGGCGTGGCGGGTTGGCATCTGGGCGATGATCGCGCCAAGCTGTTACGCCGCGCCCGGGAAATGCTCGAACAAGAAACACGCTAGCGGGAACGGAAGGCTATATTCGCCCTCTTGCCCGCTGAATAGCGAGACGCACCTGCTGCGGGGCGGTACCGCCGACGTGATCGCGCAAGGCCACCGAGCCCTCCAGGCTCAACACCTGAAACACGTCCGCGGCGATGACGGCGGAGAAACGCTGCAGTTCCGCCAGATCCATGGCTGCCAGGTCCTTGCCCTGCTCAATCCCGTAGCGCACCGCCTTGCCCACTACTTCGTGGGCATCACGGAAGGGCACGCCCTTCCCCACCAGATAATCGGCGAGATCGGTGGCCGTGGCGTAGCCGCGCAAGGCCGCTTGATACATGTTGTCGCGTTTCGCCTCGATGGCGGGCACCATGTCGGCATAAGCGCGCACACAGGACTTCACCGTGTCCACGGCATCGAACAGCGGCTCCTTGTCTTCTTGATTATCCTTGTTGTATGCCAGCGGCTGTCCCTTCATGAGGGTAAGCAGCGCCACCAGATCGCCGCTGACCCGCCCCGCCTTGCCGCGCACCAGTTCCGGGACATCAGGGTTCTTCTTCTGCGGCATGATGGACGAACCGGTACAAAAACGATCCGGCAGCGCAATGAAATCAAATTGGGCCGACGACCACAGGACGATCTCCTCGGAGAATCGCGACAAGTGGATCATTACCAAGGCCGCGGCGGCGGCGAATTCGATGGCGAAATCGCGGTCACTCACCGCATCCAGGGAATTCTCGGCCACAGCGTCGAATCCCAACAGCTTGGCGGTGTAGGCGCGATCGATGGGATAACGGGTCCCGGCCAGCGCCGCCGCCCCCAAGGGCATGACGTTGACCCGCTTGCGACAATCCCGCAGCCGTTCCCGGTCGCGGACCAGCATCTCGAACCAGGCCAGCAAATGATGGCCGAAGGTCACAGGCTGGGCCACCTGCAGGTGAGTGAAGCCGGGCATAATGGTATCCGTCTCCCGCTCCGCCACATCCAGCAACGCGCGCTGTAAACGCTGAAGCTCCAGGTCGATGGCATCGATCTCGTCGCGCAGATACAAGCGCACGTCGGTGGCCACCTGGTCGTTGCGCGACCGTCCGGTGTGGAGCTTCTTGCCGGCGATGCCGATGCGCTCCGTCAAGCGCGCCTCGATGTTCATATGCACGTCTTCCAGGGACAGCACCCAAGCGAAGTCGCCGCGGTCGATTTCCGCCTGAATCTCCTGCAAGCCCTTGACGATGGCCTCGCACTCCGCCGCGCTCAACACCCCGACATGCTGCAACATGCGGGCATGGGCAGTGGAACCTGCGATATCATGACGGTATAAACGCTTGTCAAACCGCACCGAGGCGGTGAATTCCTCGACGAAGCGGTCGGTCGCCTCGGTGAAGCGGCCGGCCCAGGGTTTGGGGGTATCGTCTTGTGCCACGCGCGATTCCTTATGGAACTCTCTTCGGCGGCAGTATACCAACTTTCAGGCACAGGCCGCCTTGGCGTTTGCCCTGGAGCGCAACTCGCCGTACGATTAGCGGCCACACTGAAGATCGGATGGTTCCATGACCAAGAAAACGCTGCGCATCGCCACCCGCAAGAGCCCGCTCGCCCTCTGGCAGGCGGAGTACGTCCGCGACCGTCTCCAGGAAGCCCACCCTGGTCTGCGGGTGGAACTGGTGCGCATGACCACTCAGGGTGACAAGGTCCTCGACAGTCCCCTGGCCAAGATCGGCGGCAAGGGCCTGTTCGTGAAAGAACTGGAGGAAGGACTGCTGAGCGGCCGCGCCGACCTCGCCGTGCATTCCATGAAGGACGTTCCGGTGGAATTGCCCGACGGCTTGCATCTGCCGGTCATCTGCGAGCGGGAAGATCCGCGAGATGCCTTCGTCTCGCGCCGCTTTGCATCCCTCGACGAATTGCCGCAAGGGGCGCGGGTGGGCACCTCCAGCCTGCGCCGACAATGTCAGATCAAGGCACGGCGGCCGGACCTGGAGATACTCAACCTGCGCGGCAATGTGAACACGCGCCTGGCCAAGCTCGACGCCGGCGATTTCGACGCCGTGATCCTCGCCGCCGCCGGACTGTTGCGTCTCGGTTTCGCGGGGCGCATTACCACCTATCTGGACACCGCCGTCAGCCTGCCGGCCATGGGCCAAGGGGCGGTGGGCATCGAATGCCGCCGCGACGATCCGGAGGTGAACGAACTCATCGCCGTTCTCGATCACACTACCACGCATATCCTGGTCAGCGCCGAGCGAGCCATGAATCACCGCCTGGAAGGCGGCTGCCAAGTACCCATCGCCGGCCACGCCGTCTTAGAGAACGGCGCGCTGTTCCTGCGCGGGCTGGTGGGTTACCCCGACGGTAGCCAAGTCATCCGCGACGAGATTCGCGGCGATCCCGCCGAGGCATCCGCACTGGGCATTGCCCTGGCGGAACAACTCTTGGAGCACGGCGCCGGCGCCATCCTCAAGGCGGTTTATGGCGCGGCGGATGCGCAAGGGTAGGATGAGAGAGTAAAGTTGCCAAAAAGGACCCACGCGGCGCACCGCCGCTTCGTATCATGATCGCATCACAGTCGCTGCAAGGACTTCGTATCTTGGTGACCCGGCCCGCTCACCAGGCCGCTCATTTGTGCGACTTGATCATTGCCGCGGGCGGCACCCCGGTCGCGCTGCCGGTATTGGCGATTGAAGAACCCGAAGACCTGGGCCCCGCACGAACATTGGCGGCACGACTGAATGAGTTCGCTATCGCAATCTTCGTCAGCGTCAACGCGGTGGAACAGGGCCTGGCCCTGATTCGCAAACATGGCGGCATGCCTCCCCATCTAAAAATCGCCGCGGTGGGACGGCGCACCGCCGAGGCCTTGCTGCGTCACGGCGGCAGAATCGACTTCCAAGCGCCGCCGCCTTATAACAGCGAAGCATTGCTGGCCGCGGCGGAGCTGCAGACGGTCGGGGGTAAACGGATCGTGATCTTCCGCGGCAGCGGCGGGCGGGAATTGTTGGCGGATACTTTACGGCAACGCGGCGCCGAGGTGGCTTATGCGGAGGTCTATCGCCGCGTGAAGCCCGATAGCAAGCTGGCCGATACTGTGCGACAAGCCGGAGAGATTGATCTTGTCATGGTAACCAGTCAGGATGGATTGCGAAATCTGGTAGAGATGGCCGACCGGGAAGATCGCCGCGCGTGGTTATTGAATAAACAACTGGTGGCCATCAGCGCCCGGGTCGCGCAATTGGCCGATGAACTGGGGTTCAAACATCGCGCGCTGACGGCGGATCAGGCCACCGACGAGGCGATGATGGCGGCCTGCGCGGCCTGGCGGCGCGGCGGCCAGTCGCAATGATAAGGCATTAAGGATTCGACATGAGCGAGATGTCCTCCTCCCATAAACCCGCTGCCGCGGAAAAAACCGCGCAAAAGCGCGCCGCGGCCGAGCGGGGAAATGGCCGCGGTGCCCGGTACGCCCTGTTCACGATAGTGGTGTTGGCGGCCGCCGCCAGCGGCTATTTTGTTTGGCATAGCTTGCAAAAAAATCAGCAGCAGCTCGGTGCCGACGCCGCGTCTGTCCGGTTACAACTGGATGCGCTTGCCCATCGCACTGAACAACTCGAGCAACAGGTCGGCGAAGCGCTGCCGGGGAACATCCAGACCCTGCAAACTCAACAGCAGGCCTTGGAAGATTCGCTCGCCCAACTTCGCAGTGAGGTGGCGGGCGGCTCGCGCATCTGGGACTTGGAAGAGATCGCCACCCTATTGCAGATCGCCAATGATCGTTTGCATCTGGAAAAGGAAGTCGCCCCCAGCTTGGCCGCGCTGGAAGCGGCCGACCGGCATCTGCGCGATCTGAAAAATCCCGCCTTGCTGGAAGTGCGGCGACTCCTCGCGGAAGAAATCACCGCCTTGCGTTCCACCGCCAATCCCGACATCGTCGGCACGGCATTGACCCTGGGCGCTCTCATTCAGGGCATCGACCGCCTGCCCATCGCCAACACCTCCTTCGCGGAGCAACCCAAGTCCGACACCGGAACCGAACAAGGCTGGCGCGGCGTGTTGCATGATCTGTGGGAAAAAATTAAGAGTATGGTGGTCATCCAACGCCATGGCGGCGTCGATCGCCCCTTGCTCGCCCCGGATGAACGCTATTTCCTGCGACAGAATCTGCGCCTAAACCTGGAGGCGGCGCGCATCGCCCTGCTGCGCCGCGACAGCCAGACCTATCGGCAAACGCTGCGCTCCGCCGCGGAATGGATCGCCCTGTATTTCGACAACGATGCCCCCGCCACCGCCGGCGCACTCCAAGAACTGACGAGCCTGCTGCAAATCGACATCGCACCGAGCTTGCCGGACATCTCCGGATCGCTGAATGCCTTGCAGACTTTGCTGGATCGCCAAAGGCAGCAAAAAATTTCCAATGCACCGAGGGCGCACCCATGAGATTGCTCATCGTCAGCCTGCTGGTGGTAATCGCCACGGTGGCATTGGCGCTGTCCGCCCACCAGGACAGCGGCCATGTCTTGATCGCCTATGGGGATTGGACTCTGGAGTCCAGTCTGGTGCTGTTCGTGGTGGCCATGGCTATTTTGTTTGCGTTGCTCTATTACGGCATACGCTTGTGGAGCGGCATCCGCTCCCTGCCGCAGCGCCTGCGGCGCTGGCGCCGTCAGCGTCGCAACGCCAAGGCGCGGACCGCCTACATTCGCGGCATGACCGCCCTGGCGGAAGGCCAGTGGACGACGGCGGAGAAATGGCTGCTCAAGCAAGCGCGCTGTAGCGATACCCCGGCCCTGAATTATCTCGCCGCCGCTCAAGCCGCCGAGGCGCAGGGATCCCTGGTGCGCCGCGACAGTTATTTGCGCACCGCCCTCGAAAGTGAACCCAAGGCCGATCTGGCGGTGGGCCTGGCGCAAGCGGGTTATTATCTCGACCATCAGCAAGCGTATGAGGCGCACGCCATTCTCGCCCGCCTCCGCGTCGCGCAACCGACACAGGGCGCGGTGCTCAAAAAGCTCATGGAGGCTCATGTCGCCCTGCGCGATTGGGAAGGGCTGCTGCAGATAATCCCCGAGCTGGAACGTCATGATGTCGTTCCCGGCGCCAAGTCGGAAGAACTGCAGAGCATGGCGTACCGCGCCTTGTTTGCCCAGGCCGTCTTGAAAAAAGACAGCGCCTATTTACGCCAACTGTGGGAACGCACACCACGCACGGTGCGCCGTAACGAGGACCTGCTGTTTGATTACGCCCGCGCGCTCGCCGCCGTGGATCCCAAGGCCGGCGCACAACTGGATTCGCTGCTGGTCGATGCCATCAACCGCCGCTGGAGCGACGCCTTGGTCTATGCCTACGGCTTGATCCCCTCCGAGAATCTCGCCGCACAGCTCTCGTACGCCGAGCGTTGGCTGAAGCATCATGCCGACGACGCCGTGTTACTCCTTACCCTGGGCCGTCTTTGCGTACGCAGTCAGCTGTGGGGCAAGGGACGCAGCTACTTGGAGGCCAGCCTCATCATAGATCCCCAACCGGAGACCTACCGCGAGTTGGGCGCACTGTTGGAGCGCCTCAATAAGCAAGAGGCGGCGCTGGAGTGTTATCGCAAGGCGCTTACCTTAATGCCTGGCAAATCCTTTCCCGGCTTAAGCGTGCCGGCCAAATACCCGGCTGCGCACCAACAGGACACGCCCTTGCGACCGGCGCAGATGCGCTGAACGCGACACGCAGACCTCGTTACGGTTGCACCTGCTGCTGTTTCGCCACCGCATCCGGAGCGAATTCGAAGGGATCGGAAAAAAATCGTTCCGGCGGCAAACCGTGGGCGATGCAGGCATCGCGCGTGGCCCGCACCATGGCGGGCGGACCGGCGGCGTAGACATCATAGCCGCGGAGATCGGGGTAATCCGCCGCTAAAGTCTCGTGAACATAGCCGGTCGGGCCTTGCCACCGATCGCTTTCCGCCGGCACCGACAATACCGGCGTGTATCGGAAGTTGGCGTATTCCTGCAGCCATTGCCGCGGCAGCGCCTCTAAATATAAATCCACCTTGGCCCGCGCCCCCCAGTAAAGGTGCATGGCGCGGCCCACCCCGGCGGCGAAGGCATGTTCGATAATCCCCTTGATCGGCGCGAAACCGGTGCCCCCCGCCACAAAGATCATCGGCCGCGCCGACGCCTCGCGCAGATAAAAATCGCCGTGCGGCCCCTCGATGCGCACCATGCTCTTTTCTTTCATATGGTAGAAGACATATTCGGTAAACTCGCCTTGCTCCACATGGCGCAAATGCAGCTCGATGAATTCGTCGTCATGGGGGGCGTTGGCCAGGGAAAAACTGCGGTGGCGGCCGTCCGGCAATAAGAAATCGATGTACTGTCCGGCGAGGAACTGCAGGCGCACCGCGGTCGGCAGCTTGAGGTACAGGCGCACCACGTCGGGGGCGAGAAATTCCTTTTTCACCACGCGCGCCGGCAGCTTCTTCACCGGCAAGTCGCCGGCCGCGGTCGCCTGCACCTCGATGGTCAGGTCATCCACGGGCCGCGCCAGACAAAACAACGCCATGCCCTGCGCCCGTTCCGCCTCACTCAACGCCACAGGCGAGGTATCGCCGTAGTCCACCCGTCCGGCCACCACCCTGCCCTTGCAAGAGCCGCAGGTCCCATTGCGGCAACCGTAAGGCAGAGTCACCCCTTGGCGCAGGGCGGCATCCAGCACGCTTTCCCCCGCCTTCACGGTAAATTCATGGCCGCCGGGCGTCACGCGGACTTTGCAAGTCATAGCCAATCCTTAATACTTATGCCAAAGCGGCACATTGTGGCTGATTTCAGCCCGGAGCAAAACCCTGGAGACTATCCTTATCATCGGTTGCGGCGATATCGGCCAGCGGGTAGCGGCACTCTGCCAAAGCCGCGGTTGGCAGGTGTCCGCCATGACTCGTCAGGCCGTTACAGCGGAGCGTTTATCCGCTCAAGGCCTGACAGGCTATGTGGGCGATCTGGATCAAGCCGACACATTGCCGGCCTTGCCCACCGCCAACAGCTTGATCTTTTACTTCGCGCCGCCTCCCGCGCAAGGAGAGGGCGATCCCCGGCTCAGCGGCTTTCTAAGCCGTATTTCCCATGAGGGGTTGCCCCGCAAGATTGTCTACATCAGCACCAGCGGAGTCTACGGCGACTGTCAAGGGGCATGGGTGACGGAGGACACGCCGGCTAAGCCGAGCACCGACCGCGCCCGCCGCCGCCTCACCGCCGAGAATCTGCTG
>Ga0153915_10005397_pt1 | contig 11884 bp, 12 predicted proteins | sample Opewatmetagenome_2_FD_107003 | JGI IMG/M metagenome (GOLD analysis project Ga0153915, IMG submission 107003) | Freshwater wetland microbial communities from Ohio, USA - Open water 3 Core 3 Depth 3 metaG | ecosystem: Environmental > Aquatic > Freshwater > Wetlands | place: USA: Ohio, Lake Erie...
GAACGCGAGCGCCGGGCCACCCCCGCTCGGTTCGGACGGCTCGCGGCTGGAGGCTCCGTCCGCGGTGGTGCAGCACTCGAGCCGGTCTGCGTCGTGGCCGGCGGGCGGGCAACAGCAGTGCGTCACGATGGCTCGCCTCAGCATGCAGCGGCAGCGCACTGCGGGAGCCAAGAGGCCCATGCCCATTGTGGCAGCCGCGAGAACGGCGGCGAAGCGACGCACCGCGCCTGTATTCCTGAGAGAAGGCGTGAGCGCAACACGGTCTCCTGGAGGCCCCATTCGGGAGTCGGCCAGCCCATTGCACCCGGACGGCGAAGGAGAAGCACCATGAAGACAATCGTCCAGGACGCGCAGGGAGGAAGGCCACGCATGCGGAAAAGTCGTCATCGCCGTGTGAGGCGGCGAGCGGTGCGCGGACTTCCTTCATGCTCGCACCCTACGCAGCACCGGGCGTCCGCCGCGCCGCAGCGAGTGTCGCCGTGGGGTGGGCCGGGTGCCAGGCTCGGCGAGCGCCCCCGCAACACCGTGGCGTCCGGCCACGGCCCGGAGGGGAGTTGGCGGGCATTCCGCCAGGCGAATCGCGCCGGGAGCCGTGGCTCGGGAGATGCATCGGGAGTGAGCGATACGCCGGTGCCTGCTGACCCCGCCCCCTCGGACTGTTGGCGCCGCGGGCAACGAGCGAGGCCGAGGCTGCGGAGGTCGTATGTCGAAGAGCGTCATCGCCCTGCTTCTTGCGCTGGCCGCGCCGGGGTTCGCCAAGGAGCCTTATCGACCACTGCCCCGGCTCTCAGACGACGAAGTGAAGCGCCGGAAGGCGGAAGCCCCGCCGGCCCGGCCCAGCGCGCCGCCCGACGAGCCCAGCGCTTCGGCGTCCACCGAACCACCCGGCGTCGCCACGGGCGCTCCGGCCGCGCCAGACCGCTTGCCGCCCAGCCCCGGCGCGGCCCAGCCCGCCACCCCGCCCACCCCCGAAGCCTTCCGGGAAGGCCTCTCGCCCTACGGCTCCTGGGCGCGGTCGGCGGAGCACGGCTGGATTTGGCGCCCGCGCGTGGACGCCGGGTGGAAGCCGTACTACCGCGGCCAGTGGGTCTGGACCGACGCCGGCTGGACCTGGACGTCGGACGAGCCCTGGGCCTGGGCCACCTATCACTACGGGCGCTGGGCGTACGACCCCGGCGCGGGCTGGTTCTGGGTGCCGGGCTACCAATGGGCGCCGGCCTGGGTGAGCTGGCGTGTGGGCGAGGGCTTGGTCGGGTGGGCGCCCCAATTCGCGCCCTCCTTCCGGTTCTTCACCTTCGTCCCGTCCCATCGCTTCCACCGCCTCCCGGTCCATCGCTTCGCCGTCGTGCCCCGCTTCCCCGGCGGCCTCCTTCCACGGACGTTCTCGGCCGCGCGGCCGGCGCCACGGATGGCCCGGGGACCGGCGTGGGGCGGTCCGCGAGGCTTCGGTACGCCTCTCGCCTTCGGCGGTGACTTCCGCGGTGGGCCGATGGGACGGCACCGTTGATGGCCGTGATTCACCGATAACGACCGATGATGAGGACCGCGTTGCTCCCTCCGAATGCGAAGGAGTTGCTCATGATCAGATCCCCTTCGTGCTTTCGCGACCCGGCGGTCACGTAATCGAGATCGCACTCCGGATCCGGAGCGCGGCAGTTGATCGTCGGAGGGACCAGTCGGTCTCGCAGGGTCAAGATGCAACCGATCAGCTCGAGCGCCCCGCCGGCTGCCACTGCATGACCCAACGCCCCCTTGTTCCCCACGACGAGCGCGCTGTTCGCGCTCTTCCCGAAGACCTGCTTGATCGCGGCGGTCTCGTTCTTGTCATTCCATGGAGTGCCCGTGCCGTGCGCGTTGATGTAGCCGATCTGCTCCGGCTGAAGGCCGGCACCGAGCAGCGCCTTCTGCATCGCCCGGGCCGGTCCGTCCGGCGAGGGCTGGGTCAAATGGTGACAGTCGGCCGACGCCGCGTAGCTCAGGACTTCCGCCAGGATCTCACGCCCTCGTTTGCGGGCCGACGCCTCCGACTCCAGCACGAGAACGCCCGCCCCCTCCCCCAGCACGATTCCGTCCCTGTCGGCGCTGAAGGGACGGCAAGCTTCAGGTGGGTTGTCGTTCCTCTCCGACAAGACGCGGAGCGCACACCAGGCCTCCATGATCCCCAGGGTGAACGGCGAGTCCGCTCCCCCGACGAGCGCGAGCTCGAGCGCGCCTGCCCGGATGAGGTTGAAGGCGTACCCGATGCTGTGGGAGCCCGACGCGCACGCCCCATCCACGTTGATCAAGGGCCCGCCGAAGCCGAACCGAATGGAGACGTTGGAGGACGGAGCGGTATTCATGCAGGTGGGGATGATGAGGGGCCCCCGCTTCCCGTGGAGGTAGTAGTCGCGGAAGAAGTCGTCGCTGGCGCTGTAGCCGCCGATCGAGCTGCCGATCAGCACGGCCACCTCCGTTCGGTCGATGCCCTCCTCCGTCAAGCCGGCCTGGCGCACGGCCTGACTCGCCGCCACCACGGCCAGCTGCGAGGAGCGGCTCAGCCGGCGCACCTCCTTCCGGTCGAAGTAGTCCCGCTCCTCGTATCCCTTGACCACGGCTCCAATGCGCGTGGGCAGGGAGGCGAACGCCTCATCTTCGAGCGCCACCACGCCAGAATCCCCACGGGTCAACCTTCGCCAGAACTCCTCGACCTCGCAGCCGAGGGAGCTGGCCACGCCGAGCCCCGTCACGACCACTCGCTGCACGCCGACTTCCCTTCGTGAAGTGACGGGCTACTGGACGATGACCGTGCCGGTCATCCCGGGGTGGATGGTGCAGTGGTAGTGGGACGTGCCAGGCGTCGAGAATGCGTGCTGGAAGGCCAGGGTCGCCGGTAGGTTGCCCGAGTCATAGGTTCCGTCGTCGGCCGTCACGGTGTGCGTTATGGTGTCGTTGTTCGTGAACGTGACGGTTGCCGGCGCCGTGACCTTGATGCAGGCGGGGGAGAAGGCCATGCCCTGGATGGTCACTTGGCTGGTGGCGGTGGCCGTGGCGGTGGTGCAGTTGGGCGCGCCTCCGGAACTCGAGCTGCTGCCGCCGCAGCCCGTGAGCGTCGCGACCGCGAGTGAAATGCCGGCAAGTGCAACAGTCTTCGTGAGACTCATGTGATTCCTTTCCTGTGTCTGTCGTGATCGGCTCTCTGGCGCCGGCCGTGCAGGCCGCGGTGAGATGACCCGAGCCGGCCGAGCCCGGTCACCCAACCCGTTCGGGTCCGCGGTCTCCTGGGCCGCGGCGCGGCCTGTCCCTGCCGACGCCGTCATCCGCGCGGAAAGCCCTCGAGCCGCAGCAAGTCGGGCCGGTACCCTCGGGCCGTATGCCGACAGGCCCGCCGTTGAACGGTTCGCCACCCGGGGTCAATGCAAGAGCACCTGCCAAGCGATGATCATTTCGGCGACCCAGGAAGCCGTCCAGATGACCGTGCGCGCGTAGGGGATGCCGAGCGTGAGGGCGACGAAGTGGCCCAGCCGCGACCAGAAGTAGAGCGCAGCGGCGAAGGCGGTCGTCGGGTTGCTGACGCCGGCGAGGTGTGCGGTCACGATCAGCGCAGTGAACACGACGAGGTTCTCGACGGCGTTGGAGTGGGCGCGCTTGGCGCGCTGGGCCCACTCCGCCTCCACCGGGGCCGCCTCCATCTTCGGCGTGAGGAAGGCGCCCGGCACGCCTCTGCGCACGGCGCGGTTCAAGACATAGGGAATCCAAAAGAGGCCGGTCATGGTCGCGGTCAGGGCAAGCCAGAACAGTTCGGGCTTCATGGGGTCGCTCCTTTCGACGTGGACCGCCACAATACTCTGCAGTTGACCTCGTCCGCTGCCCGTCACCAGCCGTCGCGCGGCGTGGCGGAACGCCCTCCGCCTTCGCCCCGCATTCCGCAGCCAGCTGGACCCAGACCTACCGTGAATTGGCGAGGCACGGGGGGCCCGGCACCTTTCCCGTGGGCGTGAAGTCCAAGGTTGCTCCGCGCGTGCCGCTGCCTTCAGGCCGCGATCATCGCATTGAAGTTACCGCCCAGGACGCGGTCCAGATCCGGGGCGGTCAGGCCGTACCGCTCGATCTGCTGCAAGATCACTCCGTGATCGTACCGTCCGTCCGGCCCGGGATAGCCGTACGGTCCATCGCTCCCGTACACGCATCGTGACGCGCCCAGCTCTCGCAGCGCGGCGTGGCGCAGCGCCTTGTCGAGGTAGGGGCTCGAGAGGTCGACGAGCACATTCTCGCAGCGCTTCACGTCCTCCCAGGCCCGGCGGTACCAGGGGATCAGCGCGTGCGCGTACAGGATCCGAAGGCGCGGGAACCGCTCCGGGAGCCGGCGGAAGTCGCCGCGCTCGCCGGGCGCACCGAGGTGGACGAGCACGGGCTTGCCCTGCGCCTGGCACAGCTCGGCGACGGGGTCGAGCTCCTCGACCGCGTACTGGTGCCAGAACGGGTGGGCCTTCACGCCGATCCAGCCCGGACGCGCCAGCCGCCGCTCCGCCTCGTCGGCGCCGATGCCACCGCGCGGGTTGACGCAGAACCAGCCGACGAAGCGGTCCGGGTGCTCCGCGAGGACGCGCTCCACGCCGTCGTTGTCGGGGCGCGCGTAGATCGCCGACCCTCTCCCCGCGTACGCAACGCGCCCCGAATGGCGAACGGTCATCCGGTACAGCAAGTCGCCGACCTCCGGCATGTCCCCCGTCAGCGCGCCGCGCATCGCCAGCCACCGCTTCACGCCCAGCGCGCTCAGGTGGATGGGGTCGGACAGCGCGGCGATGAGCGCAACGCGCCCGATGCCGTGCACATCCATCTGCGCCAGCAGCCGGTCGACCGGCTCGAGGGACGGGTCGAGGTGGTAGTGCGCGTCGATGATCATCCCAGGCGCGCTGCGGCGCTCTCCAGCCAGGGCTGGTGATGCAGACCACCGTACCGAGTTGGGTCCTGTCGCGCAAGAGGTGCAGCCTCGACGACCCGCTGTTAGATTCCGACCCCATGAACGCCCAGGTCGAGTACCTCGAGACCAAGTCGCTGCAGACCTAGCGCCGTCCGGCAGCGGCGATGGGCGAGCTCCTCGAGCATGTGACGATCCCCGCCAACGGGATCCGCCTCCACTGCGCGCGGACCGGCGCCGGGCCCCTGATCCTGTTCCTGCACGGGTTCCCCGAGTACTGGGAGGCCTGGCGGAACCAGCTCGCGTACTTCGGGGCCCGCGGGCGGCTCGCCGCTGCACCCGACCTCCGCGGCTACAACCTGTCGGACAAGCCGCCCGACGTGGCGCAGTACCGCATGCGCCACCTGGTCGAGGACGTGCGCCAGCTCGCGGCGGCGCTGACGTCGGAGCCGTTCGTCCTGGTCGCGCACGACTGGGGCGGCGGCGTCGGATGGGCCTTCGCACAGGCGCACCCGAAGCGGCTCTCGCACCTCGTGATCCTCAACTCGCCGCACCCGTACACCTTCTGGCGCGAGCTCACCACCAGCCCGACGCAGCAGACGGCGAGCCAGTACATGCTGCTCCTGCGCGACGCGAAGGCGGAGCGGGTGCTGTCGGAGGATGGGTACCGGCGACTCTGGAACCTGGCGTTCGGCGGCGGCTGGGGGCCGGGCACGGAGGGGCCCGACCGCGCGCGCTACCTCGAGGCCTGGTCGCGTCCGGGCGCGCTGAGCGGCGCCCTCGCCTGGTACCGCGCGTCGCCGCTCTACCCGCCGTCCCCGGGTGACCCTGGTGCCGCCGCAATCACGCTCCGGCCCGAGGACTTCGTGGTGCGCGTGCCGACGCTCGTGCTGTGGGGCGAGCGCGACCACGCGCTTCTGCCCGGCTGCCTCGACGGCCTCGAGCAGTGCGTCCCGAAGCTCGAGGTGCGGCGGGTCCCCGACGCCTCGCACTGGATCGTCCACGAACGCCCCGATCTCGTGAACGCCGAGATCGAGCGCTTCGTCACAGGAGGAGCACCATGAGCGCCGTGACTCTGCAGATGAGCGAGATGGAGGGCAAGGTCGGCCAGGAGGTCGCCGTCTCGCCCTGGTACCGGATCACGCAGGAGCAGATCGACAGGTTCGCCGACGCGACCGAGGATCACCAGTGGATCCACGTCGACCGCGCGCGCGCCAAGAGCTCACCGTTCGGCGGCACGATCGCGCACGGATTCCTGACGCTTTCCCTCCTGCCGAAGCTGACCGAGATGAGCTTCCGGGTCGCGGACCAGAAGATGGGCGTGAACTACGGGCTGAACAAGCTGCGCTTCACCGCGCCCGTGCCGTCCGGCTCGAACGTGCGGGCCCGGTTCCTGCTCGCGAAGTACGAGAACATCCAGGGCGGCGTGCAGCTCACCTGGAACGTGACGGTCGAGCGGGAGGGCAATGACAAGCCCTGCCTCGTCGCGGAGTGGTTGGTCCGACAGTACGGGTAGGCCGCCCTTCGGGTCCGCTTCGGCGAGCGCGCACGGCGGATGGCCTCCGGGACGACGGACTCACGACCTGGCCGGATAGGGGCAGGCCTCCAGGATGTGTCGCAGGCGCTCCTCGATCGCGAGTCGGATCTTCTTGTGCGTGAACACGTAAAGGTCCCCGCGCAGAATCCCCTCGAAGGCCATGGCGGCGACGTCGTCCGCGCTGAGCCGCCCCTTGCGGACCGCCGAGTCGAGCTTCTCCTGCACGCCGCGGTCGGCGTCCGACACGGGGACGGGGCTGGTCAGCCCTGCCGGCCGGACCCGCTCCGAGGTGGTGATGCCGGTGGGGAAGAAGGCCGGGCAGAGCAGCATGACGCCCACCTGGCTCCCCTTCTCTGCCAGCTCCTTCGCCAAGGTCTCCGCGATCACCACCACGCCGTGCTTGCTCACGCCGTAGGCGGCCATCCCGGGATCGGACAAGAACCCCGCTGCCGAGGCCGTGTTCACGATCCGACTCTCCTCCTGCTGCGCCGCCATCCGCGGCAGGAAGGCGGCGATGCCGTGGATGACGCCCCACAGGTTCACGCCCAGCACCCACGCCCAGTCGTTCGACGTGGTCTCGCCGACGGACCTGCTGAGGCCGACGCCGGCGTTGTTGAACAGCAAGTGGACCGCCCCGTGCCGCTGGTACGCGAAGGCCGCCAGGGCCTCGACGCTCTCGCGCTTCATGACGTCGGTGACGCACGTCACCACGCCGCCGCCCAGCCCGCCCGCGGCCGTCGCGAGCCCCGCGCCGTCCACGTCCGCCAGCACGACCTTCATCCCGCGCTGCAGGCACTGACGCGCGAGCGCCGTTCCGAGGCCCCCTGCCCCGCCGGTGATGACGGCGACCCTTCCCTGGAGGTTGTCCATGATCGCTCCAGCTCCGTGGCCGGTTGTTCCGCAATCCGAAACGGTGACGTCTCGTCGTGCCGCAGCCGTTAGCATGTGCGGCCGGAATGCGTCAAACTCGAGCCGCGATGGACCGTCCGCCCCGGCTTCTCACCTTCGAGTTCGTCGGCGTCTGCCTTGTGAGCTTCCTCGCGCTCTGCAACCTGACCGCATTCTACGACCTCTTCCACTACCTCGAAACGCTCGGCATCCACCCCGGGCTGCGCGGTCTCGTCGTCGGCGGGTACTCGCTGACCGCGATGCTGCTCCTCCTGCTGGCGAGCCCGTTCGTCCATTCCGGCAACGTGACGCGCGTCATGCTCCTCGGCATCGCGCTGCTGACGGTCGCCGGCGTCTCGTACCTCGCCGTCGACTCGTTCTGGGGTCTGCTCGGGCTCCGCATGATCGGCGGGGTGGGCCAGTTCTGCCTGGGCGCTGGCGCGATGACCACGCTCGTGGCCGTGATCCCGCCCGAGAAGAGCGGTCAGGCTTTCGGCATCTACTCGGTTGCGATCCTGATCGCGTTCGCGGCGGTGCCTGCGCTGATGGACACCTTCGCGGCGGCCGTCGGTGGGGCTGCGCACGGCTACGCGGTCGCGACGCTGACGCTCGCCCCGGCGGTGTGGATCGTGCTGCGCATCCGGAGCCGCCAGCGGGGGCGGCTGGCGGGGGCGGCAAGACAGACCCAGGTCCCGAGCTGGGCCGACATCCGCGCCAACGTCCGCCAGCCGATGGTCCTACTCCTGCTGGTCATCAACGCGAGCTACTTCGTCCAGTGGACGAGCCTGTTCTTCCTCTTCAAGGGCTTCGCGCGCCAGCAGGGGATCGCGAATGTCGCGACGTTCTTCACGGCGCAGATGGGCGTCATGATCGCGATCCGCTCCCTGGGCGGACACCTCTTCGACCGCGTCGACAAGGTCCGGCTCGCCGGCGCATCGTTCACGCTGATCGGCCTCGGCCACCTCGCGCTGTACGAGTTCCCGGGGACGTGGGCGACGGCCCCCATCGCGGTGATCTTCGGCCTGGGAATGGGTGCGGGCTACCCCTCCATCAACGGCTTCATGTTCGAGGTGTCGGAGCCCCGCTTCCGAGCGCTGAACGCCAACCTGATGCTGTTCACGGTGCAGGCCGGCTCGTTCCTGGGCCCGGTCCTCGGCGGGGCGCTGATCGCGTACGGGGGGTACCGCTCCTATTTCCTGTTCGGGATCGTGCTCGCCATCGCGGCGGGGTCGCTCGTGCCGCTCCTCGCACGCCGCCGCCGCCTGCTGGCCGTGCAGGCAGCAAATGCCATCCGCGCGCACACGCGTGAGCCTCTCTCAGATTGCGGCACTGAGTGAGCGCTCCCGATGACACATGGACAGTTCGGATGGTTGGTGACAGGTTGAAGATTGGATTCCCGCTCGATCATCAGCCACGGAGATCGAAAATGCTGCGCTCGATGGCCATTGCGTTTGCTGTTTTGCTCGTTGCGCCAGCGGCGCTGGCCGACGAGGTGATCAAGGTCGGCGTACTCGGCCCGATGGCGTTCGTCCAAGGCGAGGATCACTGGGCGGGTGCGGAGGTCGCGCGTGACGAGATCAACGGCGCCGGCGGCATCGCGGTCGCTGGGATGAAGCGCAAGATCGAGCTCATCAAGATCGACACGAACGAGATGCGGTCGGTCGCGGATGCGACGAACGCGATGGAACGGGCGATCGCGCGCGACAAGGTCGATTACGTGGTCGGCGGCTTTCGCTCGGAAGCGGTCCTGGCGATGCAGGAGGTCGCCATCGACTACAAGAAGCTGTTCCTCGGGTGTGGAGCGGCGGACGCGAAGCTCGGCCAGAACGTGCTGAAGGACTTCGAGCGGTACAAGTACTGGTTCCGCGTCACTCCCATCAACTCCCCGGACCTCGGCAAGACGCTCTTCGCGGTGATCGGCGAGATCGCCGGGCAGATCCGCAAGGACCTGAAGAAGGACACGCCGAAGGTAGCCATCCTCGCCGAGAAAGTACTGTGGACCGAGGCGATCGTGAAGGCGGCGCAGGCGAACCTGCCCAAGATGAAGATGGAGGTGGTCGGCCTGTGGCAGCCCTCGCCGATAGCCACGGACGTCACCGCCGAGCTCGCGGGCATCGAGCGCGCCGGCGCCGATCTCGTCTTCACCGTCCTCTCGGGGCCGGTGGGGGTAGTCGTCGGACGCCAGATGGGAGAGCGAAAGATGCGGGCGACCGCCTTCGGCATCAACGTCGAGGCGCAGAAGGAAACGTTCTGGCAGGCGACTGCAGGCAAGGGCAACTACGTCGCGACCATCAACACCTTCGCCGAGGTCGAGATGACGCCGCGCATGGTCCCCTTCGTCAAGGCGTTCAAGGCACGCTACAACCGGTCCCCCACCTACACGGCGGATACCTACGACGCCCTGTACATCCTGAAGGAAGCGATCGAGAAGGCCGGCACGACCGAAGCGGAGAAGCTCATCCCCGTCATCGAGCAGATGAAGTTCCTGGGTAGCAGCGCGTTCTTCGAGTACGACAAGGCGCACGACCCGGTGTGGGGCATCGGGAAGGCGACCGGGATCGGCGTTCAGTGGCAAGACGGGCAGCAGGTGCCGTTCTGGCCTCCCGCGGTCAAGGGAATGAAGCCGTATCGCATGCCGGTTGCGTCCTCGCCGTAGTCACCTTTGCCAGCGAGCCAGGATTCGGCCACAGCTTCTTCTGGTCGGCCAGCTTCGGGCCCGTCAGCGCGCCGACTCGCGCAGCTCCCGGAACGAGCTGCCGACGCAGCCCGCGAAGAAGTCGACGTCGGGGACGAGGTCCCAGTCGGCGTTGAACCCCCAGTACAGCCCGCCAGCGTAGCTCACGATGGCCGTTCCCAGGCCGAGGTAGTTCGTGATGGGAACCGTGCCGAAGTAGTTGAGCATCTTCGCGCCGAGGAGGTGCAGCGGCTGCTGAGGCCCGGGCACGTTCGTCACGACCATGTTGAACGGGAGGCCGCGCCAGGGGAGCCGCGCCGCGAGTGACACGACTGTCGCGGGCGTCAGCCCGGCCATCTTCGTCAACAGGAGGGCGCCCAGCGCGTTCTTCTCCTCCTTCAGGCGCGTCGTCGTCCGCTGGATGATCTCGAGGCGCCGGCGCGGATCGCTCTCGCCGATGGGCAGCGGCACCATCCACGCCGAGACCTGGTTGCCGAGCTCGTCCGCCCTTCCCGTCCGCGTCGCGACGCTCACCGGCGCCATGACGCGGAACTCGAGGCCCTCGGGTGAGATGCGGCGGTGCTCCAGGAAGCGTCGTACCGCGCCGCTCATCGTCGCGAGCACGACGTCGTTCAGCGAACCAGCGAAGGTGGCCCGGATGGCCTTGACGTCGGCGATGCTCGTTTCCAGCCAGTCGAAGCGGCGATGTGGTCCGATCGGTTTGTTGAAGGGGGTCTCGGAGGGACGCCAGATGGTCTTGTAGGCGAGATCCGCGAGACCTCGCAGCGCGAGCCGTGCATCGCTGCGCGCCTCGGCGAACTGCCGAACCACGCTGGGGATGCGCAGCGCGAGCTGCAGCGGCAAGCTCCAGGCGCGGCGCAGGTCGTCGAGCATGAGCATCGGCGCGACCGGCCGCCGCCGAGCGATCCAGGGCGCGGGCGGCTCGAACTCGGTGGCTGGCTCGGTCGAGAGCAGCGCCTCGATGAGATCGATCGACCTCACGCCGTCCACCATGGCGTGGTGGACCTTGCTGATGAAACCGAAGCGATCGCTTCCGGCGACCCCGTCGACGATCCACACTTCCCAGAGGGGCTTCGAGCGATCGAGCGTCTGCGAGAAGATGCGCCCGCAGAGCGCCTTCAGCTGCTGCTCGTTGCCCGGCCGAGGCAAGCTGGTGTGGCGGACGTGGTACTCGATGTTGAAGTGCGGGTCATCGAGCCAGATCGGACGCCCGAACGGCGTCTCCGCGACGACCTGTCGGTAGCGCGGGATTCGTGAGAGCCGGCTCTCGACGAATGAGCGGATGCGCGCGATGTCGAGCCCTCCGTCCGCAAGGCGCAGCGTGCCGCCCTCGAACGTCGCGGTGCCCGCTATGTGCATGTGCGCGCCAGGGACTTCGAGCGAGAGGAACTCGCGATCGAGATCGCTGAGCCGGTCGTACTGCCGCGGCATTGGGCTCACGGAACGTGCACTGCTCGCACGAGCCACGTCGTCGCGAGATCCGGAGTCATTCGCGAGCGCTGCCGGGCGCGCCACCGCTACATGATCCGTATTCATGGTGTTCTCCCCTGCTTCTGAGGAGGCTCCGGGTCAGTATGCACGAATTTGCCTTGCGTGAGGCGAGGCTTTGCGGGGAATGCGACATATCGACCATTGCGCCGCCCGCGAGCGACGATGAAATCCGAGTGAGCTCGGGCGCCTTCTCGATTCCATCTTCATGAGCCCGAGGGACGGCTCCGAGCCAGTTGGCGCCGCGCTACAGCGTGGCGCCGTGCTGCGGCGTCCCGAGGAGTGGTGCGGCGCACGGGCGCATGGGGCTTTCGGCCGCGTACCCCAATTGAGCGACCCGTCCTGTGGCGCGGGGCGTATCATCGAACGGCCAACGCTC
>Ga0153915_10005398_pt1 | contig 11884 bp, 11 predicted proteins | sample Opewatmetagenome_2_FD_107003 | JGI IMG/M metagenome (GOLD analysis project Ga0153915, IMG submission 107003) | Freshwater wetland microbial communities from Ohio, USA - Open water 3 Core 3 Depth 3 metaG | ecosystem: Environmental > Aquatic > Freshwater > Wetlands | place: USA: Ohio, Lake Erie...
ATGACTACAAACAGCATGGCGATGATTGCTTCTGTCCCATGTGCCAGAAGAGCGGCCGGCACAACTCCTCCTGGCAAGAAACGAGTTACAAAAATCGGGAATAATAAGATCAATCCCGTTACGACCATGATCCCGATTCCAAAGAACAAGAACCAATAGGTTACTTTTTGTTCAAAGTTGTACTTACCGTAAGCGGGCCTTTCTTTGCTAAGGAAGAGAAGGTACTTGATCATCTTAAAGGCATCTTTGAAATCATTCCAGGTTGGGAAAATGTTTCCTGATAGCTTTCGCTTACCCATTAAGTAGAATGCTTTGCCAAGATGGTAAAGGACCTCCAGAACCAACACGATAGCAAAGATATGATGTATCGTCTGAACTGTCTTTACCCGATCTGGAGTAGATAAAATATCTTGACTCCAGGTGGTAGCGCGATATTTTTGAGGCAATCCTGTTAGAAAAAGAATCGCAAAGCACACCAAAAGAATCAGGTGTTCCCACCTTTGGGCAAGTGAAAAACGCCTGAAAACATTTTCGGAACGAATGTGACCATCCTCCGGGGCTCTAGACACACTCATGACAGGCTCCTTTTCACACGCTCAACCGTCGCGTGCAGGATTTGAAGCAAAACATAGGCAACCGATAACCATAAAACCACTGGAACAAAGTACGAATAAAATGAATTTACATAAAATAACCATGGCGTACGTGCCTGGCTGATTTCATAATGACCTGTCCAGGCATCTGTCCAATTGGGACCAGCAGTAGGATGGCATTTCTGGCATGTAACCAATAGATTGGCTGGATTTACACTGGAGGATGGATCGCTGGCAGGCAAGATGTTGTGAATTCCATGACAGTCTGTACAAACCGCTGAATTATGCCAGATCGATGGCCAACGCGCTTGATAAACCGAGACATCCACTCCATGCCAGGAGAGCTCGTACAGATCATAGACTTTCGAAGATAAGCCATATTTGGCCATCAACTTCTCGTCTGCATGGCATCTCGCACATAACTCCGGAGACTCCACCCGAAATTGTTGGGTGCGCGGGTCCTGGATATTATGTACACCATGACAATCCGTGCAGACGGGCACATCGGGATTATCTTGGAGTAATGCGCTACCATGAATGCTGTGGGTATAGGTCTCAAAAACTCCTTGGTGGCATTTTCCACAGGTTTCAGATACTTTCGTACGGGGCTGATCCGGTGATTGAATATCATGTGCACCATGGCAGTCAGTACATACAGGAGCATCTTTGTTTCCAGTATTGGCAATCTGGGCATGGATGCTATCCTTTGTCTTGTCATATATCGTCGAATGGCATTTATCACAAGCCTCGACATATACTAAAGAAAGATCTCTTAGGGATGAAAAATTACGTTCGGGATGTGGAAAACCTTGTATGTCCGTATGACAGGCCTGGCATTCGATCCCAAGGGGGCTATGGACCGAATGTGTTAGCGAATCAGGATTGATATAAAGGGATAATGTTTCACCATCTGGTAATTTCACCGCCAAACTGGGATCCCCATGACAACTCAGGCAAAACTGTTCAGTGGTTTGCTGTTCTTCATTGGCTTTCCCGGAAAAAAATATAAAAGCAGAAATTATTAAGACAAACCCGCTGGCAAAAACGACCTGTCCTAGACGAAGCATCTTTCTAAACGGAGCCATGCGCCAGATCTCCTTTTCCTGAGTTATTCTTCTCAGAAGATTCCTCCTTAGGCTCGGGAGGAGGCGTAGATATCAATCCTAAACGACGAAGTAAATAAGAAATTCCGAAAAGCAATAACAGAGGTAAAAGACAGCGTAAGACAAACAGTAGAGGTACGATCAGCGGACTGGTGTTCGTTTCGTTCATGTAGATATCTCCAGGCTAACTATTAACTAGAATAGCTGGTTCCATATAGGCAATCGATAACGTGTGACTTTTGAGTTCAGACCCCTCACAGTATAATCCAATCTGCTGAATTTAAGAAATACATAAAAAGTACCTTGAACGACACCTCATAATCGTTCAAGGTCATACACCTAATAATCAATGTTCATCAGTATTGAACAAGGGCAAAAATCGCACACCTAATGTCAATACCAACAGGACATAACCTATGATACCAATAGCTACTCCCCACTCTGTCCAAGCTGGAAAATACTTGCCTGGTTCAATTAATGAGGTGATCCCAGGCGAATACTGTACAGGTATCAACAGTCCCGAGACTGTTACGTTCCATCGGTTGAAGATAACACCCAACACGGCAAAAGCAGCCCCTAATACCAGATAAACTGGTTTTTTGTTGGTTCGAGGAGAAAGGAATAAGAATACCGGGATGATGATCCCGAGAATAATCTCCCCAAACCAGAAGCCAAAATTATAAGGAGTATCTTGGTTGAGTAAAAAGAAAGACTGACTAACGGATGGCGTACGTCCGTAATAAGTTACAGCCGCATAATCCCAGAATTTCAGATAGGCATATGCCAGCAAACCAAAACCACCGAAACGAGCAATGGTTCGTTTGACCTGATCGGGAACTAGCTTGACACCTTTTATCCACTCAATCACATAAGAAACCGCCATGGTCAGCACTGGTCCAACTGCAACAGCCGAAAGGATGAACATTATTGGCATGCTGGGTTTGAACCAAATTGGTCGAGATTTCACAATCCCATAAGTAGCACCCAAAGAAGATTGGTGAAGCAGGGAAATCAATAATCCTGCCAGCGCAAAGGCTGGGGCTGCCTTATGCAGAACATGCGCAATTTTACGAATCCAAGGCCATCTGTTGAAAAATTTGTTTTCAACAAGGACCGGTAAGAATTCCAGGATCATGATCGCCAGATAAATCGTGATACACCAGGTGATTTCCCAAAGGACTGAGTGGACATTCCAAAAGAACCATGGATGCCAGAATCGATCAGGTCTTCCGATATCTATGATCAGGGTTAGTAAAGCAGCAGTGTAACCTGTAAAACCGACCAATACCGCCAGTCGAATAATCGAACGGAACTGCTTTACCCCAAACAGATATACTACCGCAGATAATGTGAAAGCACCTGCTCCTAAGGCAATTGATGAAAGGTCGATGGTGATCCACAATCCCCACGGAACCTTATCACTCATGTTCGTCACTATTAAGCCATTCCAAAACACAACCGCAGCTGATGTGAGGCCAATAGCAAGAAACAAACCCAAGATCAAAAACCATAATTTAGAGTTTGGCTTCCAGGTTGAAAGTTTACGCTGATCCATTACAGTCGATGCCATCGTTACAAACCCTCCTTCGGCGGGATGTAATATACGCTTGGTTCTGTGCCAAGTTCTTCCCGCAGACGAATGGTTGAATTTTCTTCGAGAACTTGCGAGATCTGGCTTTCCGGATTTTTTAGGTCACCAAAAACCCTGGCTCCAACAGGGCAAATATTGACACAAGCTGGAGTTGCTTCCATATCTTCTCCTGGTACCAATCCCTTTTCCAGGCCCTTATCAATTCGCTGGATGCAAAAAGTACATTTTTCAACAACACCGCGCGGCCGGCGTTCCACCTCGGGAATCCCCCAGGTGGGTACATATGGATTCTCCTCGTCAGGTCGAGCTTCCCAATTGAACTTGCGGGCATCATAAGGACAGGCCACCTCACAGTACCGGCAGCCAATACACCTTTCGTAATCCATCACAACCAGGCCATCCTCGCGAATATAAGTAGCCCGAACAGGACATACCTCAACACATGGAGCGACCTGACAGTGCAAGCAAGGACGGCTGAAGAAAAAAGTTCGTCCGGTCGAATTTTTTTCTTTCGTGACTACGTTCCAAGCCATATCCTCTCTTACATCATTCGTGGCAGAACAGGCCCTTAGGCAGTATTCACAACCGATGCATTTATCCAGATTGATAACCATGCCCCAATGGTTTTTACCGGCTGCACCATGACCAATGGATGGTTCAGTCGCACCTTCTATTTGTTGCTGCTTGAGCACTGAGAAGGGCGAAAGAGGTCCTGTAGTAAAAACTTGCGCCGCCAGGACCGATCCCACAGCCGTTGCCCCCAGAGTGAGAAAGTCCCGGCGAGTGAGAGCGACGGAAACTTTCTTTTTCTTACTCATTTTCGTCCACCTCTTCAATAACCAGGCGCTTACTCACAATCCATGCTGCCGATCCACCCATAATCAGACCAACGATAGCACCTTGGGCAAGACCAGTGTACAACCTGACCGTGCTGCGTGTCTTAAGGGTTGTGACCTCATCTGCCAGGGCAGTATTCTGCTGTTGTAGTGTACCGAGGTCCTCATTTTGCAGCTGGGCGACCTCTCCGCTAAGCTTGATAATTTCGTCACGCGTGTGCACAGTATCCTGGTGACACCCAACACAAGCATCCGATCCCACGGAAAAAGTATGACCAGTTGCCACCAGACCATCAATCGGGTCAGTATCCCTTGGGGCGGAATACATATGACAGTTACTGCATTCGAGACCTGCGTTTGCATGAGTACTATGAGTGAATGAATCCCCACGCTCTTTATGGCAGTTCGTACATAACGCTGTTACCGTATCAGCTTTTCGTGTCTGGGAATGAGGATTATGACAATCCTGGCATTGGATCCCCACCTCGCTATGCTTACTGGCTCGCCACTCATCTGTAGTGGTCTTATGGCATTTCGCACACAGGTCTGCATCAGGTTGAATGGGCATGGATTGCGCAGGATGGCCAGGTTGAAAAGGACCATGGCAAGATTCACAGGTCACACCTGCTTCGGAATATTTTCCGGTCAATGGGTCAAATCCTGTGGTGTGGCATTCCAGACATCTTGTATCGGAACCCAAATTAGACCAATCCCGTTGGAAAATAGGCGATGAAAATGCATTCGCGTGAAATGTATTTTTCCATGCTTCATGAATATTCTCATGGCAAGTTTTGCAGGTCTCAGAGCCTGCAAATCCACCTGGAAGCGGAGTAGGCTGCTCTGCCTGGATGGCTGGCGAGGCACTGGCAGGTTGAGCGAGAGACACTGTAATGCCAATAATCACGCTGATAAGAAAAACACACAGGAAAATCAAAAGGGGATTTCTCTTATGGGTTGATTTTTTCTTGATCATTTTCATACTCCACAAGTCAAAAAAGTTCACAGGCTAGTAGATATATAGGGTGTTTGCAGTAGGTATATGGAAAACACCCTATATGCCATTGTGAATTCTAGTACATAATGTGTAATATTAAGAAGTATAGAATGTCATATGCTGGGTTGACGGATGTAATATTCATGCTTGTAAATATAGTAAAATAAAAATTAAAGTCCTAGTTATAGCTTTGACTGGTGAATTTATCGATACTATCGAAACGGGAGGGATATAGGATGGATGTCCATAAAATCGGGTATAGTAGTTGCACCGTCACAAGATATTGTTGCTCGAATGATTGATGAGGAGTTCATCTTCCCGCAATTAAACCCAGGAATTGGCGATCGAGAGGATGAACTCTAACATTAATTAGATGAAACCGGCGTTGGACATTGATTTCTACCTGTAAAATCAACTAGCCTAAAAGTTTCAAAAGTTGGAATCGTAAAGTAGAATAAACATGGAGGAAAAATTATGGAATTAGCTATGATCGGATTGGGTAAAATGGGGGCGAATATGGCCATTCGTATGTTGAATCATGGTCATAGAGTAATTGTCTACGATATTAACGAAGACGCTGTTAAGAACCTTGTCGTCAAGGGAGCTGAAGCAGCTGTCAATTTAGAAGATATTAAACATATTCTGACTCCTCCTCGGACTGCATGGGTAATGCTCCCTGAAGGAAGGATTACCGAGGAAACTATCTTAGCACTGGCAGAAGTTCTTTCCGCCGGAGATACTTTGATTGATGGAGGGAACTCATACTACAAAGACAGCCAGCGGCGTGCAATCTTACTACAACCCAAGGGTATCCACTTTATCGATGTAGGCACCAGCGGCGGAATCTGGGGATTAAGCGAAGGATACAGTTTGATGATCGGTGGGGAAAAAGAAACTGTCAAACGACATCGTCCATTGTTCGAATCATTGGCTCCTTCCCAAGAGAAGGGATGGGGGTATGTAGGTCCTAATGGGGCAGGACATTTTGTTAAAATGATCCATAATGGCATCGAATATGGCTTAATGCAGTCCTATGCAGAAGGTTTCGAGCTTCTTAAATCTAAAATAGAATTCAACCTTGATTTGCACCAAATCGCAGAAATATGGCGGACAGGCTCTGTTGTCCGCTCCTGGCTGCTGGATCTGACAGCCCGGGCGCTTGCAGATAATCCTGAGTTAGATGGGATTAAGGGGTGGGTCGCAGATAGTGGAGAAGGAAGATGGACCGTTTTCGAGTCCATCGATCTAGATGTGCCTGCTCCGATCATAACACTGGCTTTGCAAATGCGCTTTGCCAGTCGGCAAGATGAGAGCTTTAGTGCCAAACTGCTTGCTGCGCTGCGAAATCAATTTGGCGGGCATGAAATCAAAAAAAATGACTTATAGAATCTTAGGACAAGAACAGTAAGGAAAATCTCATTCGATAATCGTTTTATAAGCTTATTTTTAAAAATGGAGAACTTATGCGTAAGAATGCGATTATCTTTGGTGTGACTGCTGGGATTCTATGTATTATTATGTCGGTGGTTATTTACGTTGCAGTTAAATTCTATACCAAGCCCCAAGCTCCTGTTCTCAGCCTGGCAACTGCAACGAAAACCTCATCCATTGCGATACCATTTGTCTCCATCTCCGGAGAAATCTCAATACTCCCAACGTCGACCCCGACTGAGACACCCACGAAAGTATCCCAGGTTTGTGGACAATCCGGGAGTTGGACACTCCTGTTCTTAGGTCGAACAATTCACATGGACCCAGCCCCTGCCCAGATGATCCGTCTGGTTAAAGTGGACTTTGACCAGAAAACTGCAGTGCTTTACTCACTACCGCCCGAGCTGGTGCTCGAGACCCCTGGTTTGGTGGAAGAATACAAGATTCAAACATCTCGTCTCCAGGATATCTTCACTGCTATCGTGATAGCAGATGTAGAAAGTAAGGAAACCGACTTTAAAGCGACCCAGGCTACTGCTCAAGCGATATTAGATAACTTTGGATTTACTGCTGATCATTACTTAACCGTAAAAGAAGATTTTGTTATGGAGATCGTAAACGCAGTCGGCGGAATCGATGTGGTTTTATCTCAAGATTTCACGATGCCTCCATATTCGAAAGAGAAAGGATTAGTACTAAAAGCTGGGAAACAACATCTTGATGGTGAAAGGACGCATGACCTGACAGGTTACAGCACTGGAATTACAGATGAATTTTTTCGCCTCGCCCGCCAAAATATTGTCCTGGAAGGTATGCGGAAGAAGCTGCTCGATCCTGCAGTTTATATAAAAATCCCCGACCTTTATTCAATTTATAAAGACCATATCACCTCTGACCTGAGCCTGGAGCAAATAGCAGCATTGAGCTGCCTGACTCGGTTGGTTCCGCCTGAAAACATCACTGTAGAGTCTCCAAACATTGAGCAATTGATCGTTAACCAAGACGGCTCTATGCATATGAAAGACCCAATTTCACTGGTAAAAGAAATTCAGACCTTATTCGAGGTACCATAATTATGCGATATCTATGTATAACTTGCGAGGCTCTTGCGCGCCCTGTATATTATTGTGCTGCCACATCGCCTCATGTTATCGATGTTGAGCTATTAAAACGAGGATTACACAACCAACCTGTAAACCTGCGAGCAAGGCTCCAAGAGAAAATCGATCTGGCTGATGAGCAAGGTTTTGACGGGATATTATTCGTCTACGGATTATGTGGGCAGGCTACTGCGGGATTGGTTGCACGATCGATCCCTTTAGTAATTCCACGTGCACACGACTGTATCACACTTTTTTTGGGAAGCCGGGTGCGGTATCAGGATCAGTTCGAGAACTATCCTGGCACTTATTGGTATTCACAAGATTATATAGAACGAGATGATGGCTCTGGCTCTACGCTCTCTATGGGCTCAGGCGCGGATACCGACCTACAAGACATTTATGCGGATTATGTTGAAAAATACGGCAAAGAAAATGCGGATTATTTGATGGAGGTGATGGGCGCCTGGCAACAACATTACAAGAGGGCAGTTTACATAGATCTTGGCATTGGAAATGGGACGGATGTGGAAAAAATTGCTCAGGAACAGGCAGCACGACGGGGTTGGACCTTTGAACGCATGGCAGGAGATTTGATCTTGATCCGACAACTTTTGGAAGGCAATTGGGGTGATTCTAAAAGCAAAAATTCTCTTGATCCATCGCGGAATTTAGAAAGCCAAAAAAATTTTCTGGTTGTTGAACCAGGTCAAAAGGTATTCATGACGTACGATGAGGATATTATCGGAGCGAAGACTTAGAATAGCGATGCAACCAGACACAAGCCGCTCCGACTAATCCGGCTTGATATCCTAAAAGTGCTGGTACAATCTGAACTTCCCGGAAAGGAACATAACCGCAGATTGTTGCGATCATCGCGTGGATCTGTTCCCAAAACAGATGCCGGCTTTGCATTACACCTCCGCCTAATGCGATCACATCAGGAACCAACAGGGTAATCAGGTTAGCCAGACCAGAACCCAGATAATAGCCCGTACGTGCGACTGCCTGTTGAGCATGTTTATCACCTTGTTCTGCCGCAGAACATATTTCCTGAGCACTGTTAAATCGTATATCATTCATCCATTGCACCATAGCTGGACCGCTGGCAAGACTTTCCCAACACCCCTTTCCCCCACATGAACACAATGGTCCAGAGGGATCGATGATATGATGCCCCATTTCAGGATGAGAACCGTTCACACCCCGATATATATCCCCATCGATTACAAAGCCTGTGCCAATGCCTGTGCTGACCGTTACATAAAGGAAACGGGAGGCTCCCTTGCCCGCGCCCCATGTAACCTCCCCTAAAGCTGCTGCGTCCGCATCATTTTCCATGGCCACGGGTAGATTAAATAAATCGGAAAGCTCGCGAACGATATTGCATCCATCCCATCCTGGCAAGAAATCCAACTTTCCAATTTCTCCAGTCATTGGATAAACTGGTCCTGTGCTTCCAATTCCAATCCCAATCAGGTTTCCCCTACATTCTTCCAATGCGTTTCTCAATGCATTGTCTATACGCAAAACCCCGCTCTGAGGTCCAAGCTCTGCCTGGGTAGGCATTTCCCGACGGGCACAGAGATGGCCCTCTCGGTCCACCAACCCGATGGCAATCTTGGTTCCGCCAATATCTACTGCACCGATAAGATCTTCAGCTTCCATATCACTCCCACTCATTCATTTCTCGAGGATTCAATGGTATTCTACCATTGGAGAAAAGCTGTGGTTGACAAAACCTCTTAGATTGCTAAAATACGTGTTATTGATCTGTTCAACCTACAGTGCAAAATCATTTATTTAAGGAAAACAAAATCATATCCTGCAAGTTATTATGATCTTTTTCCAAAAAAGGACCGTATGAGCATAATTATTCTGGGAAGCATCAACATGGACCTCGTGGCTCACGCCCCACGGCTGCCCAAGCCGGGCGAAACCTTAACCGGGAGTTCTTTTCATATTACACCTGGTGGAAAAGGGGCGAACCAGGCAGTAGCATGTGCGCGCCTGGGGGTACAAACACACATGATTGGCCGAGTCGGTGATGATGTTTTTGGGGGCGCACTACGGAAAAGTCTATCCGATAATGGTGTAGATATCTCAGGTGTTATGGTCGACAACCAGCTACCTTCAGGGGTAGCTCTTATCGCCATCGGTGAAGCTGCTGAGAATAACATCATCATCGTTCCTGGCGCAAACGGTACATTAGGTCAGCCAGACTTGAGCCACCTGGAAAATATTCTACCGGATGCGAAAGTTTTACTTCTTCAGCTGGAAATCCCCATGGAAATAGTTCAAAAGGCTGCCCTGTTAGCACATTCCCAAGGCGTCACTGTAATCTTAGATCCGGCACCTGCCAGACCACTTCCCATTGATCTTTATCCGAATGTAGATATTCTGACCCCTAATACGACGGAAGCTGCGTTTTTAGCAGGTTTTCCTGTCGAAGATCAATCTGATGCCGAAAAAGCAGCCAGTCTTCTCCTCGAGCGAGGTGCAGGTCAGATTGTCATCAAAATGGGTGCCATGGGAGCCTATACTCAAAGCCAGTCTGGTGGGCATTTTTATCAGGCTATTCCCGTTGAAGCAGTGGACACGGTTGCGGCAGGTGATGCCTTTAACGGAGCCTTAGGAGCTGCCTTGAGCGAAAATTTACCTTTTGAAAAGGCCATGCAATGGGCATTGGCGGCTGGCGCAATTGCTGTAACACGCCTCGGAGCTCAAGCCGCGATGCCTGAGAGAATAGAAATTCTTGACATATTAAAAAGACGAAATCTAGACTAAAATAGTCATCGTTCCAAGGATAGGAGTACTCATGACAATACCTGATGATTATGTCGAACGCGTCTACGCTGGGGTTTTAGGAAAGATTATCGGAGTTTACCTGGGCAGACCCTTTGAGGGGTGGCAGTACGATCGTATCATGTCTGAGTTCGGAGAGATCAACTATTATGTCCATGAAAAACGTGGGGTTCCATTAGTGGTAACAGACGACGACATTTCGGGGACATTTACTTTTTTGCGTGCTTTACCCGATTATGGCAACCGTCATGATTTAACCCCTGCGCAGATTGGTCAAACCTGGTTGAATTACATCATCGAGAACCGAACAATCTTATGGTGGGGCGGGCTGGGTAATTCAACAGAACATACTGCTTTTTTACGCCTGAAGAAAGGTCTCCCTGCCCCACAAAGCGGTTCCATTGCCACGAATGGCAAGATTGTGGCGGAACAGATCGGTGCACAAATTTTTATCGATGGTTGGGGGATGATTGCTCCCGGTGATCCAGAACTGGCAGCCGAGTTTGCACGTAAAGCAGCTAGCGTCAGCCATGATGGAGAAGCGATATATGGAGCACAAGTAATTGCCGCCATGGAAGCTCAGGCTTTCATAGAGAACGACTTAAACAAACTCCTTGATACCAGTACATCTTTAATCCCAAAAGATTCGATCATCTATCGCCTGATCGAGGAAATACGATCTTTTCATGTCAAGCATCCCGATTGGCACGCAGGCAGAGAGCATATAGTAAAAAATTATGGATATGATCGTTATGGTGGAAACTGCCACATGGTTCCGAACCATGCTCTGATCATCCTGGCGCTGCTTTACGGCGAAGATAGCTTTCAAAAGTCCTTGAGAATCGTTAACACCAGCGGATGGGATACCGATTGTAACTCTGGCAATGTAGGCTGCATCATGGGGATCAAAAAGGGGTTGGATGGGATTAATGCAGGTCCAGACTGGCGCGGCCCTGTTGCGGACAGGATTTTTGTAGCTGCTGCAGACGGCGGCAGAGTCATCACAGATGCGGTTTCGGAGTCTTTCCAAATTGTGAATAGCGGCAGAGCATTATCTGGGATCGATACCCTGTCACCTAAAAATGGAGCACGATTCCACTTTGAATTACCCGGAAGTGTACAGGGATTTCACGCAGAGAATGGGAAGGTTGAAAATACGCCAGGCTACAGCATACAAGGTAAGCGTTGCCTGTTACTCCGTTCAGAAGGCAATGCTCGCTTCGCCACACCTACTTTCATTCCTCCGGAAGCTATCGATATGCCAGGCTACGGGCTAATGGCTTCACCTACCCTGTATACCGGTCAGAAAGTACGTGCGCGGTTAAGTACAGCCAAATCCGCCAAAGTCATCCTTTACCTGAGATACTATGATGCAAATGATCGATTCGAGATTTTATATGGTCCCGAATATATCCTTCCTCCTGGAAAATC
>Ga0153915_10005399_pt1 | contig 11883 bp, 12 predicted proteins | sample Opewatmetagenome_2_FD_107003 | JGI IMG/M metagenome (GOLD analysis project Ga0153915, IMG submission 107003) | Freshwater wetland microbial communities from Ohio, USA - Open water 3 Core 3 Depth 3 metaG | ecosystem: Environmental > Aquatic > Freshwater > Wetlands | place: USA: Ohio, Lake Erie...
AATAAATAAGCATAAATTCAATATAAATAAATCACTGAACGCTCTTAAATATAAAACTGAGTTTCTACGACTTAACATATCAACCCTTCGTATCTTTATGATTGATATAATTTAGTTTATATGCGCTGAATAAACAGAAATGATAATAATGATAACGGAAATGTCTTGCCGAATATTTACTTCAACTTGGAACTTTTAACAGATTAGATTAATTAATCGGATAAATACTAAACTACCTTAGTATTTTATCTATCTTATTTATTAATTAGTTTCAACTTTTTCTTTAATCCATTTATAAGTTTTTTCCAAACCGGACTTTAAGGTCTGCGAAGGTGCCCAGCCGAGTTTTTCTTTAATTAATTTGTTATCCGAATTTCTTCCCCTTACTCCCAAAGGTCCTTCGATATGTTTTATATTTAATTTAACACCCGATAGTTCCATTACATATTCTACAAGCTGATTTATGGTTACCATTTCTTCAGAGCCAATATTAACTGGTCCGAAAAATGTTTCGGAATCCATTAATTTTCGAATACCTTCAAGGCATTCATCGATATATAAAAATGATCTTGTTTGTAAACCGTCTCCCCAAATTTCAATTTCTTTTTTATTATCTCTTATAGCTTCGGCAACTTTACGGCACATTGCAGCGGGCGCTTTTTCTTTTCCGCCTGTCCAGGTTCCGAGAGGACCAAATATATTATGAAATCTTGCTACACGAACATTTAGATTATAATTTCTTTGAAACGCGAAATACAATCTCTCACTAAATAGTTTTTCCCATCCGTATTCACTATCCGGCGCAGCGGGATATGCCGTATTTTCCGAACATTTTGGATTACTCGGATCCAATTGATTGTATTCAGGATACATACATGCCGAAGAAGAATAAAATAATTTTTTAATCCCTGCTTTAACTGCTTGGTGTGCTACATTTAAATTAATTGTGGCAGAATTATGCATTACATCGGCATCATGACTTCCTGTAAAAATATAGCCCGCACCGCCCATATCTGCGGCGAGTTGGTAAACTTCATCAAATGGCTGGTCAACAACTTTTTTAACTATATCCTGGTCTCTTAAATCACCAATAACAAAGTCATCAACAAGTAATCCTTGGTGTTCGTTATGTTTAAGATCAACACCCCTTACCCAAAAACCTTCTTTTTTTAATTTGTTTGCAAGATGACCGCCAATAAATCCACCGGCGCCACAGACTAAAGCAGTCTTATTCATCATAATTAGCCTCAATATTGTTTTTAAAAAAATTACCGTTGATAATTTCTAATATATTAAGATATATAAATTTGGGTACTACTTTACCATATCTTTTAAAAAGTCTTTTGGGATCGCTAAAGATTCTATAAAACCATTCAAAACCAGATCGAGTGATCCAATATGGCGCCAATGGTTTTTCTCCAGCAATGAAATCAAACCCCGCACCAACACCGATTAGAACAGAAGCAGTTAATAAAGGTCTAAATTCTGCCATCCATTTTTCTTGTTTAGGGCAACCAAGACCACACCAAACAATATCAGCCTGTGATTCATTTATCATTTGAATAATATCATTTTTCTCTTCTATTGTAAGTGGACGAAATGGCGGATAATAAGTACCGACTATTTGAATGCCATGATATTTTTCTTCCAATACTTTTTTTAATTTTATTGCAACTCCATCTTTACCGCCATAAAAAAAATGTTTTATATTATTTTGAACACTTATTTTGAAAGTTTCTTCCATTATTTCAGGTGCATATACTTTTTCAATATTTTTAAAACCTTTCAATTTTCCCAACCAAACTTCAGGCATTCCATCAGGTGTCACTAGACCTGCATTATTATTAATTTTTCTTAATTCTTCATCGCTTTGCATTTCTATTATTCCATGAGCACCTGTTAATACTACGTAATCCTTTGTATTACCTGCAATCCAAGATTTCATTACTTCAATTGTTTTTTTAAGTGTTAGTTCATTTATTTTTACATCAAGCACATAAAAAAAACTAATACTATTATTCATAAAATATCTCACGAATATTCTTTATTTATTTTACATACCTATATAAGAAAATATTATTTCACCTAAATTTAAGTCAATCATTAAATTAAATAGCTTTTACTAAAACATTTAAATTGCTATAACAATTTCTAACAGGAATAACTTCTCTGGAAAAAATTAAATGCCATTGTAATAAATTCAGTTTTCTCAAATCCTGCATGAGTTCCTAACTCATTTTTAAATTTTTCAGAAAATTTATCCATGAAAGATTTTAATTTTAAAATATCATTTCTTTTAACGAAAAATTTCATGTACTTTAATTTAACCGATTAGACATATTTTATTAGAAAATTAAATAGACAATATGTTTCGTTCTATTACTATATTTTTAAATTTTGATAAAATGATTATTCTTTAATGATTCTGGTTGTAGTTTATATTTTATCATCTTTGAATAAACTATAAAAATTAATTTTTTCAAACACTTTCAAATTGCCACCAATTGTAGCATCAAATATTTTTCTTCCCACAGCCTCAAAAGCTTTTCTTGCTTGAAAATAAGAATATTCTTCTCCAAAAGGATCTGGAATATCCCAAATCATTCCTTTTTTATAATAACCACTGATAAAATGATTATCTTCAGTACCATTGGCATTTACACTAATGTGAGGAGTGCCAGAAATATTATAATGATGGTCTTTCCCTATTAAAACAACTTCAGAAAAACCCATAAAGTATGCCAATTGGATACAGGTAAATGTGACACTCTTTCCTGATCCTATTCTGTGCAAGAAATTAGGTTGAAAATTAGGATTAAAAGATTCTTTGAAAAAAATAAGATTCTCAGACTCTGTAAACAAGTGACGCAAATTCCAGTTGTAAAACCTAGTTAAATTCACTTTATCATACTCTTCAGTAAACTGTTTTAATTGAACGTCCATATCAGAAACAATTAAATAATTAGGTTGAAAACCAGTTAATTCTTTCATTAAATAAATACGATTCATACCAATGGTAATCTCATTTTTGAGCAAAGATAAATCAGTATACCTTAGACTTGGGCCATTCGCAACAATAAAACAGCGTTGACCAACATGACAATTTTTATATGATAAGATTTTTGCTTTATTTATTTTAGTTTTTTTTAGTGGAACAAACCATAAAATTAAAGGATAAATATCACTAATTCTTCTTTTCAATGCTTTGGAAAGTCTTTTAATCGTAATTTCATGGAATTTTTTATTTTTCAGATTGGGAATTGTGAACATTGAAGCACCTTCGTTATTGTAAGAAAATTTTCATTAAATTGCACAAACTAATTTATGAATTTATCAATCCTATAATTACCAAGTTTATTTTTATAAAAATCATAGATGGCAACAATGATAATCCAAGTACTCCTTTTTTCTTTTCTAATTATTTTTTTAACAAGAAATTTTATTATCAAAAAAAGTATTGATTTATTCAAGACAGATCTATTTGAAAATTTTTTAAGAAAGTAAAAACGATTCCTTGTTGATAAATATAAATGTAAATTTGAATTTGTGGAACTCTTTATTTTATGTAAAATTTTTGTACCTTGCAAGTAAGCAATCTTATATCCGATTTTTTTTATTCTCAAACAAAAGTCTATCTCTTCCCAGAAAGCAAAATAATTATTATCCAAATCTCCAATAGATTTTATTAAACAAGATCTAATCAAAATACTTGAACCAGGGACATAATCAACATTTATTAATTCTCCACTTTTTTTGACCGATTCAACTCTAAAAAATTTTCCATTCTTAAAATTATAATCGAACCCAGATTGCCAGATTCTATTAGGAGAATCATGATAATAGTTAATGATGCCTATAGCTCCATAATCATTATTCATTTTGATCTTTTCTAAAACTAGTTTTATTGAGTTATCTACAATTACAGTATCATTATTTAAAAGTAAAACGAATGGGATATTTCTAATTAATGCATAATTAATCCCGACATTATTTCCTCCAGTAAATCCCAGATTAATATCATTTTCAATAACATTTATATCAAAATTGAACTTATATTTTTTAATCTTTTCAATTCCCGATTTTGAACCATTATCAATCAATATAATTTCATATTCGTTGAACGATTTATAAAACTTCTGTATAGAAAGAAGACATGCAAGTGTGTCTTCCTCTCTTTCCCAATTAACAATTATTATAGCAAGTAATTTGTTAGTTCTGATATTTCTCATTAATATCTAAATAATAATATTTAAATGTAAGGCCTGTTAAAACAAAGAAAAAAATGAATGTGTTCATTTCTCCTGTCAGGTTAATGAAAACCAAGTAACCAATGGTCATTGTAAAGGTCAAACTCATTAATAGTTTTGTATCATCGTTTAAAGTTTCATTTTTATATTTAAATGACTTTCTTAAAATATCTGAGAAAAAGATTAAATAAGCTAGAATTCCCAATATACCAGTATCAATTAGCAGTTCGAAAATAAAACCTGGAGCATCAACTAAATCATTGTCCATTCCAAATCGAGATATCTCTCTAAGTTTTGTTAAACCGAAACCTGTTAAAGGATGTTCTATAAAGTATGAAATAGCAGCATACAAAGTGGCTTCACGTGACACTATTGAACTTCCACCTAGTTGACTATTATACTTATCACCCCAAAAAAAAAGTGCTCCGACAATTGTACTTATATAATTAGAATAATAATTATCATGATTTACTATATATGTTATACTGCCAATTATTAAAATAAAAACTAATAATACATATTTAATTTTTTTACTAAAAAATAAACTTATTAAAGCTATAAGTACGAAAATTATTGGTGATCTTGAATTAGTCAATAATATATTAATAACGATTAAAAAAGAAATGAATAGATAAAAAAGCTTGTACTTAACTTTATTGCTAACCAGATATAACCATATTGAAAATGGAAGAATCATCGCTAAATGTCCACCATAAGAAATTGGATGGTAAAAAACAGACTGAGTACGACCATAAATTCCCCCTCTTACAATATTCTCATAAGAAAAAACAATATTTCTATAACCTTGCAACGAAATCATATCTAAGAAAGGATTGGTTTCAAAAATTTTTGTAAAAATACCATATATTGAAATTAGAAAAAAACTTAGGCAAATAACGCGAAATACCTTTTTTATCTCAACTGTAGTATCAAAAGTTCCCCATATAATTAAAATTAAAAGTAAATTTTCATTTAGAATAGATAGATAATTGAAAAAAGATGAGATTACAGACATCCTACCAAATAGAGTTACAATTAATAATGAAAGACCTAGAAAGATTAGACTATATTTGAATGGGAAATTTTTAAGTTTATCTTTAAAATTATTTTTTGTGTAATAGTTATAAAAAAATGAAAATATTAATAAAAATATAACAACTCTGTTTAAAGAAACAAGTGGCAACCCTTTTATATTTATTAATGCAATATTTGGATGTAAAAAAGGTAAAGTATAAAGATAATATATCGTTGCTTTTTTTTGATTCTGTAAAAGAAATAGAATGAATGTAAATAAGTAAATTACAATAATCGTAATAATCATAGTTAAATTTTTTATTTAGGCAAACAGTATTATTTTACTTTTTTAATAATTATTCAAATAAGTTTCTGCAAGTTTAAAATCGATTTCATAATTAATATCTATCGATTCAAATTCGTCCATTACAAATCCTATGATTTTCTTACCTATAGTAGACTTGAATTCATCCAAAACACTCTTTTTAATAACATATATACTGGCATTTTGAATATATACTTCTTCGAAAAGTTGGTATGATAAAGTTTGAAAATTTTTGTTTTCAGATTTAATATATGGAGTAACATATGAATCACTGATAAACTTCCACATTTTATTTGGATGTTCAGAAACTTTTTTTAAAGATCGAAGGGTATCAGCATTTTCATCATTTAGAATCAATGATATAGCATTATCAATAGTTGACGATTTTCTAAATGGGGTTGTCGGATATAAATTCACAATGTAATCTGGAATATAATTTTCATTTTCTTTTAGCCAGTTTACTGCATGAATATGGAATTCATATTCAGTTGAATCAGAAGATGAAATTTCTTTAGGACGAAGAAACGGAACTTCAGCATTATATTTCAGAGCAATTTTGGCTATTTCTTCATTATCTGTACTAACAATTATTCTATTTATCAGGCTAGACTTTTTAGCTTCTTCAATAGTATAGGTAATAAGAGGTTTTCCACCTAGTAATCGAATATTTTTATTTTCAACTCTTTTTGAACCAGAACGCGCTGGAATTAAGGCTAGTATTTTTGGAATAGAATTAGTCATTGTATAACGATTATTGTGGTGCTTCTTCACTATAATTGTCTGCATGAACAACCATTTGAAGTGAAATTCCCTTAGTTTTATTCATAATATATTCCGCGATTGATTGTGCGTCCAAATTATGATATTTCAAAACTTCACTCGGTGTTCCACATTCCGGTAATTCTTTTAAACCCAACTTGTAAAATTCCTTATTGCCCAATAATTTATATTCCACAAGTGCAGATAAAAACAAGTCTCCGAATCCTCCGCTTATATTATGATCATCAACAACAAAAATCGATTCGACACCCTTTACAACTTTTTCTAACCAATCTTTATCAAATCTATTTAAAAAGGGATGGTTGACGACTCGAAGTGAAATACCGGACTTGTTTAAAATTTTTGCACCTTCAATTACCTCATGTAACAAAATCGCACCGTAGGCAACTATAACCGCTTCCGTGCCTTCATATAAAATACTGCCTTTCCCTTTTTCTAATTTGTAATCTGCTGGTAAATCAAATATTCCGGGTGAAGGACCGATATTCAGGCGGATCATACAATTTTCGTTGGCTTCTTCAACACAATAATCAACTGTCAGTTTAGTTTCCAAATTATTACACGGCTGAATTATCGTCATGTTAGGTATTGATCCGAAAAGTGAAATATCTCTTACACTTTGATGGGATTTACCCGGACCTGCAGGAATAAAACCGGCAAAATGCGCGGTATAAATAATTTTCGTTTTTTCACATGCATTGTTGTATATCTGTTCATTGGCGCGTGCAGCAAGAAAACTTGAAAAAGTATTGACAACCGGCAGTAGCCCTGCTCTAGCAAGACCGCCGGCCATAGAAACCATATCCTGTTCTGCAATACCGTTTTCAATAAATCTGTTGGGATACTTTTTCTCAAAACCTCTTAATTTACAATCTGCAGAGAGATCACCATCAAGCACAACAATATCATTTCTCCTTTGAGCTAATTCACAAAGTTCCGCTCCATAGGCATCAGTAATGTATTCTTTTGGAGCTGATGCAGCGGATTTACTTTGATTTTCCAGAAAAGTAAATTCAATTTTATCAATTTCCAAATCTCCTGTTATTCGGTCGATTTTCGTTTTTAATTCTTCGCAAGCCGTTTGAAACGTTGAATCATCCGGGGCACCCGAATGCCATTTATATAATATTTTCCCGTCAAGGTTCATGCTTTCCATATTTTCCATGAAAGAAACGCCTTTACCCTTAACCGTATCGGCTATTATCAGCTTGGGTTTATCAGAAATACTTTTTGCGGTATTGATTGTTCGTTCAATTTCGGTAAAATCATGCCCGTTCATTTTAAGAACATGCCATTTAAATGACGATACTTTTTGTTCAATGTTTTCAATGTCATTAATATCGCTTACAAACATATCGGTCTGGAGTTTATTACGATCCATTATTACAATAAGATCGTTCAATCTTTGATGCGCTGCGGACTGAAGCGATTCATAAATTTGCCCTTCCTGAAATTCACCGTCGCCGGTTAATACAAAAATATTTCCTTTATTTTGCAAATATTTTTTTGCCCACATCATTCCTTTTGCTTTTGATATTCCCATGCCGAGGGAGCCGGTATTCGATTCGATTCCTTTAATTCTAACATCAGGATGGCCATCCAAACCTCTGAGTTTCCTTAATTTTATAAGTTTATCAAACTCCAAAATTCCGAGGGTATAGAAAAGGGAATACAATCCAGGCACATCATGCCCTTTTGATGAGAAATAAATGTCCCTATCGGGTGATGATAATCCTTCCTGTAAAACATTAAGTTCGTACAAATACAAGTAGACAATAATATCCATAGCACTGAAGCTCGAACCTAAATGACCTGAACCTGCTTTTTTTACAGCCACCAAGGTATTATACCGGCACATGGCAGCATATAATTCCAAAAATTCGTTTTTGTTTAATTTTAATTCGTTGATTTTTTGAAACTGTTTTCTATCGATATAATCCATTTTTTCCTTATAACATTTTTTCTGGGTATGCAAAAGTTATTATATTTTTATAGTTGGTATATACATCTATTGCTTCTGTTCCCGGTTCCCTCCAACCGTTTCCAGAATTTTTAACGCCTCCGAAAGGCATGTTCGGTTCGCTACCATAAGTTCCGCCATTTATAACGGCAACACCCGCCTGCACTTTTCTGGTGAATTCCGTTGCTTTGTTAATATCGCGCGTGTGTATTGAAGCGGTAAGACCATAGGGTGAATTGTTGGCAAGCGAAAGTGCTTCGGAAAAATTTTTAACCGAGTATAAATTCGTAACCGGCCCGAATAATTCTTTTCTTGAAATATTTTGATCTGCGGTAACGTTATCAATAATTGTCGGCTTTAAATAGAAACCATTCTTATGTTCAATGTCATCCGTTCTATTCCCACCGGTTAATAATCTCGCACCTTCGGCTTCGGCTTCACGTATATCGTTTAACATATTATTCAATTGTTTCGAATTAATGATAGGTCCCAAATCATCTTCATTGGTATTTCCAATCTTCAACTTTCCGGCAGCTTCAAGAAGCATTTCTTTGAATGAATCATAAATCGATTCATAAACAATTACTCTGCTGCATGCAGCGCATCGCTGTCCGGCATTACTAAATGCAGAAAGTAATACCCACTTAACTGCATTTTCCAAATCTGCATCGTCGCATACTACAAGGGGATTTTTTCCTCCCAATTCTAAAAATATCTTTGCTAACCGTTCACCAGCTACCTTGGCAATATTTCTCCCAACTTCTGTGGAGCCTGTAAAACTTATAAGATTAATATCCGGGTTCCGAACAAGTGAATCTCCTGCTTCATTTCCCAGTCCGTATACAATATTGCATATACCCTCTGGTAAGGCCGACTCCAACAGTAATTTACCGAAATACCATGTTGTAAGCGGAATATCTTCCGATGGTTTAATAACAGCAGTATTCCCGCTTATTAATGCAGGAAAAACTTTCCAGGCTATATTTGCAATTGGCGTATTAAAAGCCATAATTAGAGCGGCAGTTCCAACAGGTTCCCTAATAATAATGGGATATTTATTTTGTGTACTGCTTGTTGTTGTTTTTCCGTAGAAACGCTGTCCTTCACCTGCCATAAAATATGCTAGTTGAATTGCTCCGTAGGTTTCCCCAAGAGCATCCTTAGGCGACTTACCGGTATCAAGATGTACATAGTATGCAAGTGTTTCTGCATTTGCTTTCATCTTTTCGGCAATTTGGAAAAGTATGTCCCCCCTTTTTACAGGGGAAAAATTTGCCCAACTATATGAAGTTTTACATGCGTATTCAACAGCTTTATTTATATCAGAAGATTTGCTTCTTGGATAATGCGTTAAAATGCTGCCGTTATGCGGATTAACTTTTTCCAAAAACTCGTTATCATCCGGTGGTACCTCTTTGCCGTCAATTAAATTAAATACTTTTTCAGGTAAATTTTTATTTTCTACCATGCTGTCCAACCTCCGTCGACAATGATATTGCTTCCTGTCATATAAGATGATGCTTCCGAAGCAAGGAATATTATAGCTCCGTTTAACTCATCTTGTTTTGCCATTCTGCCAAGCGGCATTCTTTTACAATATTCCGTTAAAAAATCTTCATCTTGATTGTTAAAAATCCCTGCCGGCGAAAGAGTATTAACACGTACACCCTTTTTTGCCCAATATGTTGCAAGGTACCTTGTAAAATTTAAGATAGCCGATTTAGTAATTGCATAAGGCGCCGGTTTATACCAATCATCTCCGTTCTTTCTTTTATATTCATAAATATCCTGAACTGGCGATACATTACCATAAATAGAAGAAATATTGATAATACTTCCCTTGCCGTTTTTAGCCATCATATTTCCAAATACTTGACAACAAATAAAAGTTCCAACAATATTTACGTTTAATATGTTTTGCAACGATTCCAGTGGATAAGTTTCAAACGGTCCATTTTCTTCGAGAGGTGCATTCGGCGGTGAATCAATTGCCGCATTATTAATGAGAACTCCGGGAGTGCCAACTTCGGAACTTATTTTTTCATGAATATCTTCAATTTCTTTTTTAACGGTAATATTGGCTCTATAAATTTTAATTTTACCTTTATCACAATTAGTTAAGAATTCTTCTGAAGCAACTTTTGGTTTTTCGACAACATCAATAGCAGTAACTTTAGCTCCGTAGTAAACAAGCGTATTGCAGAATTGCTGACCAAGTTGACCACACCCGCCAGTAACAACTGCTGTTGTACCTTCAAGATTAAATAAATCTTTCATTTTTATTAATCCACCCTTCCTTTTAATATTATTTCACACACCTCTCTTGCAGCGCCTTCTCCACCTTTTTTGGTAAGAACTATCTTGGCAATATCCTTTACTAGCTTATATGCATCCTCTACTGCAATAGGTAATCCTATATTTTGTAAACATTCAAGATCATTTATATCATTCCCAACGTAAGTTATTTCGTTTCAAACGAAACCAATTTCGCAGGTTATTATTTTTAGATCATTTAGTTTATTTTCACTACCGTGTATACAATTAATTCCTAATTTTTTTAGCTCCGATATTCGCAATGGGATTTTTTTTGTTGAAAGTATAATAGAGTGAATATTATTATCACACTGTATTTTCAATCCAGGTCTGTCACTTCCATCAAAAATAACGCTTTCCTTCCCGTCTTCAGATACTATTACTTTATTATTTGTAAAAAACCCGTCAAAATCGAATACGAAAAGATTTATTTTAAAAACAATTTCATTAGGCATAATATTAGGCAGTGTGTTTAATAAAAACGTAATCGGAAATATTCGGATTGTGATGTTGATTCTTTTTATATAATGTTAGATTGCATTCTTTCAGAAAACTGATTATTTCATCTACGGGCTGATTAACAATATCAAATTCAACCTGCAAAGTTCTGAAATCATTTCTTTTAAGTATTTGTTCAGCTCCTTGAATAATATTAAACTCGGGACCATCAACATCAATTTTCATAAGATTCGGAAAGGGGATGCCAAATTCATCAACAATAGACTTAATAGTTTTTGTGATAATAGGGTAACTAAATACCGCACTATCAACATGAGTAATCATTTTTTTATCGGAAATTCCGACATGCATTGCGGCACCGGCTTGAAAATTACTTAGTTTAAAATCTGTAATTCCGTCTTTATCGCTTAGAGCAATGTTCATTGGAAATACAACTGAATCCAAATTATTTAGTTTAATATTTTCACACAATTCCATAAAGGTTCCAGGTACAGGTTCAAAGGAAAATACTTTTATATTATGAACTAGCGAAGCAGCAACAAAAGAATAAGATCCCGTATTTGCACCAACGTCGTAAAAAACATCACCTTCTTTTACAAAGGATCTCAACCAATTTATAGTCTGGGGTTCTTTTTTACAAGAATTAATTCTGCTAAAGCTAGAATCGCATTGCGCCAAAAATAAAGTAACCCAAGTAGTTATAGAAAAAGGTCGTTGCGCCATAATATAGGTAACCGAAAAATAGCGAGGTTACCTATGAGTAATTCGGCAAAGAAAGAATATCT
>Ga0153915_10005400_pt1 | contig 11881 bp, 10 predicted proteins | sample Opewatmetagenome_2_FD_107003 | JGI IMG/M metagenome (GOLD analysis project Ga0153915, IMG submission 107003) | Freshwater wetland microbial communities from Ohio, USA - Open water 3 Core 3 Depth 3 metaG | ecosystem: Environmental > Aquatic > Freshwater > Wetlands | place: USA: Ohio, Lake Erie...
GACCAATGAATGGGCGGAAGTCATCCTCGGCGGCACGATCGCCATCCCGGTGGCCGTGGCCTTTTTCGGCCTGGCCGAAACCCAGGTCATCGCCAAGGAGGGCGCCTTCAACCTAGGTTTTCAGGCCCTGCCGGTCATCTTCCAGAAGCTTCCCTTCGGCCAGATTTTTGGCGGAATGTGGTTCTTCCTGCTGTTCATCGCCGGAATCACCTCCTCGGTGGCCCTGACCCAGCCGGCCATCGCCTTCCTCGAGGACGAATTCAAGTGGAAAAGGGAAAAGGCGGTGATCGTCGTCTTCTCCGTGCTCGTCACCCTCACGGCCGCGGTCATCGCCTTCTTCAAGTTCGGATTCCTGGACGAGCTTGACTTCTGGGCCGGGACCTTCGGCCTGGTCCTGTTCGCGGCCATGGAGATTGTCCTCTTCTCTTGGGTCTTCAGAATCAAGAAGGGCTGGGAGGAGATGCACAAGGGCGCCGACCTGAAGCTCCCCGGCATCTTCAAATTCATCCTCAAGTACATCACTCCGGTCTACCTGCTCGCCATGCTTGGATACTGGTTCTACACGGACGCCATCAAGGAGTTCCTGATGAAGGGCAAGCCCGAGGCGAATCACCCCTATCTCTGGGGCGCCCGGATCCTGATCGTGGCCGTGCTTCTCGTGGTGCTGATCCTCATCAGGAAGGCCTGGAACAAGAAAAAAAGCGCAATTCACGAGGCCCCGGCAGCCTGACCGGCCGGAGAGATTTCTTACCGGTCTATTGAAGGGCGTCCCGGACGACCGGAGAGGGGCGCTCCGTGCCGAATTCCTTTTCCCAGCGAGCGATGACCATCGTCGCGAAGCTGTTGCCCAGGACGTTGAGGGACGTCCGGGCCATGTCCATGAGCTCGTCGATCCCGAGGATGATAAACACCGGTTCCGTGGGCAGGTTGAACTGGGCGACCGTGCCGAGCAGGATGACCAGGGCGGCGCGGGGGACGCCGGCGACGCCCTTGCTGGTCAGCATCAGGGTGAAGACGAGGAGCAGCTGCTGACCGAGGCTCATATGGACCCCTGCCGACTGGGCAACGAAGATCGCCGCCAGGGACAGGTAGAGGCTCGAGCCGTCGAGGTTGAAGCTGTAGCCGGTGGGCATGACGAAGGCGACGATCTTGCGGGGGACGCCGACGGCCTCCATGGCCTCCATGGCTCTGGGCAGGGCCGCCTCGCTGCTCGTCGTGGCGAACGCCAAGGTCACGGGCTCGGCCATGGCCGCCAGGAATTTCTTGATCGGCGCCCGGATCAGGATGGCCACGGGGAAAAGGACGATAAGGATGAACACGACGATGGCCGCGTAGAACGTCGCCAGGAGCTTGAAGAGGTTGACGAGGATCCCCAACCCCATGTGGCCGACGGTGTAGGCGATGGCGCAGCCGACGCCGACCGGGGCGAAGAGCATGACGATGTTCGTGAACTTGAACATGAGCTCGGCCAGGCTCTCCGTGACAGTGAGGATCGGCCGGCGCTTGGCCTCGGAGATGAGGGCCAGGGCGATCCCGAAGACGATGGCGAAGATGACGACCTGGAGAATCTGGCCCTCCGCCACCGCCTTGGCGATATTCTCGGGAAAGATGTGGATGACCATATCGGCCCCCGACTGCTTGGCCGCGGCGATCTGCTCCGTCTTGGCCGCTGCCGGCAGGCTGATCCCCTTCCCCGCCTGGGAAATGTTGATGGCGGCCAGGCCGATGAACAGGGCCAGGGTCGTCACGATCTCGAAGTAGATGAGGGCCTTGACTCCCATCCGGCCGACCTGCTTGAGGTCCGAATGGCCGGCGATGCCGACGACCAAGGTCGCGAACAGGAGCGGGGCGATGATCGTCTTGATCATCCGGAGGAAGATCAGGCTGAACACCCGCAGGCTGACGGCCACGGCCGGGAGGTCGTATCCGATCCCGGCGCCGACGACCATGCTGACGATGATCCAGGTCGTCAGCGACCGGCGCTCAAACGCATGGGCGACAAAGAGCGCGGTCGTGGCCCAGCGGGCGACGAGGAGAAGCCCGGCGGACACGGGAACGATGCCCAGGCTTCGCAGGGCGACAAGTACAGCCAGGGCCGTGATCCCGGCCAGGGTCGGAAGGGCGAAGGCGCTTTTCCGGCCGGAGGGTCTGCGGGCTTTTCTGTCTTTCGCATCCATCGGCAGAAGCCCGAATTCTAAAGAAAAGCGACCGCCAAGTCAATTTGAAATGCGCTCACGAGTGTGCTAATGTAGGGCCTGGGCTGAGGTTATGGAAACACGCGTTTTGGCCGTCGGCGGAGGAAAGGGAGGCACGGGGAAGAGTTTCATTTCGAGCAGCCTCGGCCTCCACCTGGCCTCACTCGAACGCGATGTCCTCCTCATCGACGCGGACCTCGGCGGCCCCAACCTCCACACCCTCCTGGGGATAAAGAACGGCCACCCCGACCTCGGCGACTTTCTGACCAACAAGATCCAGACGCTCGAGGAGGCAGCCGTCCAAACCCCCTTCGAGGGGCTGCGCATCGTCCGCGGGACGGAAAATATCCTGTTCGTTGCCAACCTGAACCACTACCGCAAGCTCCGGCTCCTGCGCCAAATCCGGCAACTCAGGGCTCAGGACATCATCCTCGACCTCGGGACGGGGAGCTCCTTCAACACCCTCGACTTCTTCTTGAGCGCCAATCCCGGGATCGTCGTGGCCACCCCCGAGCCGACGGCCATCGAGAACTGCTACCTCTTCCTGAAGTCCTGCATCATGCGGGTCCTCAAGCTCTACATGGACCATTACCGGATTCCGGACCTCCATCGGAAGATGCTCGAACAGATCGAAAAGAACTCCCAGTCCCTTTACGGCTTTTTCAAATCGCTCATGGAAGCCGACAAGTCCTACGGGACCATTCTCTACCGGGCCCTCCGGAATTTCCGGCCCTGCCTGATCATGAACAAGGCCCGGGACGAGAACGACGCCCTCCTCGGCCGGTCAGTGGCCGACGTCGCCCGGAGGTACCTCCTCATCGACCTCCACTACCTCGGGGCCATCCCCTACGACGAGAGGGTCCACTTGTCCCTAAGATCCCTCGAGCCCTTCTACGCCGGCCATAAGGATTCGGCCGCTGCCAGGTCCGTCCGCGCCGCCGCCGAGGAGCTGGCCTATTCGGTCGAATTCTCGCACCGAACGCCCCCCGAGATCCGCCTCCCGGAGGGACGATGATCAAGAGGATCGAAGACTGGAACTGCTACGAACTCCTGAATATTGAGAGGACGGCTTCGAAGGAGGAGATTTCGGAGGGCTACCAGCGGGCCCTGGCAACCTACGATACCGATTCGCTGGCCACCTATAGCCTCGTGACGGACGAGGAGCGCCGCCAGATCCTGGAGCGGATCCAGGCGGCCTACCAGACGCTCCGCGACCCCGAGAAGAAAAAGGCCTACGACCTCGCCCTCCTCAAGCATTCCTTCTATTATTCGCCCAAGGCTCCGTTTCGCAAGACCGTCGGGAAAGTGGAAATCGAAGAGGCCGCCCGCAAGCCGGGATTCTGGGAGAGGGTTCGCCGGCGTTTTTCCAGCAGGAAACCGGCGTCCGATTGAGAAGGGCTTAGTAGTCCTTCACGATGTCGTCGGCCGTGTCAAAGACGCCGTCGGGCCCCGCCGACGTGAGGCGGAAGCTGGAATCGGAGAGCCTTTCGTATTTGACCGCCTTTCCCCAAGCGTCCAGGAGCCCCATTCCCAGAGCCGGCCGCCCTCTCTGGAGCTGCTTGAGGTCCTCGGGCAGGCCGCGTTCTCCTGTCGCGTAGGCCAGGATCTCACGGGCCAGGCCCTCGAGGTTCACCTGGGTCAACTTGATCTTGGTCTTGGCGTACTGGTCGATCTCCGTCTGGAGCCCGCCCTTGTCGTTTCCCACTTTGGCGAAATAGATGAAATAGACGATGACGGCGGTCAGCAACACGATGACGAGCAGGCCCCGGATCTTCATGGGCACGACCTCCTTCCGCAAAGCCCGTGATGAGGGAAGAGGCGCATCACGAATCGCCGAGCTCGCCCGGCCGGGCCGAACGGGCTTCAAAAACATAAGAAGCGATCCGCGAGGCGATCTTCCGGACCACAGCGTCGGGCACCCCGTCGGGATGCCGCGACCCCAGCCTCATATCGCAAGTTTCGTTGACATAGTCGACGGCGACAAACCTCCCCCGGACGTCCCTGACAATCTCCGTCGAGAAGAACCTTAGCCCGGTGATGCGGGCCGTTGTCCGGACAATATCCTCGAGCGGCTGGAGCAAATACCTCTCGGTCTCTTCCGGCGTGAGTTCGGCGTAGACGTGGGTCCGGTCGTCCCACCACGTGCCGTGGACCTCTCCCAGGATGTAGAAACCGCGGAACCAGAACCTCCTTCCGTCCCTTGCGTCGGGTACGATTTTCTCCTGGAGGAGGTACTTGTCCGAAGGATAGGCCTGCCGCGCGGCCAGGGCTTCCTCGAGGCTCGAGGCAGCCTCGACGACCCCGAGACTTCCGCCCGTCGTGTTGGCCGGCTTGATGACGAAGGGCAGCCCGAGCGGGGCCAGGTCGTCGCGGCTGAGCGGCAGCTGCTTCACCGAATCGTAGGACGGGAGGATCAGCGTGTACGGAGTGTAGATGCCGTGAGTGATGAATTCCAGGTGCATGGTCGCTTTGTCGGAGGCCCAGCGGAGCCTGTCGGCCGGATCGATGACGTCCAGCCCGCGGTCGAGGGCGATCGACTGGAAGGCGAGGAAATCAGGAGAGGAGGGCGATGCCCGGTCGAGGAGGACGCGGAATCCGATCCGCCCCGACCGGAATTCCTCCAGGCACTCGGCAATGTTCGCCGGAGAAACCGTCAGGGTCCGGAGTCCCCGGCCGAGGGCTTCCTCCTCGATGAGGCGGATGAAGTCCCAGTCATATTCCCAATCCAGGGACAGGGCCAGCTCGTGCGATGTGGTCGATTCCATGTCCGGAACGTCTTTTTCGGGTTCGAGCTCCCACGCGACCCGACATCCACGGCGATTTTGATATATTTCAGGCGGGCTGTCAACGCCGGGCCGCGGAAGGCCCAGCGGGCGACAATCTTCCGGCAGAGGAGACCGCTAACGGTTGCCGTCTCCGCCGTTTCGAGGACTGTCCACTCGAAGAGGGGCTCATAATTATATCCGTACTCCTGGATCCTGACCGGTTTCGCCGGCTCCCTCCGGCGGGGAAATGCGGCCAGCGGCTCTTCCAGTCACCTCATCCCAGGCCTGGCCATATTCCGCAGGATGGCTACCACCCAAGTGCCATCCGATGGTAAAATGAAATCCGAAAGGAAAGAGCGGGAGAAAGAGATGAAGCCGGACAGGGTCGACAGGCGGATCGTCCTTGGTTTCACCCTCATCCTCTGGATCATTACGGCCTGGCTTCTCTATCCCCTCGTCACACTCGACCGGGTCGACATTTCGAATGTCAAGGCCTATCTTTACCGGTCCGCGCTGGGTTTGACCATCCTGATCATCTTCTTCGGGAAGACCCTCTTCGACCTCGTTTACCCCTGGGTCGTAGGCCGGAAACTACCGGTCATGAACGCGGTTCTTTTGACCCTTTATATGCTGGGCCTCGCAGGAGGAATCGTCTTCCTGGTCCTCCGGCTCGCCGTCCTCCTCATGAAGAGCCGCCAGGGGGGAGGTGTCATTTTCTGAACCCGAGCCCGGTCCCGTCGCAGGGCCCGGAATCCCCCGTGGGGAGGCGAGCAATCACCTGGCGAATCACCCCCGGAGGCGATTGACCCTCCCCCGACGCCGTCCGAAACTCTGCAAGGTCAGGAGAGTTCTTCGGGAAGGAGCCTGCGATGGCCAACAAACGCAAGGAAGTGCGGCTCGTCGAGCGCAACAACGTTTCGATCAGGCCCCGACTTAACGACAAGCGCGGAGTCGGGATCAACGCCTATACCCACGACATCTCCCTCCACGGCGCGAGGGTCTTTACCAAGGAACTCTTCGACGTCGGCTCGCACATCAAGGTTCAGATCGAGCTGGCCGGGACGAGCGAGCTCATCAATCTGGAGGGCGAAGTCAAATGGCTCGACGTCAAGAAGGACGAGGATCTCTTCGAGCTCGGGATCGAGTTCAAGCACAAGATCTCGAGCGGCGTCCTCAGCCTGATCAAGCACATCTATCAGCAGGAATCGAAAATCCCGGCCTCGGTCTATTGAACGCGGCCCCGCTCAGCCCCTCACATCACTCCCCTTTTCTTCTCCGGCCTGATTTCGAGCCTGTAGGTTTTTTCGGCAAAGCACCTCGGGCACTGGACCTCGAGGCCGACGATGGACCAGTTTCTAACGTCGTACTCCTCCGCCTCGTCCTTGGTCGGGGCGTCGTTATAGATCCTGATGACATGATGGAAGACCGTGCGGCAAGCCCCGCATTCGAATTCCAGATAATCGGACGTCCGATCGACGGGTTTGATCATCCCAGCCTCCGTTTCGGCCATCTTATCAAGGGCGGGGCATAAAACGCAATGCCCTCACGGACGGGCACGGAATTCCGAGACATGAACCAGTTGTTTTGAATTGGGATCGTGTCCCGCGAATTCCAAATACCAGAGCGGGGTTCGAAAGGGCGCAGAGAAAAAGACAGCCGCGGGCTCGGGCCCGCGGCTGTGCAGCATTCCGCAGAAACGGTCAGTAGACGATCTGGAAGGCGATCACCGTATAGGCGTGCCACTTGAAGACATCGCCGTCTTTCACAGGCCGGACCCAGACTCTCACGCCGAGGAGTTCGGGCGTCAGCAGGTCTTGCCAACCCCCAGGAAGAACGGGCACCTTGAACGTGAGGATTCTGGTCGTGGAATTCCAGAGGAAGTAGCCGACAAGCGTCTGGAGGTCTCCGGTGCTGTCAAGATAGACGGTCATGGGTGTGGGGAGAGTTTCATCGTCCCAGTCGAAAGTGACGACGTCCATGGAACCGCTGACCTCCGGTGCGACGGGCGGAGCATAGCTCTTGATCACCCGGGTCGGTTCGGGTAGCTTCTCAGGGGCAAGGATGACGTTTTCGGCAACCCATCCCACGGGACCGAGGGTGGCGTCTGTGTTCCAATAGAGCTCGGCCCAGGCGAAGACCCTCAGGTGGGCCGCTTTGGCTTCATTCACCGTGTCCATGAAGTCTTGTTCGCTCGTGTCCGTATGAAGCGCAGGGGCCTCCCCGTAGAACCACCAGGAAAAGAGATGGTCAGGGACTTTGCTGTAGGTCCATTCGTGGGTGTAGTATCGCCCGCCGTAAGGGTAGGTGCCGTAATACCATCCCTGGCAGTAGTTGCTTCCGCCGAAGGCGAAACCTGTGCTCGAAACAGACCGGATGGCCCCTTCGTCATGAGCGCTCTGGATATTGATCGAATCGGCCACTTTGGGAGTGGCGTTGGCATCCTTGAGCGTCACAGTGACACGGAAACCGCGCCGGATGTTCTTGAGCATCGCTGGGCCAGTCGCAATCGGTTCTGTGCCACCGTGGAAGTACCACTTCGTGTCGTCGGCCACGTAGATGATGTCCGAATCCCAATGACAGGACATGCGTTCGCTACTTGTGTGTGGGGCATCAGCGTTCTTGTTCAGGACCTTGATCCAATTATCCCCGACGCGCCGGACAATGCCTTCGGGGGAGAACTGGGGCAGTGCGGTGATCGTCCCATACCAGACCTGGCTGGCATGAAGCGTTCCGTCGGAGTTCATGTTGGACGCCACGAGGGCACCCTTGGGTGAGGTATAATCTGAGGTGACCAGCGCTTGCAGGTCTCCGAAGTTGCCCTCCTTATTGTTGTCCACATCGACGTACTTCGTCGTCGTGGCGCTCACGTCGAACTTGAGGTCTGCGCCTTCAAGCGTATGCAAGGAGAAGGTGTTCGGAGTGCTCGCGGTGTCCACGGCCGTGACATGGCCAAGGCTGCGTGCAAACTGGATATCGCGGAGATTGCGCGGCACGGCTTTATGGCGGACCTGGAGGTTGATAACGACCTTTCCGTTTTGGACGATGATGGACAGCGGATGGGCCAAATCGATGTCCAACAGGACAGTTCCGACATCGGCGTTGGGCAAAGTGACCGCGGGGCTGATCTCAATCTTGATCTCGCCCTTCCCGCTGGGGTCGACGAGTGTGAGATCAGACCCTGAATAGGTCGTGGGGGGATCATTGCTATCGACGAGCTTCATCGTCGATGTGTCGGGGTTGATGGTGAGCTTCAGCCGGTCATATGTGCCGGCCGGGATTGAGGTGCTGCTCAGGATCGTGGACACGCCGGCCATATCGACAAGGTTCACTTCCTGGGTGCCCGTCCAAGCACTTGCCCATTGGTGGAAATCCGCAGTGCGTAGGCTGACGGATGTGACTTGGACGATCACCTGCGACCAGTCGTCCGATGGCCCGTCGGTCAGGAGCACGTTCAGGCGGGCCGTGCCTCCTCCCCCCCCGGGCGAAATGATGTTGCACGCTGAAAGAAGGACGAGGCCCGCGACGCCCACAGCGGCCAGGGCAGACGTGACCATAAGTCGGATGATGCGGCTCATGAATCCTCCTCTTAGCCGAGATTAAAAGTTGATCCCTTCCCCATAACTGATAACCAATATATAGCCGGCGAGAGGACGTGTCAAGTTTTTCCCGACTCCAACAAAAATCCGGCTCCACTTCCTCCTCGCCCGATTAGACAGCGCGCACGCACGAACCTTTGCAACGGCGAGTGTTTTGAAAAATCCGGGGCCTCCTCATGACAAATACTGCCATTTTAGTCGCGAATCGTGGCCGATAATTGTCATTGAAGGCCGGCCCGCCAACGAGCCGCCTCAATGGCCCTCAACGTGACGCGGCCTCTTTCTTTTTCTCATCGATCTTATTCCAGTCCGGCGGCTCGACGCCGAGGAGATTGTGGACGAAGAAATCCCGCCTCATCCGTTCGCCGTAATCGCCGCCGCCCGTGTGATTCTGGCCGGGCAGGACGAGCAGGCCGAAATTTTTATTGGCCTTGATCAGGGCGTTCACGACCTGCATCGTGGATGACGGGTCGACGTTCGTGTCGAGCTCCCCGACGAACAGGAGGAGCTTGCCCCGGAGCCGCCAGGCGTTGTCGACGTTGGACGCGGCCGCGTATTCGGGGCCCAGAGGCCAGCCCATCCACTGCTCGTTCCACCAGATTTTGTCCATACGATTGTCATGACAACCACAGGAGGCCACGGCCACTTGATAGAACTCGGGATGGAAAAGGAGGGCGCCCATGGCGCTCTGGCCGCCGGCCGAGGTGCCATAAATGCCGACCCGGCTGATGTCATAGGAGGAGTATTTGGCGGCGACGGCCTTATGCCAGAGGATCCGGTCCGGGAAGCCGGCGTCGCCCAGGTTCTTCCAGCAGACATCGTGGAAAGCCTTGGAGCGCTTGGAGGTGCCCATGCCGTCGATCTGGACGACGATGAACCCCAATTCGGCCAAAGACATCATCCCGTTCCAGGCCATGAACGATTTGGGGACGAAGGAGTCCTGAGGCCCGGCGTAGATGTTCTCGATGACGGGATATTTCTTCGACTTGTCGAAGTTCATCGGCCGGACGATGATCCCCCAGATGTCGGTCCGACCGTCGCGGCCCTTGGCCGCAAACACTTCGGGGGCGCGCCAGCCGGCCTTGACGAGGCCGGCGATGTCGGCCTTCTCGACCTCCATAACGACTTTCGCGTCCGAAGCCTGCCGCAGTACGCAGACCGGCGCGGAGTCGACCCGGGAGAATGTGTCGACGAAGAACTTCGTGTCGGCGGAGTAGACGACGGAGTGGTTGACCCCAGCCTCAGCGAGCGGCGTGAGGCCCGTGCCGTCCAAGTTGATTCGGTACGGATAATCGAAGTACGGGTCCTCGCCGGCGAACATCCCGCTCGCCCCGAAATAGACCTGCCGCTTCTCCTCGTCCACTTTATAGACGCCGCGCACGACCCAGTGGCCCTTGGTGATCTGGTTCTTGACCGCACCGGTCGCACCGTCATAAAGGTAGAGGTGATTCCAACCGTCCCGCTCGGACATCCAGATGATTTCCTTTCCGTCGGCGACGTCGTAGCGATATTTCTTGCCCGAGTAACAGAAGAAGGTCTGGGGCTCCTCGCTGATAAGGCTCCGGGCGTTGCCGGTCGCGGGGTCGACCTCGATGACGCGGTAGACCTGGTGGCCCCGCTGGTTGTATTCGAAGGTCAGGCCGCGGCCGTCCTTCCACCAGGTGATGTCCGAAAGATCATAGGGATTCGGAAAGAGAGTGTTCGCGACATCGACCTTGGTCTTGGCCTCAACGTCGAAGACGACCGGCTGCTGGACGTCGAGCGCGTCTCCCGGCTTGGCGTAGACGATGGTGAAGGCCTCCGGCTGGAGCTGGTCCTCCGGCGATGACTCGACATACTGGACAAGCCGTTTGTATCCGGGGCGAACACGGTAGGCGGCCAGCCGCTTGGAATCGGGCGCCCAGCTGATGGAGGAGGGGGAATAGGCGTTTCCCTCGCTCCCGTCCCAGCTCAGGGGGGTCTCGTCTTTCTTGTCCTTGTCCTTCGAGCGCACCCAAACGTTGAAGTTCTTGATGAAGGCCTCCCGCTTTCCGTCGGGGGAGGCCTTGGGCTCCTTGGATTCGGGCCGCTCGTCCATGGGCCAGGGACGGCGACGCTCGACGGGGCCGAGCTTGGTCACCGCGTATGTCGCAAGGTCGCACTTCCACCGGAAGTCGGCCGCCTCGAACTCGATGGCCTTCTCCCCGTCCGTGAAGCGGATCATCATGAAGGGGAGCTTCGCGGCGGCATATTTCTGCCCGGCCGCGGCGTTGAGGGCGGCCGCGAGTTTCTCGTGGTCGAAGGCCGGCTTCTTGGCAAGGGCGTCGGCATCGACAAGCTCGAACTCAAAGCCGTCCTTGACCGTCTTCCGGTACCAAAACCGGTGAGTTTTTTCGATCCAGGAGACGCGGCCCGGGATGTTGAGCGCCAGGCTCTGGAATTTCTCCCGCAGGCCGTTGGCCCGCTCATAGTCGGCGAGTCTCCCCTGCCCAGAAAGAAAGACGGGCGACAGGAATCCGGCGAGAAGGACGACGACGAACAGTCGATAGGCGTTGTGTTTCATGGAGCCTCCAGTTTAGGAATCGATTTCCGGATTATAGGCCACGTCCGGGGGCGATACAACCGGAATTCCCATGGAGATTCCTCCCGGCGGATCGATTGTCTCACAGGCGCCGAAGAGCGCGTTGCGGTGCATTGATGCCGGGTGAACGGTCGGTGCCCGGCGCCTGCCGTCGGGCCCCATGGAAGAAACGGGGCTGGGCCCGCGTCTAAAACATATATATAAGGAGGGACTAATGCCCAGATCCTTCTCAATATCTTCTTGGCCATCCTTCACACTCATCGTGGCCTTCATCATCCTTCTCGGATCATCTCCGGCCTTGTCCCGTCCTCCTCAAGATAAGGACCCGGCGAGGGCGGCTGCAACCGAGAAATCCGGGCAGCAGTCCAAGGAAAAAGAAGCGGCCCAATCGGCAACAGACGTCGAGATCACCGTCACGGCGCCGCGCGTCGAGATTCCCCTCAAGAAAATTCCGGCCGCGACGACGGTCGTCGAGACCCCGATCCTCCAGACCATGCCGCGGACGATCGCCATAGACGAGGTCATGAAGCTCATCCCCGGCGTCAAGGTCGACAACCAGGCCGACGGCGAGCGAGTCCACCTCTCGATCCGCGGCGAGGGCATCCTGACCGAGCGCGGCACGCGCGGCATCAAAACTCTCGTCGACGGCATTCCGCTCAATGACCCCTCCGGCTACGTCTCAGACTTCTTCGACGTCGATTGGGCCACCGTCCGCCGGGTCGAAGTCCTCCGTGGACCCGCCGCGGCCTTTTACGGCAGCGGCTC
>Ga0153915_10005401_pt1 | contig 11881 bp, 11 predicted proteins | sample Opewatmetagenome_2_FD_107003 | JGI IMG/M metagenome (GOLD analysis project Ga0153915, IMG submission 107003) | Freshwater wetland microbial communities from Ohio, USA - Open water 3 Core 3 Depth 3 metaG | ecosystem: Environmental > Aquatic > Freshwater > Wetlands | place: USA: Ohio, Lake Erie...
AAAATCCAACTCCAGCTGAAAGATACAGCGGAAGTGAGAAACTCATCAAAGGACGTAGTGGATGTGGCTTCCCAATGACGCCTAAATATCTCGCAACCAAAACCAAAGCGACGACGGAAGCTATGGCCCACCCAGCGAGCCACCCAGCAACCACTGCCTGTAGCTTCCAGCCTAAGAAAAGGAGGAATGCGCCCACACCGGCGTGAACAAGACTATAAGCCAGTCCAATGAGCGCGACATCGCGCATTCTCTGTAATCCCTGCAAAATTCCGACAGCAAGGGCATACATTATCACGAATATGGTACTGGCGGCAACTAGACGGATCAGAAAAGCGTGATCCGACAAGCCAAACAACAGCGTAGATATCCATTCTGCCGGCACGAACAACGCCGAGAACGCTATAGCTGACATCGCCAAACCCACTTGGAGCACGCGAACCGCAACTCCTTTAGCTTTCTCAACCTTGCCTTCAGCAAGATACTGAGCAATGTGCTTGACAGCGGCTGATTGAAGCGAAAGCGTGCCAAAAATCTGAGCAAACGAAAGAACGAAAGACAACAACGCGTAAGCGCCCATCTGCCATTGCTCAGAAGGAGAGCCAAAAAAACGAGCTAAAATCGCAAAGTACACGAGACCAATGGCGGCTGTGCCAAATCCTTGGATGAACAAATACGTGGCACCACGAGCCACCCGCGCAGTAGGACGCAGCTCAGGCAATTGTCAAGTCCACCCAAATCATGGAGGTTGCATATAGGTTAGACAAGACAGATTTAAACGCAATGTTGGCGGCAGCAAAACCTGTTAGCACTCGAGCACGGGCTGATATTTTGCGCATGCAACGCAAGCCTGATCAACGAGAATCTTCAGTCTTCGGTTGGTAAACTTGTTTATACCACTCAATAGTTCTCGGAATGCCTGTTGTTAGAGGTGTTGTTGGTTTGTGGCCCAAGTCTCGCTTTGCCTTGGTGATGTCAGGTCTCTTGCTTACAACATTGTGTGCATCCACGCTTAGGTATTTCACAAGGGAGTCATCTTTTCCAAGAATGTTCAAGATCATGTCAGAGACTTTCTTGACTTCGACGTATTCCTCTCCGCCGATGTTGTAGACTTCTCTCGGCTTGAATCGGTCAACGATGTTGCAAAGTGTTGGAATCAGGTCGTCTATGTACATGAAGACTCGGTAATAGTCCGAGTAAACTTCGTATGGCAAATCGTGCATAGCCTTGTAAACGAACTGTGAGACCACACTTCGATAAGGAGTATAGTATTCACCCGGTCCGTATGCGTTGAAGAGCCTCACGATCAAAGTTTCGGTCTGCTTTGTGATAATTGAGTTTCTGATTTGCAGTTCGTTGACCCATTTGGAAATCGCATAGTCATTGTTCTGCTTCAAAGGCGTCTCATCGCTCATTTCTTCTCTCAGGAAACCATCAGGAGTCTTAGCTTCTCCATAGATTTCAGAGCTGGAGAAATGAATCAGGCGGAACCTTCCTCGTTCCTGTACTCTAAGTATGTTTTTCAGCCCAATCACGTTCGTCTTCCACAGCTGCTCATAGTAGTCCTCTCCATTCTTTCGCCCAAATTCAGCTGCAAGGTTATATACGTAGTCGAAACCTCCAGCACCCAAGAGATCTGCAACTTGCCTGTACTCCGAGATGTCACATCTGGTGTGAGCAGAGTCACTGGTATGTCTGGAATCAGCAGTAGCTACTTTGTGCCCACGGTTAACCAACTCGCGAACAAGCGGGCGACCAACCGTCCCATGCGATCCAAGAACCAAAATTGATGCCATACTACATTCCATCTATCCACTGACAGTCATGCATGTTGCCCAATATCAAACGCATCTGGCTCATAGCTTGTCCCAATCCTGAGTATTATAGGTGTTCGCATAAGCGACTTAATCACGCCCTCAAACGTGTCAAGTTCCTTCTTGATCGAAGTATGCTCAACCAGTACAACTATACAGTCGGCGTCTTTGGCGATGTCGGCTATCGAAGTATAGTTGTGACCTTCTACTAAATTGTCGTAGATCGCAATGTTGTAGCCTTCTTCCTTCAGGATTCTTACCACCTCGAGCGAAGGGCTCTCCCTGAGATCATCAGAATCCGGTTTGTAGGTCATGCCTAACGCAACTATTTTCGGGTTTCGTATGTCTTTGAGGAATCGCCTTATCCTAGACGCCACCCTCTCAGGCATTTCCTCATTCACTTTTCTTGCCGTCAAGATCAGATTTGTATTCTTTGGATCGGTGTGGATCAGAAACCAGGGATCCTTGGGTAGGCAGTGCCCGCCTACGCCGATGCCGGGGCTGAGTATCTTGACCCTTGGGTGCTTGTTTGCCAGTCGGATTGGATCCTTAACGTCGATTCCAAGAGTTTCAGCTACAAGTGAGAACTCGTTTGCCAAGGCGATGTTGACGTCACGATACGTGTTCTCCATGAGTTTAACCATTTCAGCTGTCAAATCGTCGGTCAGATCAAGTTCTCCTTCCACGAAGGACTCGTATATCTCCTTGGCAAGCTGCGCCGATTCATTGTCTATTCCCCCAATCACGCGGTTATTGTGAACAAGCTCATGAAATGATTGACCAGGCATTACCCTTTCTGGGCAATGCGCTAGGAAGACATCTTCGCCGACTTTTTTGTCTGTCCCGCTCTCGATCAGAGGCTTTATTAGATTTCTGCAGGTGTACGGAGGAACCGTCGATTCAATAATTATCAAATTGTCCTTTCTTAGTAGCCCGGTTATTGATCTTACCGCCGATATGACACACGACATGTCCGGGTGTCTACTAACACGATCCAGCGGCGTTTGCACACACACAACAAAAACATCTGCCTCACAAGGTTTTTCGCTGACAACAAAATTCTGCTTAACTTTCGGATCGTTGAAAAAGGCTTCCATTCGCTTCTCTCTTATTGGCAGGGTACCACTATTGATAGTCTCAACAATCTTCTGGTCGATGTCCACACCCGTTACATGAAACCCTGCTTTTGCCAACGTGATTGCCAAAGGCAATCCGACATATCCAATCCCCAAGACTACGATGCTTTTGCGCGTTTCAATCCCTCAGCGAGATGAATTCTGTTTGACTAGAGGTTTCGGCAGACCTCTTAAATATAGCCTTCGCGAACAAGCCAGCGCAATCACACCTTTCAATGCTGCGCAGCAAACCGGAGTAACCGCTTAGGTAGTGTTGGGTGTCCGAAGCTATTGCTTAAGAAATGCGCTCTCAAACGCTCTATATTCACTGCTTCTGCAAAATGATTTGAGATCTCGGTGGAATTCCTCCGAATCTATCGTGCGATAGTTCCTGTGATTCTTGACAGCCCTCAAATAACGTCTCAAAGGTACAATCCGAAGGGGCGCTAATTCGTTCTTGTGCGCTGAAATGTAGTTAAGCAGAAACTCTGTGACAAGAGGTCGCTCAAAATGATACTTCGTTTCAAAGATAACTGGCAGAAATGGAGCGAATTTTGCCACTAGTTTGTTCAGAATTCCCTTTTTCTCAAGCGTCAGAAGAATTCTCATCCTGGTTAACTCGCATCCGCGTAACATAAGATAGCTACGCTTAGAAGTCTGGGTAGCGTGTTCTCTGTAGAAAACAGGCGCCCCATTCAGCGCTGCAAGCTTCAGACCTAGGGCACTGTAACGCATCCAAAGGTCACCGTCGGGATCGACATTCTTTGTGGCGGAATCAAATTGACCATATTTCTCGATGCACTCCTTCCGGATCATGGTTGAGCTACCGTTGATGGGATTCTTGAAGAGCACCGACATCAATCGTAGATCCGAACTGCGCAGAAATAATGGGTCCAAAACTCGGAAAGTGTGCAGATAACTACTCCTGGCAAGAGTCGCATTATGGCGATTTTCGCCCAAATAGACATCTCGGTAGTAACTCCAAAAAGCGCCTGTCTTATTCATGCACTCGACTTGTCTGCCTATTTTTTCTCTATCTGTGAAAATGTCGTCCGCGCTGAGCCAACAAATATAGTCTCCTTCAGCCTTTGAAAAACCAAGATTCAATGCGTTGGCAGCTCCTTTGTTCTCGCCAACATTCATGATTCTCAGCTCGAACCGTGAGTCCGAAATCGAATCTGCAAAGCGATTTACTCTTTCAATTGTCGAATCCGTTGATCCATCATTCACAATGATCATTTCGAGAGGGCGGTAAACCTGGTTGAAGCAGGATCTTAAAGCGTCCTCGATAAAGTCTTCAGCGTTGTATGCAGGGGTAACTATGCTTGCCAGTTGTGACTGTCCCATTTCGAGGTCTCATCTTGCTAACTGGGCTTTTCTATTCGCGAACTGACGCTTAAATGTCTTTGAGCGTTGTGACTATCGAGTTCAAACTAGGCTTTTGGTCCTTGATTCTTATTCCTAGTTCTTTCCAGCAGACCTAAATAGATGCTAAAGACCCGCTTCGCAGCTTCTTCAGGATGGTTTTCAGGCGGAAGCTCATGCGCAGTGCTTCCACTCCAAGTGATGACCTTAAGTCCGCACGCAAGAGCTTCTAATGCTGTCTTGCTCAAGGGTACTCTCAGTAGAGCTTGATCCGGACTTCTTCTGGCGTCGATGTAATACTCGTAGTTGCACAGGATTTCTGGCAATTTTCTGTGGGGAATTCGGCCTTCAGTTTTCCAGTCATGGATTGTCAGTTTGAGACCATGGTCTCGTGCAAGTGTTTGGGCAAGTACATCAGCGTTGTAAGAAAGGTGAAACGCCGTTTGTGGCTCTGGCTTCCTGAGGCAGGGATGAAAGATGTCAATGTCAACGGGATTGGGCAAGTACATGGCGTGCTTCGGCGTATCAGCTTCACTAAGATCCAGAGTCGAGTACAAGATTGCATCTGACTTGCGCCAGTATTTGCTTCTAAGTTTCCATTTGTTGCGAATGTCGTCGCCGTGATAATGCATGACAACGGGCTTTCCAGGGTAAAGGAGTTTCAGATAGGGAAGGATTTTGTCAAAATAATGAACGTGAACAATATCGTATTTTCTGGCAGTAAGCAGACATTTCAAAGTGAACATCTTAGGACCGTTATTCCAAAGATCTCCGTAAGTGGTGAAGCCGACTGGGTCAGAAACGCGCCGAGCAACCACCAAACTGTGTGTGCCGAACTGTCTATCCACGTATTTCGCGATTACACTGCCAACTCCTGCAGTATTGCCTATGTGCATGATCGTCGTTTTCCTGCTACGAAGCGTTGAAAATGCGCTAGAATCTTCCATCAAATGGAAACCGCCGGAGGAAGTTGACAAGTCTTTCAGTCTGAGTTTTCCTAACAAATCCCACAACGTCAACTAGCCTCTTCTGCCCAGTCACGTAGAATTCAGCGTACCCTAACAGCAGGTAGAAGCTATGAAAACGCGAGCTATATTCGCTGAAGAAAAAATCCTTCAAAAGCCGCGCAATGACAAAAAAGGCAGGATAGCCCAGAGTATACATGCTTTGACCAAACGTCCTGATTGAATAGACGCCATAACTTCTCTCGTGCTCATAACACGCGTCTGGAAAATTGGCGATTTCACCTTCCTGCAGTCCTTTGAACAAGATCCAGCTCTCCCAGCCAATGCTCTCAGGAAAGGGAAGATGGTTTCTTAAGAATCCTAGGTCAAACATTCTTCCCGAACCTGAAGGATGTCTGGCCAAGCCCCTGACGTTGCTTGTCCCGCTCATGCTTCCAGAGGCTATTTTCAGTTTCGGGTTTTTCTTGAACTTGGCGATAAGCTTCTCAGCATAGTCTTTCTGCAAAATTGAGTCGTCGCCTAAAAGCATTAGGTATTCGCAGTTCTGTGGCACATACCGAGGCGCCATGTTAAGCTGTCTGGGCACGCGCTGGAAATTCTTTGGGTAATCATGCTCTAAGCGTAAGACTTTGATCTGGGGGAACTTTCGAAGAATGACTGGTGTTTGATCGTGGCTTGCATCGTCGATGACGATTATCTTTTGGGCTTTAACAGTCTGAGACGATAAAGCGTTGAGCGTTTTTTCGATCATTGCCTCTCCATCCTTGCAAGGAATTATCACCGCGTATGAGGCTTGCAACGCTCTCGGCATAGAATCAACTCCTCCTTGTCAACTTCAGCTTTTGATGAAGCGATGCCGGCAGAGCATGTTTGAAAGAGACAGGCCTCTTGCGGCTTCTTGGAGACTCTGAACATTACAGTCTGTCATCAGGTTTGATTTCTCCTCCAAACATGCGATACCATGTTTCAAAAGCTATCAGCTGTAAAGCCTTGCTCAGATAGCGCGGGTCACTTTCGTAGTCACTGAGTTTATCTCTAAAACACTCTATCCATTCTTGCCGAATGAAACCAGCCTCCACTACCCGCGCCACTCTTCCAAAAAACAGACGGGAGAAGATCGCTTTTCCTTCATTGGCCCATAGATCATCAAGGCTGCGGAGACCGAAACCGCTCTTCGGTTGCTCAACGATTTTTTCAGGAGCACCTAGTCGTCTCAAGCTCTCTCTGAGCAGAATCTTGCCTTTGCCGTCTTCGAATAGCAGGTCAGTAGGAAGTGAATGCCCGAATTGCATTGCATCCTTGTCAAGAAAGGGAGAGATCAGGGTCAGGTTGAAATGGCGAGCCCATTTCTTGTACATCGGTATCCAATCCCATCTTAGTTTGCCATGATAGTCAGCCAAGAAGACTTGACGAAGCGCAGGTAAAGGATTCTGGAAATACTCTATGAGAAGATCTTGTATAGAGCGCCAACTGAATCTCATCTTCGAATGGAATAAAGCGTGTTGATCCGGCACCCAGTCTCGGTTGTGTCCAAGAAGATACGCGTCAACCCTTTTCTGTGGAGTATCAAGAGAACACTGGAGGAATGATTTGTAACGGAATTCGTATCCGGCCAGTGCTTCATCTGCCCCATCACCGGTAATTACGGGTATACCAAGGCTGGCCGCCTTTTCCATAACGTAATACGAATATAGGTGCCAAAGGGGATAGCCTTGAATGCGTATTTGTTCATGTAGGTCTTCTAGGATCGTATTTACGTTTACAGTATGAGCTTCGTCGGGTTGGAAAAAGTCCAAAGCTTCCTTCAGAGTTGCTGGTACTTCTTTGCGATAGGTTAACGTTATTGTGCTAACGTGTTTTTTCCCTTTCAGCTTTGAAAGGAGAAAAGAGGAATCGAGTCCTCCGGAGAAAAGCAAAGACACTTCACTTGATGTGCCAGATAGCTTCCGATCGATGAGTTTGTCTAAACGCAAGAGGGCACTATCTAGGCTAACGCGTTGAGGTTGAAGGGCAGTCCATTCCTTATACGGTATGGTCTCTTCGTCGGTTCGATATCTGTAGTAACGCAACGTCAAAAGACTTCTCAGCGCTTCCGAAGGAAGAGAACTCAACCAGTCACCGTCGCAATGAGATTATGAAGGTTGTCGAAAAGTATGGATTTCTTCTCTTCCTCGTTTATCGGGGCTTCAAGAACCGTGTACAGATTCGCGTAGAAGGACCCCCAAGGAACGTCTGTACCGAAAAGAACGCGGTTCTGTCCCACGATTCTCACGGCTTTCTTGATCATGAGGTTCAGCCGACAGTTGCTCGTTTCCAAGAAGGTGTTTTGGTGCTTCTTAGCAAGTCTAACAGCCTCCATGGTGTTGGCAAACTCGTTACCCCCCATGTGAGCTACGATAACATGGAGACCCGGATATCGCTTGGCTATCTGAAAAGCGTGACTGCAATGGGAAACCTCTTGCCACCTCCCAGAGTGAATCATCACGATCGAACGTTTCTTTTGGAGAGCTTTGAAAACAGATTCGAACAGGGGATGTGTCACTGGGATGCGGTCGAAACTTGGGTGAAGTTTCGCGCCGACCACTTTTGGCTCATCAAGCAGTTCTAAGAAGCTTGTCAGGTTGTTCATGTAGTTGATGAACTGATATCGAACTAGCCCGTAGGCACCATTCAACCGCGGAAGGAGCTTGACCAGCTCATTGTTGGTTGCCTCTAGTTTTAGGTCAAACGGGAAGATCAGCGAATCAACAAGGCTATGATTCTTGATGTAACCCTCTAACTTCCTCGATGACATACTCAAGCCGGTAAGTCCATCTCGGCCGTAATGAATGTGGGCGTCACTTACTTTCCAGTCGCTTAAGACGTTCCTCAGGTGGGACAACTCCTACAACTTTCGCTGGAGAACCATAAGCGATGGCATAATCTGGAATGTCTCGTGTGACCAAGCTGCCAGCGCCAATTAGAGCTTCTCTGCCAATTGTGACTGCTGGCATAACAAGTACCCCTATTGCGATTCTGGCACCAGCTTTTATTCTGTAGCCTTCCTTTGATAAGTCGTAGTCTCTTCCATGGACGATTTTCCTCGTGTTTGCACCGCAGAAAAACGGGGCGATGAACACCCAATCGTCGATTTCAACAGTCTGCGTAATATGACACTGACTATGAATTGTGACGTGGCTGCCGATTTTGTTCAAGCCTTCACTGACGCTGTGAGTTCCGAAAATGCTATTGTCACCAATAACTGTCCCTTTTCTCAGCACAGCGTGATATCCAATTCGGCAGTTACTTCCGATTTTGCAGTCATCTTCAATAATCGCTCCAGTCTGCACAATCGTGTCTTTCCCTATGTCCGCTCTTTCAGAGACAAAAGCGCTCTTAAATGAACTCATAGCAATGGTCCTAGGATTTGAATCCCTTCAAGTATATTTGGCGCCTAAAGTTAATTGTTTCGTTATGTTATCACTCAAAAAGCCATGTGCCAGAAGTGTGAGAGAACAAGCTCTGTTGCTCTGGACCAAGAATAAGGTTTCAGGTGTGAATTCACACAACGAAGCTATTGTCAAAACTTCAGACAGACCGGTAGCACGGTTCAACTAGCCCGAGACCATTCCGCTTTCCGATATCCCACGAACATCAAAGCAATCCCTAGAATTAGAGCTCCCGCACCCACAAGGTTAGCAAGGGGTCGCGATCTGTAGATATCAGTTGACTGGCCCTGACCCGCAAAATACATGTTCATGCCAAAAACTACAAGCAAAGAGATCATCGTTAAGATACAACCTACAAGAACCAGCCAAGGCAAAGGTTTGGCTCTTTCCATGCGCATTCACCGACGTTTTAACAGCATGTTAAGTTGATTCCCTAATTAATCTTATCTTATCAGACCTTGGAGAGAACGCTAAGAGCATCCAAGACCTACGGGCTTGCCAAGTTTACCACAAACTAAATAAAAAACCACACCGTTGTCATGATGCAATAGGAAGCATAAACCCATGAGTAGAATCCGCAAAGCTTTCAGCCGGGAAAATATCACAGATGCGTTTGAGCGGTTGGGCGGCCTTCGTGTAAAACTGACTCATTCTCTTTTGTTGGAGCTTTCTCTTTTGCTCCTAATCCTTACCCTCGCTTTCACAGTCAGACTGCTTCCGATGAGATGGGGCTACTACATATCAGAGTTCGATCCGTACTATCAGTATCGATTAACCAATGACATAGTACAGAACGGTTATCTCCATTGGACAACCTGGCAAGACACGATGAGCTGGTGGCCTTGGGGCCGAGACGTCGCTTACACATCCTTTCCGGGGCTTGCCCTTCTCGCAGCCACGTTCTACAACGTCCTTAACGCTTTGGGAGTGCCCATGGTTCCCGCGGCCGCAGCATCCGGATCGCTGGCTGCTGACCCCGTGTACAATTTTGTGATCATATTCCCCGTGATAATGGCAACTCTCACTTGTTTAGCAATGTACTTTTTCGGCAAAGACATAGGCGGAAAAGAGATCGGACTATTTGCAGCCTTTTTCCTAGCGTTGAACGGCTCATACATAGGTAGAACATCTCTGGGATTCTTCGACGACGAAACCGTAGGTATCTTCAGCATCATTCTGTATTCGCTGTTCTTCCTCAGAGCAATCGACAAAGAGAGACCGATGAAAAACACTCTAATCTACTCCATAGCAGCAGGCCTATCACTGGGTTACCTCTTCACAGCATGGGGCGCCTCACGATTCCCAGTTGGACTGACCCTAATCTTTGTGGTAGTACTATTGTTCCTCAAGCGGTATTCATCCCGCCTCCTAGTCACCTTCGGGACAACCTATTCAATCGCTTTGTTGATAGCCGTCAACATACCGCATTTGCTTGGCTACCGATTTCTGCTTGAAACCACGAACCTCGCCGTGTTTGGCGTTTTTGCTTTGCTGTGCGCCTTTGAAGTCAGCCTTCATCTAACAACGCCTAGGAGGAAAACCTGGTTTGCACTGGGAATAATAGCGGTAGGCATAGCTGCATTTGCAGCACTCTACGTAACAGGCAACATCCAACCCTTGGCAGGCAGATACCAGTCGATTCTTAATCCATTTGAACGTCTAACCAACCCTGTGGTAGTCTCGGTGCAGGAACACAGACCAGCCGCATGGGGAACAATATACTATGATCTTGGAATTGGAATTCTCTTCGTTCCAGTCGGCTTCTATTTTGCATCTCAAAACCCTACAAACCGCAACATTTACCTCATTCTGTTCGGCTTGACTTCAATATACTTCGCCAGCGCCTTTGTTCGACTTACGCTTATTCTGGCGCCTGCTCTATGCCTTCTTTGGGCTCTTGCTTTGGTAAGAGTCTTAAGGCCATTCATAACGCTTCTGAGAGAAAAGCCGATAACTTTCAAGACCCGAATGCGCATTGAAGGACACGTTGGAAGAGAGTTCAGCGCCGGATTCTTAATACTAATATTCCTGTTACTCACGCTGACCTTCGTTTTCCCAAGCACCGAGTCCAGAATAAGAGGCGAACCTTTCCCCCGAGTTCTGGAACAAGCATACGTGCCAGTCACAATTGCGGCAGCAAGTCTTCCCGTTAAGCCTGACCAGGCTGTGCCCGATTGGTTCAATGCCTTGAATTGGATGCGTTACAACTTGCCATCAGACGCGGTTATTGCGAGCTGGTGGGACTATGGCTATTGGATCACAACCATTTCGGATAGGAGATCGCTCGTCGACAATGCAACTTTCAACACTACTCAAATAGAGCAAGTTGGCCTAATGTTCATGTCCAACCAGACTGGGGCCCTACAAGTGCTGGACAATCTCAACACAGCAGGCAGCAGCCGAGGATCATCTTCCAAGGTTGAATACGTCGTGGCTTTCTTCACATTTGACACTTCAGGCAATGATGTTGGCTACGGAGAAGAGAGCAAGTGGCGATGGATGGCTAACATTGCCTTCAAAGACTTGAACGGTTACAAACGCTTCGGCAACTACACTCTAGGACAAGATTGGAGCGACACGAACTCGGACGGTCAACCTTCCCAAGATGAGCTTATTGACAATCCACTTGGTCAAAACACTACATTGTACGCGATGATGCAATGGGGCAAGAGTAAGAGGGTTTCTTCCATAACCGCCAGCGAACCAACACACTTCGAGCTCATCTATTGGTCTCAAAAAGACAGCACCTCCGTAACTACCATATCAGGTGTTAACGCGCTTGTAACCATCTGGAAAGTGAGACGCTGATATAGGTGATGTAGTTTTATGGCAGATCCAGAGAAGACAGAAAGTGAACGTGGCATAGCATACGAATGCGTGAAATGCGGGGCCGTGGTTTCCTCTGAGGAACTTGAGCTTCGCGGTGGCGGAATAAAATGCACGTACTGTGGCTACCGTGTCCTGAAGAAGATCAGGCCGCCTATTGTCAAGCGTATAAAGACGCAGTGACCTCAGCAAGCCTTTTTATTCCTGATGCGCTAAATCGAAAGCTCGGTTGGAGGGACATGGTATTAAGCGTAAGTTGCTGGATATCTTGGCTTGCCCAATTGACAAGTACTACCCACTTGAGCTACATGCCTTTGAAGAAAATGATGAAATAATTGAAGGCGTCATCGTTTGCCCAAAGTGCAATCGCT
>Ga0153915_10005402_pt1 | contig 11880 bp, 8 predicted proteins | sample Opewatmetagenome_2_FD_107003 | JGI IMG/M metagenome (GOLD analysis project Ga0153915, IMG submission 107003) | Freshwater wetland microbial communities from Ohio, USA - Open water 3 Core 3 Depth 3 metaG | ecosystem: Environmental > Aquatic > Freshwater > Wetlands | place: USA: Ohio, Lake Erie...
GCGGGAAGTGATCCAGAAGGATCCCCAGCGCAGCCTGGCACACTTCTACCTAGGGCAGGCCCTGATGGCCAAAGGGATGAAGCCCGAAGCGCGTGAAGCCTTTCAGAAGGCAAAGGAGCTCGACCCAAGACTGAGGGTACCGGAGTAGACCCGCCGCAGGAAAGCGACAGTGCTTTGTTGAAGAAGCGGATACGTACGCGTTTATCTCGCACTGGTGCTTTGCTGGTCTGTCTGCTGGCATGGTCTGCCCTCCTATGCCAGTCAGTTCCAGCTGCCCAGCGGCCGGCCGCGCGGAGTCACCGAACCAACCCGCTTCTCATAACCATCGATACGCTGCGGGCCGATCATCTCGGAAGTTACGGTTACACCGGTGTCAGGACACCGGTCCTGGATGCGCTCGCCCGCGAAGGGGTGCGGTTCAGCAACGCGTTTTCACCCGTGCCACTGACGCTTCCTGCGCACTGCAGCATCCTCACGGGAACCTACCCTACTTTCCACGGTGTCCGCGACAATTCGGGCTTCGTCCTGGCTCCAAGCCAGGTGACGCTGGCAGAGGTCATGAAAGGTGCCGGCTATCGCACGGCGGCTTTCGTGGGGGCATTTGTGGTCGACTCTAAATTCGGCCTTGGTCAGGGGTTCGACTACTACTTCGACCACTTCGACCTGTCCCGATTCGAGAACGTGAGCCCCGGATACATTCAGCGAACCGGGGATGAAGTCGTGCGCGAAACGATCCGGTGGCTCGAATCACAGAGGTCCAAACCCGGGGGGCCGTTCTTTGTCTGGACTCACCTTTATGATCCGCACGATCCGTACACCCCGCCGGAGCCTTACCTGTCCCGACACAAGAACAATCCCTATGACGGGGAGATAGAATTCACGGATGCGAATATCGCGACGTTGTTCGATTGGCTGCGCCGGAGCGGCCTCTATGATGACACGCTGGTCGTAGTTGCCGGCGATCACGGGGAATCGCTCGGCGAACACGGGGAGAGCAAGCACGGGTTTTTCATCTACAACGCCACGCTGCACGTCCCCCTGATCGTGAAATTCCCGCGCGGACAGAACGCGGGCCGGGTTGTCGCCGAGAGCGTGAGCCTCGTGGACGTTTTCCCCACCGTGCTGCAAGTCCTGCAAGTCGATGATCCCGGGGCGGCAAAGGCGCAGGGAAGGGGTCTACTCTCACTGATACTAGGAAAGGCTGCAGGTTACCGGCCCGAGATCTATGCCGAGACCTATTACCCGAGACTGCAATTCGGCTGGAGCGAGCTCCGGGCGCTCATCACAGAGAAGGATAAGTTTGTGCTCGCGCCGAAACAGGAACTTTACGACTACAAGGCCGATTTTCCGGAAAGCCGGAATCGGGTTTCCGAGAAATCGGTAGTGGCCAACCAACTGCGCGATCGCCTGAGGGATCTGATCCGCCGCTACAGCGCACCGTCAAGCTCTTCGGCGAAGAGCAGCCTCGATCCTGAAACCAGGGAGAAGCTGCGCTCTCTGGGCTATGTCACCTACAGCATGGGAGATACCGGTACCGGGGACTTTCAAAATTTGCGCGACCCCAAGGACGAAATAGGGACTTACAACGAGATCACGAACCTGTTCGAAAGGAGCTCGGCAGGCGACTACCGCGCCGTGATACCCAGGTACGAGCAGCTTCTCAAGCTGCAGCCGGATCTGAAGATCGTTCGCTACAAGCTCGGCCAGGCGTTCTACCACACGGGTGACTACCCGGCGGCCCTGAGCGAGTTCAAGACGGCGGTCCAACTTGGCGGAGACGTTGCGCTCGCTACGTTCGATCTTGCCCAGACCTACCTGAAGCTTGGCCGGACCGAGGATGCGATCCTTGGATTCCAGCGGACAATCGAACTGGACCCCACGCACTATCGGGCACGGACTAACCTGGGATTACTCCTCAAGAACCAGGGGAAGATACCCGAGGCGATCGAACAGCTCCAGGCGGCGATTGAGCTCGCTCCAACCTCAGTCATCGCCCTCAACAACCTGGGGATCGCCTACTCCATGGCGCGCCGCCATGCCGAGGCGGAGGCTACGCTGCGAAAGGCGGTCGCGCTGGCGCCAAAGGACGGCATCGTCCACGCGAACCTTGCCGCTGTCCTGTTCCGGATGGGGAAGGAGCTGGAAGCACGGCAGGAGATGGAGCTTGCCCGCAAGCTGAATCCGCGTATCGGCCAGCCCTGAAACTGTCCGCAATGAAGGCTTGATCTCCGGCTCTACTGCACCGCTGCCTGTTTGACAGCAGGCTCGCGCACGCTGAAGTCCGTGGCGGCCATGGTCGTCTGGTTCGAGATGCGATCCGTGACCGAAATCTCCAGCGTGTACTTGCCTACCGCCATTTCCTTCAGGGGGATCTTGCCGATCACCACGATCCGCTGGCCGGAGAAGAACTGGATGGATCCGCCGGCCAGATCTTGCATCGACTCGACTACCTTGCCTGCCGACTTGACGGTGAACGTGACCTCGAGCTCCGGCTTGAGGCTTGTCTGATCAATGGTTGCGTTATACACCTGGACGTAGGGGATCAGCAGTTGCCCCAGGGTGTATTCAGACCGTACATTCGGCTGAACCTTGAGATCGCCCAGCATAAACTGCTCGAGCTGGTCGATATTGGTGGGCACAGGACTGATGGAGTTGGCCAGGATTATGCTGCTGGTCTGAAGGGCTTCGCCATCAAACTTGGGCACGGCCATCCCGTGGCTGTAGACTCCTACCTTTTCGCTGTTGACATCTTTGACGACCAGGTCGAGCTTGAAGCGCTGCCCTGGTGGCAGCGCGACAATCTTCTGGAAAACCGAGCGGTTCTGCTTGCCCTGCTCGAAGTGCTCGTCCAGGTACTCATTCGTGATGGTGTGCTCGAATTCCGAGAGTATGCGCCCGGTCAGGCCGGTCACGATGCCGTAGACGTTTACGATGGCCCGGTTGAAGTCCAGCTCCTTTTTGAACTCCAGCTCCCTGTTCTGTAATTCAAGCGTGATCGGGACCAGGACTTTGTCCGAGCCGAGGCGTATGAAATCCGTCCGCACATAGAACGGCAGGGTATTGTATGTGACGTTCGTGGTGACGATCGCCTTGAGGTCATCGAACTTGATTGGTGGCGGCCGGAACAGACTGAAATACTGATTCATTCGCTCGAAGGGCATGTCCTTCGCGCGCAGGTACCCGGTCTTGCTGGGATCGTTGGCATTCGAGGGATTGAAGTAAGGGCGGTCGGCCCTGCTTGAGATACCCATCTGCTCATTCAGCGTAAGGCCGGCGCCGGGAACCATCATCAGCGCGTCCTTTTCATCTGCGCTCATGGCCATCCTGTACTCACCGCTCATGGTCGCGTCGACGAACTCGATCTCGACGTCGTCCCCGATCCCGTCAATGTGACGATAGCGCCAGCGTTCGAAGGGGTAGGTCGACGTCGTCCCCCCGCCTTCCCACGGCAGCCGCTCGTAGGTCCCTCCTGACGGATGGGATTCGATTTCGGCCGGCTCCCCGAACACGATGTAAACGCGGCCCCGGTCCGATTTCCAGCCGGGGATGCCTGACGCATACCGCTCATTGGCATAGGCGATGCGGCGGTAATGCTCCTCCTTAAACTCGTTTTCCGAGGATCGCGGGTCAGGGTCGCGACGGAGCCAGAACTGCTCGATGAAACTCTCTCTCTCCTCGTCGTTCTGGAGTTGCTTGAAGACCTTCTTCTCTTCTTCGGAGATGATGTAGACCACATCCTCGTCGAGCCACTTCTTGTAATAAGCAGTACGTGATCCCTCTTCCTTGCTGGAGTCTTTGCGCTTTTTGGACTCCTGGGGTTTCTGGGACGAATCCACCGGACGACTCAGGCCGGTCCCGAGCACCAGGGAAAAGAGGATTAGGATCATCTGTGGCCGGATAGACATGACATTACCTCGATGAATGAAATCTACTTAATGCAAAATTATAGGTTGTGGCCGCAAAGCAGTCAAATCCGATTCCTCCAGGCTCGCGCGGCATCAGTCATGAGTGCGAGCCTGCCGAGAGGGCGTGGGCACGCTTGGCCGAAGCACCAAACGTCCGCGCCGGCGGCGTTGACCCACCCCCCAGCCGCAGAAATATCGAATTTGGGTACCCCATAGCTGATGGGATACCCTGGTTCAACATTTCAAGTATATGCCCGAGATCCTGCGGATGCTAAAGGAGATCGGCCGGAGGCTGGCGCTAGGAAGCACCCTAATGCCTGTGGAAATCCTGGAGTACAACACGGAGCAGGGGTGCTATGATCAAAACCATGAGCCCACCGATGCAAGATCCGACCGGCAGCGCTCTGCCGCTGACCCATCTCACCGAAGAAGAGGAGTTGTTCCGGTCCAGCATCCGCGAGTTTGCCGAAGAGCAGGTCCGCCCGCTGGTTGCCGGCATGGACCGCGACGCGAAGATGGACCCGACGCTGGTCCGCCAGTTCTTCGAATTGGGCCTCATGGGGATTGAAGTCCCCGAAGCCTGCGGAGGGGCCGCAGGTACTTTCTTCATGTGTGTCCTTGCGGTCGAAGAACTCTCACGCGTTGACGCAGCTGCCGCTGTGGTCGTGGACGTCCAGAACACCCTGGTGAATAACGCAATCCTCCGCTGGGGTACTGAAGACCAGTTGCGGAGGTTTCTGCCCAGGCTGAGCTGCGATACCGTTGGCGCCTACGCCCTGTCCGAAGCAGGATCCGGCAGCGATGCTTTCGCTCTGGCGACACGGGCAGAGGAGAGCGCAGGCGGATTTGTCCTGAACGGACGCAAGCTCTGGACCACGAATGCCGCTGAGGCAGGTATCTTCATAGTCTTTGCGAACGCTAACCCGGTGGTCGGACATCGCGGCATCACGGCTTTCATCCTGGAGTCCGGGATTCCAGGATTTTCGGTAGGGAAGAAGGAAGACAAGCTGGGAATCCGGGCGAGTTCCACTTGCGAACTGATTCTTGAGGACTGCTTCGTGCCACGCGACCAGGTGCTGGGCGAGGTTGGAAAGGGCTACAAAGTCGCAATGGAAACGCTTAACGAGGGGCGCATCGGCATCGGCGCGCAGATGGCTGGGGTGGCTCGAGGTGCGCTCGAAAGCGCATTGAGCTATTCGCGCGAACGCAGACAGTTTGGAGCCCCGATCGCGAGCTTTCAGGCGGTGCAATTTCAGCTTGCGGAGATGGCGACCGAGCTCGAGGCGGCCCGCTTGATGGTTTACAACGCCGCCCGGCTCAAAATGGCAGGGCGGCGTTTCGCGAAAGAGGCAGCCATGGCCAAATATTTTGCCTCCCGGGCGGCGGAGCAGGTTACCAGCCTCAGCCTGGAAATCTTTGGAGGCTATGGTTACACCAAAGAGTACCCGGTGGAGAAGTTTTACCGCGATGCCAAAATCGGGAAGATCTACGAAGGCACTTCCAACATGCAGCTCCAGACGATCGCGAAGCTGCTACTCCCCGAATAAACTAAGAATTCAGAATTCGGAATTCAGGATTCAGAATGCGGATCATCGCATTGGCATGATTCTCAAGGCTTTCGTTTGTTTTTTTCTGAATTCTGGGTTCTGAATTCTGAATTCTTGATGCAGCAGTTGGCAGGACCATGCCGCCTGGAGGAGCCGGGCCTTTGCGCAGGGTTGATCCCCCCGGTGCTGTGTGGTAGTGTAACGCATTCTTGTCGATCCCCCGGGACGCCTCCCGCGCAGGCATTGGCCAAAGGCAGTGGGCGCGGCGCACCGACTTGTACGGTCGCAGAACACCATGAGGATGAAGATATTCTTCCACGATAACTGTTTCGATGGGTTGGCGTCGGCAGCGGTGTTCAGCAATTTCTACAGGGGCACCGTCGACCCGCAAGTCGAGTTCTCCTACGAGGGTCTCGCGCACCGCGCCGGACAACTGTTCCTTGACGTCAGATTCGACGGGGATCAGAACGCCATAGTCGACTTCAAATACTCCAGCGACCCACGCCTGACCTGGTGGTTTGACCACCACCAGAGCGCCTTTCTCAGCTGCGAGGACGAAGCGCATTTTCGGGCGGACCGAAGCGGGAGGAAGTTCCACGATGCAAGCTACCGGTCCTGCACGAAGTTCATTGCCGAGAAGGTCCGCGAGTGTTTCGGTTTCGATTCGAGCCACCTGGGAGAGCTGATACATTGGGCGGACCTGATCGATGGGGCGCAGTTTCCCGATGCTCGGGCAGCCGTCGAACTGCGCGAGCCGGCGATGAAATTGATGATGGTCATCGAAGGTGTTCGTGCGTCGACGCACCTGCATGCCATCGTCACTGAGTTTCAGCAGAAGTCGCTGGAAGAGATCATGGAGTTGGATTGGGTTCAGGCTGCTTTTCGCCCGCTCTACCAGCGCCACCTCGAATCAATCGAGATCATCCGCAGCAAGGCCGATTGCTCCGATGGCACGGTCTACTTCGATGTCAGCGGAAACGACCTTGAAGGCTACAACAAGTTTATACCGTACTACCTGTATCCCCAGGCGACCTACTGCGTAGGAGTGAGCCTTTCCAGCTTTCGCGCCAAGATATCCGTGGGGTCCAACCCGTGGAGCTCGCGTCCACGAACCCAGAATCTGGCGGCCCTGTGCGAGCGTTACGGAGGTGGCGGGCACCCAGTTGTCGGGGCCATCTCTTTCATGCCCGAGGACTTGCCGCGGGCTCGGCGCATCGCACAGGAAATCACACGCGAACTCCGATCCGCCGCCAGCCAGTGAGCGGCTTCCACGGAGCAGCCCGTAACCTACTCGCTTTGAAGGATTGAGACCGCAGGTCTCTTTAATGTAGAGTGGGCGTGTCAGTTTCCCGCGAGTCGGCTCATGCTGCCAACCAAGGTTCTGGTCGTAGATGATGAACCCGCCAATCTCCAGAAGCTGCAGCGCACGCTGATCAACCGTTATTGTGTCCTGGCCGCATCCAGCGGCCGTGAGGCCCTCGACATAGTGCGTAGAGATGGCGCCATCGCCGTCATAGTCGCCGACCAGAGGATGCCGGACATGACGGGGACCGAATTCCTGCGCGAGACGCTCGAATTCCTCCCTGATGCCGTTCGCATCGTACTCACCGGCTTCACCGATGTGGATGTGCTCATGGAGGCGATCAACACCTGCAAGGTGTTTCGCTACATCGTAAAACCATGGGATCCGCCGGACCTCCTGATGACGATCGAGCAGGGACTCGAGGCGCACCGTCTCGCCGCAGAAAACGCCCGCTTCCGACGCGAGCTCATCCGTCGTGAGCGCCTCGCGCGTGAGCTGGAAATCGCCCGGGAGATCCAGCGCTACATCCTTCCGCAGCGGTGCCCGAAACTCGAAAACTACGAAGTGGCGGTTGAATATCACCCGGCGTACGAGGTCGGTGGAGATCTCTATGATTTCGACTGGGACCCGGCGTCCGGCACTTTGCAGGTCGTGGTTGGCGACGTCTCCGGGAAATCGATCCCTGCCGCCTTGTATGGGGCAGTCTTCAGCGGGCATCTCAGGGCGCTGGTGGCGCATCCGATTCCTCCCGCGGAAACCCTCACGTTGCTGAACTCGAGCCTCATCGAACGCTACCAGGTCAGCAACTATATCGCTGTAGCCGACCTGCGCCTCGATCTGCGGGATGGCACTGGTTTCCTCGCGAATGGAGGGATGCCTTACCCCTACCTGGTACGCCAGGGAGACATCTTCCAGCTCACGGTGCCCGGAGTGCCGTTGGGTCTCCTCGAGGACTCGCGCTACGAGCCGATACCGGTTCGCCTCGTGAAAGGCGATATGCTTGTTCTGGCCAGCGACGGCGCGACGGATGCCGTCAACGCGGAAGGTAAAATGTACGACGAAGTCCGGCTCCGGGATTCTCTCCGCCGCCACTGCGCGAGGGAGACTCCAGGCTTCTTGCAGGGTGTATATAGGGACATCGAGGAATACGTCGGGAGGGCTGAGCTTCAGGACGACATTACGCTCGTAGCCGTCCGCCGTACCGGGTAGATCCTTCAGGCCATGCTTGTCCTAAAGAACGTCGCACAGGTTGTCACTCTCGCCACAGGCCCCGTGCCTCGCCGGGGCGCCGAAATGGCCGAGCTCGGAGTCATCAGGAACGGTGCCATCATCATCCGCGGGGAACGCGTGACCTGGGTGGGATCTACCCACGATTTTCCGGTGCGCCGGCCTGGCGCTGAGAGCCAGACCCTGGACTGCATCGGACTGGAACTGGTTGCCCTGCCTGGCTTTGTGGACTCTCACACTCACCCGATCTTTGGAGGGACGCGGGTCGGCGAGTATGAGATGCGCACCCTCGGGAAGACCTACCAGGAGATTGCGGCCGCCGGAGGCGGTATCCGGGAAAGCGTGCGTCAGCTCAGGCGGGCCGACCTCAGTTCACTTACAGACCGGGCTGATCGCTACTTCCGGCAATTCCTAGAACACGGGACGACGACCATTGAGGCCAAGAGCGGGTATGGATTGAGTACGGAACACGAGCTGAAGATCCTGCGTGCGATCGCAACGCTGCGCCCCAAGTCCAGGCTGGAGATTGTGCCTACCTTCCTCGGGGCGCATGCGATTCCTGAGGAGCACGAGGATTCCAGGCAGGTGTATGTCGAAAGGCTGATCCGCGAGATGATACCGAGCGTGACGCGGGAGCGGCTGGCGGAGTTCTGCGACGTATTTTGCGATGTGGGGTATTTCACCGTCGACGAGGCGAGGGCGATACTCCAGGCTGCCCGTGCATCCGGACTCGGCCTCCGCATCCACGCGGAGGAGCTTGCTCACAGTGGCGGAGCGAGGCTGGCCGCCGAACTCGGCGCCCGCAGCGCGGACCACCTCGAGTGGGTCGACGATGAGGACATTCGCGCGCTCAGTCAGTCGGGGACCGTTGCTACGCTGCTTCCGGGAACCGCATTCAACCTGGGGCTCGCGAAATACCCTCCTGCCCGGAAGCTGATTGAAGCGGGAGTCCCCGTGGCTCTTGCCACCGACTTCAATCCCGGATCCTGCTTCACTCTCAACATGCAACTCATCCTCTCGATTGGCTGCTCTCAGATGAGGATGACCCCTGCCGAAGCCATCACGGCGTCGACCATCAATGGTGCGTACTCGCTGGGCCTATCAGAGCGGTTGGGAAGCATCGAGGAGGGCAAGCAGGCTGACATCGCCCTTATGGACGTCGCCGATTACCGCGAAATTCCGTACTACTTCGGCGTGAACCATTGCGTCATGGTGATCAAGAAGGGGCAGATCGTCATCAATCGACTGGAGAGACCGTGAGACAGATCGTCGAGTGCATACCCAACTTCAGCGAAGGGAGGCGTGCCGACGTCGTGGATGCGCTCGCTGGGGCCCTGGTGGCGCCAGGCGGCGTAGCCCTCCTCGACAGGGAAATGGATGCCGCTCACAACCGCTGCGTCATCACTGTCGCAGGGATTCCGGAATCTGTGGCGGACGGCGTGCTCAGGGCCGTGGGGAAGGCGGCGGAGTTGATTGATCTTCGCCATCATCAGGGGGAGCACCCGCGCATCGGCGCCACCGACGTGGTACCGTTTGTGCCCATCGCGGGTATGACCATCGAAGAATGCGTGGCCCTGTCAGAGCGTGTGGCTGCCGAGATCTCGAATCGCTTTGGGATCCCGGTCTACCTCTACGAGCAATCAGCCCGGGTCGCAGCTCGTCAGGACCTTGCCTACATCCGCAAAGGTGAGTTCGAAATCCTTCGGGAAGAGATATCGACCAACCCGGATCGCAGGCCTGATTTCGGAGCGGCGGCGATCCACCCTTCTGCCGGGGCGACCGTCGTTGGAGCGCGTTTCCCGCTTATCGCTTACAATGTATATCTGCAGACTTCTGATCTGAAAGTCGCGCAGGCCGCAGCCCGTGCGGTCCGCAATTCCAGCGGCGGTCTCAAATACGTCAAGGCGCTGGGTTTTGAGATCAAGGAACGAAACCAGGTTCAGGTATCCATGAACCTGACGAACTACGAGGGCACACCGGTATTCCGTGCCTTCGAGATGGTGCGCCGGGAGGCGGAACGGTTCGGAGTGGCTGTGGCCTCCAGTGAAATCGTGGGGCTGGTGCCGCAATCGGCCTTGAATGACTGCACAGAATATTACCTGAGGCTCGAGGGTTTCAGCTCCCGTCAGATTCTGGAGAACCGCCTTGCCGAGGCATTGCCCGCGAAGGCCGGGATCGAGGATTTCATCTCGAGCGTCTCAGCCCCGACGCCAGTGCCGGGTGGCGGCAGTGTTTCCGCGCTGGCCGGTTCTCTCGCGGCCGCCCTGGGTGAAATGGTGGCGGGACTGACAGAAGGCAGGAAGAAGTTTCAGACGGTCCATAAGCAGGCGGCAGAAATCCACGGCAAGCTGTCTGCTGCCGCTGCAGAGTTGCAGGAACTCGCGAGGGAGGACGCCCGATCCTACGAGGCGGTCATTCAGGCATTTGGGATGCCGAAAGAGACGAAGGAACAGCAGTCCGGGAGGGCGGAGGCGATCGAGAGCGCGACCAGGCACGCCACCGAGGTACCGCTTCGGACGGCCAGGGCTGCGGCTCGGACTCTCGAGCTCCTGGAGTCCATCCTCGCAATTGGAAATCCGAATGCCAGGAGCGATGCAGCCGTAGGGGCGCAGCTCGCGCACGCTGCCTTAAAGGGAGCGCAGTACAACGTCCTGATCAACCTCTCGGGCCTGAAAGACACAGCCTTCGCGGAAAGCTGCCGGAGCGAAATGTCGAACCTGGCGCGCAGGAGTGCCTCGATTCTCCAGCGAATTGACGCCCAAATGACCGCTGACGCGCCAGGTCATTAGGATCCGGGTTTTCAGGACCGCGCGGTGCAGTCTGTGAGACACAATGGAAAGGGCCAAATTCTGAAGACCCGACACGCCCATGTATCGCGCCAAAATCACCGCCGTCGCATATCACGCCCCTGAGAAGGTCGTCACTAATCACGACCTGGCGAAGGTCCTGGACACTTCCGATGAGTGGATAAGGACTCGCACGGGAATCAAGGAGCGCCGTTTCGCCGCAAGGGGCGAGGCAACATCCGACCTCGCCGCCGCAGCTGCGAAGAAGCTCTTGAAGCAACGCGGGATCGATGCAAAGGAGATCGATTGCATCATCGTCGCAACCGTCACCCCAGACATGCTATTCCCATCGACGGCCTGCGTGCTGCAGGAGAAAATCGGCGCATCGAACGCCTGGGGTTTCGACCTGTCCGGTGCCTGCTCCGGTTTTCTCTATGCCCTGGCGACAGGATCGCAGTTTGTCCATTCAGGAGCCTATGGCAAAGTCCTTGTCGTCGGAGCGGATCTGATGACCTCCATCCTGGACCCTCAGGACCGCAACACTTACATACTATTCGGAGATGCAGCGGGCAGCGTATTGTTGGAGCCGACCAGACCTGGTGAAGGCGGGATTATCGACTTCCTGTTGAGGTGCGATGGTTCGGGTGGGAAATACCTGTGCATGCCCGCGGGGGGCAGCCTTCACCCGGCGAGCCACGAAACAATCCGCAGGAACATGCATGTCGTTCACCAGGATGGCCGGGCCGTATTCAAGTATGCGGTGCAGGGGATGTCGGACGTGGCCGAGACCATACTTACGCGCAATCACATGCGTCCGTCGGATGTCGACCTTTTCGTGCCCCACCAGGCCAACATCCGCATCATTGATGCCGCAGCGGAAAAGCTCGGACTGGAGGAATCCAGGGTTGTGCGCAACATCGATCACTTTGCCAACACGACGGCGGCGACGATTCCCGTCGGGCTCGGGGAATCTTACGAGGGCAGGCGCCTCAACAAGGGAGATCTCGTGCTTCTCGCCACTTTCGGGGCCGGCTTCACTTCGGGGAGCCTTCTGTTGCGCTGGACGCTGTAGTTACGCCGGCGTCGCTATCGGTCGGGGCCGCCGTCGGGCC
>Ga0153915_10005403_pt1 | contig 11880 bp, 8 predicted proteins | sample Opewatmetagenome_2_FD_107003 | JGI IMG/M metagenome (GOLD analysis project Ga0153915, IMG submission 107003) | Freshwater wetland microbial communities from Ohio, USA - Open water 3 Core 3 Depth 3 metaG | ecosystem: Environmental > Aquatic > Freshwater > Wetlands | place: USA: Ohio, Lake Erie...
GCCCTTCTGCGTCACCTTGAGCTCGGTGAGGTCGAACGACCCGGGCTTGTACACGGGGTCGGTGGGGTAGACGTACTTGCCCGGGCCGTTGTCGTCGCCCACCGGGTCCTTGAAGACGACCTCCTGGGCCCCGGCGCCGAAGCCGGCCAGGGCGAGGAGCGCTGCCGTCGCGAAGCGTGCTCGAACCATGGGGTGCTTCCTCCGTCGATGCGTGGTGCTGCGTTCAGCCCTTGACGCTACCGGCCGTGAGGCCGGAGACGAGGTACTTTTGAAGATAGAGGAAGAGGAAGACGACCGGGATGGAGACGATGATCGACCCCGCGGCGAAGTAGCCCCACTGCTGCGAGAAGCCGCCGACGAAGAAGCGCAGGCCCACCGGCGCAGTGTACATCTCTTCCTTGTCGATGAGCGTGGCGGCGAGGATGAACTCGTTCCAGGACGACATGAAGGAGAAGAGGGCGGTGATGGCGAGGGCGGGCTTCGCGAGCGGGATGATGATGCGCCAGAAGATCTTGCCGGCCGAGGCCCCCTCGATGACGGCGGCCTCCTCCAGCTCCTTGGGGATGGTGTCGAAGTACCCCTTCAGCATCCAGACGCTGAACGGGACGGAGGTCGTGCCGTAGACCAGCACGAGTCCGGTCCGCGTCGAGCCCAGCCCCAGCCATTGCACCACGATGATGTAGAGCGGGATGAGCATCAGCGTGCCCGGGAACATCTGGGACACGAGGAAGGACATCATGCCGGCCCTCTGCCCGGGGAAGCGGAAGCGCGAGAAGGCGTAGGCCGCCGTCATGGCGAGGCAGACGCCGAGGATGGTGGTGGCGACGGCGATGAGGGCGCTGTTCCCGAGCCAGGCGAGGAAGGGCTGGTCGGCGAAGACCGAGGCGAAGTTGGCCATGGACCAGCGCTCGGGCCAGGGCGTGATGGCCCGCAGGCGGTCCCAGAGCGTCGGGCTCTCCGGGAGGTCGGCGAGCGCCAGGCTCTGCTTGCCCGAGAAGGCGATGGTGAACACCCACAGCACCGGGTACACGGTGAGGAAGGTGAAGACCACCAGCCCGGCGTGGAGCGGGGCGTGGGGGAACTCTTCCCGGTTTCGCGCCCGCGCCATCAGGCCGCCTCCGTCGCCCGGGACACCCGGTTCTGGATGGCACCGTACACCAGAAGGATGCCGAAGATGATGGTCGAGTAGGCCGCGGCGTACCCGTAGCGATATCGCTCGAAGGCGAACTTGTACGCCTGGGTGACGAGGATCTCGGTCGAGCTGCCCGGCTCGCCCGCGGTGACGAGGTAGATGATGTTGAACATGTTGAAGGTCCAGACGACCGACAGGATCACCGCGGGCACGAGCGCGGGCCTGAGCGAGGGGAGGGTGATGGCCTTGAACTGCTGCCAGCGCGAGGCCCCGTCCACGCGCGCCGCCTCGTACAGCTCACCGGGGATCGACTGCAGGGCGCCGAGCGAGACCACCATCATGAAGGGGAAGGAGAGCCAGCCGTTCGTGGCGAGGGCGGTCACGAAGGAGGTGCCGGGCTTGTCGAACCAGGACAGCCCCTGCCCGCCGAACAGCCGGATGACGTGGTTCACCACGCCGAACTGCTGGTGGAACATGCCCTTCCAGATGAGCGCGGTGATGTAGTTGGGCGTGGCCCAGGGCAGGATGAGCAGGACGCGGTACATCGGCCTCAGCGCCAGCCCCTTGGTGTTGAGGACCAGGGCCAGCACCAGGCCGACCGTGACGCCGATGGTGACGTTCGAGACGGTCCAGACGACCGTGAACATGAGCGTCCAGTAGAAGTTCAGGTAGTCGAAGACCAGGCTGCCGTCGACCGCCCGGTGGGCGAAGGCGAAGTCGCCGAGGATGTCGCCGTAGTTGCGCAGCCCGATCCAGGTCTCGGTGATGGGGAGGTTGACGCTGTAGAGGTTGGAGTCGGTGAAGGAGAGGGTGATCCCGTAGAGGAACGGGAAGAACACCAGCACCAGCATCCCGATCATCGCCGGCACGACATAGAGGTAGGCCTGGCGGTGGGCCACGAGGGTGGCGGCGAGCCGGTTCACGCCGCCGAGGCCCACGAGGAGCAGGATCGCCAGCGCCAGCGCCCCGACCCCCCAGAGCGCCCGCTCCGCCTGACCCCGGGCCCGCTCGACGTTGGCGGCGAGCGCGGCCGGGTCGAGCTTCCCCTCCCCGGTGAGGAAGCCGCGCGGCTGGCGGAAGGCGTCCACGTCCCACTTGCCCGGCTGGAGCGGCGCGCCGGCCTCGAGTCCCAGCGCGGCGAGCACCGACCGGGCCGTGCCCCCCTGCGTCCGGGCATGGGCCGCCACCGCCTCGTGGGAGAGCACGCGGTCGTTCTGCACCGACGCGAGCGAGTGGAGCGCGTAGGCTCCGAAGCCGAGCGCCAGGCAAGCCACCGACACCGCGGCGAGCGGGAGGCGCCGCTCGCCGAGGAGCAGCGCGACGAGGCCGAGGAGCAGCAGGGGACCGAGGAAGGCGACGATGGGCGGGAACAGGGAGGGCTGTGGAAGGGGCGGGACGGGCTGGATCTCGATCTCCACCATGCCCGTGACCTCGCCGGCCTCCAGGATCGGCGCGGCGAGCGAGAGCGCGCCGCTGGGAAGCTGGTCGGTCTCGATCTCGGGCTTGCGCGCGCCGCCCTCCTCTCGATTGGTGGCCACGGCGGCGCGGAGCCGCTGGCCGCGGTCGTAGAGGGGCTTCTCGTCGTGGGTGAGCCGCCGCGGCGCGGCCCTGTCCCCCTTGTCCTCGGGCGCGGTGGAGGCCTCGAGCGAGATGCCCTCGAAGGCGGCCACGCGCGCGAGGCGCACCGAAGGGTTCGCCGCCTGCCAGGCCGCGAGGGCCTTGCGAACCGGGTCGCCCCGCCGACCGGCCCGCTCGACGAGGTCGGCGAGCGACTGGAGCGTGACCACGGCCTCGCGCTCCGTCCGGGCCCCCGCCGCCTGCTGCCGCTCGGTCCGGAGCAGAAGCCACGAGACGCCGATGGAGATCCCGCCCGCCAGGGCGAGCCCCACGAGGAAGCGCAGGCGGTGGGACGGCCGCTTCGTCAAGCGCTACCTCTTGCGAAGGCCGGCCACGGCCTTCACCACCTGGTCCTGGGCCTTGTCGAGGGCGCCCTTGGGGGTCGAGGCCTTCCGGGTCACGGTGTTCATCACCGTGGTGGCCGGCGACCACACCATGCTCATCTCCGGCACGTTCGGCATCGGGACGGCCGTCTCTACCTGGTCGCGGAAGGCCGCGAGGATGCGGTCCTTGGCTACGCGCGGATCGTCGTACGCCTTCTTGTTGGCGGGGGTCTGCCGGCCCTCGAGCGCCATCACGGTCGCCGCCGGGACGTCGGTGAGGTACTTCACGAGGTCGAAGGCCGCGTCCTTGGCCTTGGACGGCGCCGCCACGTAGAGCCCCTCCACCGTCATCCAGGGGCGCATGGGCTTGCCGCCGGCCTCGTCCACCGTGGGAAGGCGGGCGAGCCCGTAGTCCACGCCCTTCGCGATCTCTCCCAGGAACCAGGGGCCGTTGAACACCATGGCCGCCTTCCCCTCGTTGAAGAGGGAGGTGATGAGCGACGTGGACGGCTCGGCCGGCATGATGCCCGCGCCGATCCACTTGAGGAGCAGCTCGAGCGCCTTGACGTTCTCGGTCGCGTTGAGGACGGGCTGCGTGCCCTCGTCGAAGACCCGCCCGCCGAACGCGTTCTGCAGGGCCGCATGGTAGTAGTAGTCGCTGTAGGCGTAGGCGAGGCCGAAGCGGCCGGCCTGCTTGTCGGTGAGCGTCTTCGCCAGCGCCACGAGCTCACCCGAGGTCTTCGGCGGCTGCTTCACCAGCTTCTTGTTGTAGATGAGGGTGATTTCCTTGTAGTTGAAAGGGAGCCCGTAGATCGACCCTCGGTAGGTCATGGCCTGCAGCGTGGTGGGGATGAACCGGGCCTTGAGCGGCTCGTCGAGGTAGAAGTCGATCGGCTCGACGGTGTTGCCGGCCTCGATCCAGCCGCCCAGGCGGTCCTGGGCGAAGATGAAGACGTCCGGCCCCTTTCCACGCGGCACCGCCGCAGTGATCTTGTCGGCGAAGGCGTCATACGGGACCGCGAGCGTCGTCACGGTGGTCCCGGGCTTCGCGGCGGCGTACTGCGCACACGCCTTCTCGAAGGCGGCCTTCTCCTCGGCGCGGTAGGCGTGCCAGACGACCAGCTCCACGCCCCTCGCCGGTGCGGCGGCGAGGCCCCCGAGCGCCAGGGCCAGCGCGACGGACCTTCTCATGGTTCGCCTCCCGATCAAGACTGCAGTTCATTCCAGGCGCCGCTCGGTCTCGGCGTCGAAAAGGTGCATCTGGGAGAGCTCCAGCTTCACCTCCACCTTGGACCCGAGCTCCGGGGCCCGGTGGGCGTCGCGCTTGAAGACCAGCACGTCCTCGCCGAGCCGGCCGTGGACCACGAGCTCGTCCCCGAGCGTCTCGACGATGTCCACCGTGAGCTCGAGCGGGGCGGTCTCGCCGCGCGAGGGCAGTGCCGGATCGAGCACGTGCTCGGGCCGGATCCCGGCGATGACCTTCTTGCTGTCCTTGCCCGCCGTCGCGGTCCGGAGCGAAAGGGGGACGGGGAGCTGGAACGACGCCGCCTGGAGCGAGCCGCCGCCGTTCTGGAGGGTGGCGTGGATGAAGTTCATCGGCGGCGTGCCGATGAAGTTCGCCACGAAGACGTTGGCCGGGCGCTCGTAGACCTCGAGCGGGGGCCCGACCTGCTGGAGCTTGCCGGCGTGAAGCACCGCGATGCGGTTCCCCATGGTCATGGCCTCGACCTGGTCGTGGGTGACGTAGATGGCCGTCGTCCCCAGGCGGTTCTGCAGCTTCTTGATCTCGGCCCGCATCTGCACGCGGAGCTTGGCGTCGAGGTTGGAGAGCGGCTCGTCGAAGAGGAACACCGCCGGCTTTCGCACGATGGCGCGGCCCAGCGCCACGCGCTGCCGCTGCCCGCCGGAGAGCTGCTTGGGCTTGCGGTCGAGGAGCGGGACGATGCCCAGGATCTCCGACGCCTCCTGGACGAGCCGCTCGCTCTCCTCCTTCGGCGTTTTTCGGATCTTGAGGCCGAACTCGAGGTTCTGCCGCACGGTCATGTGCGGGTAGAGGGCGTAGCTCTGGAACACCATGGCGATGTCCCGCTCCTTCGGCGGGACGTCGTTCACCACGCGGTCGCCGATGGAAATGGTTCCGCCGGTCACGTCCTCGAGGCCGGCCACCATCCGGAGCAGCGTGGACTTGCCACACCCGGACGGGCCGACGAGGACCATGAACTCCTTGTCCGCGATGTCGAGACCGATCCCTTCGATCACGGAGGTCTCACCGAAGCGCTTCGAGACGTCCTTCAGCGTGACCCCGGCCATGCTTCCCCCTCCTGGAGGGTGCGCCGCCCTCGGCGCACGTCGGTGTGGCTCCGCAAACGCCCTGCCGGAGCGCTTCGGGATGCTACTGCCGACATCCCCCGGCGGCAGGGAGACAAATGGGTATCACGGCCCGGAACCGACCGGTGCCGCCGGCGCTGGCGATATCACGGCGACTGCGTCGGCGTCCGCAATCCGAGGATTACGGCCGTCCTGGGCTCGAGCGAAATGCCGGCCAGCAAGCCGTCTCGCGTTACCTCTCCCGACCCGAAGAGCAAGACCGGCGGTGACACACCCCATTCGGGGGGAGCCGCGAACGTCGCCGAGGCACGCTCCTTGCCACGGTTGATGGCGACCACCACCGCGTCTCCGCTCGCCGCATCCACGCGCTGGAAGACGTAGAGATCGCCTGCGGTTACGAGCCCCGTATGGGTTCCGCGGGGGAGCGCGGGGTGGGCCTTCCGGACGGCGATGAGCCTTCGGTAGTCCTCGCGCAGCGCTTCGTCGCGCGCCTTGCCCGCGCCCGGGAGGATGTCGCGCCCGCCCCAAGGCATGTCGCTCCGGTTGTCGGGCCATGCGCCGCCCGGGCGGCCCACCTCCTCGCCATAGTAGACGAGCGGGATGCCCGCGACGGTGAACTCGAGCACCGCCGCCAAGCGGAACAGGTCCTTGTCGAAGCCGAGCTGGAACAGCCCCCCTGGCACGTCGTGGGACGAGAGGTAGTGGGAGAGGAGGTAGCCCTTGCGGACCTTCCCCCGGGACAGGAGGTAGCGGTCGAAGGCCACGGCCCGGCCGCGCCCCTGGACGAACCCGAGGGCGCTTCCCTGGAAGCCGAAGTCGAAGCCGGCATCCAGCTCGTCGCCGGCGAACCACGGGTCGAGGACGTCCGGGTCGCCGCCCCAAACCTCGCCGATCAGGAAGAAGCCCTGCCCGAGCGCCGCGCGCGTGCGCTTGCGGTGCTCCTGCCAGAACGGGTGGTCCACGTGCTTCACGGTGTCGAGCCTGAATCCGTCCACGCCCGAGCTCCTCGCCCAGCCGATCTGGGCGTCGAGCAGGAACTCCGCCACCTCGGGGAGCTCGGTCTTCCAGTCGGGGAGGCCGCTGACGCAGCTCGTGAGGTCGTCGTCGCCGCAGCCACCGCCCTCGTTCGAGCGCAGCCAGCCCCGCGTCTTCGGGTCCCTGAGGTACTGCGTGCCGTAGCCGGCGTGGTTGTAGACGACGTCGAGGAGCACCTTGATGCCGCGGGCGTGGCAGGCGTCCACGAAGGCGCGGAGCTCGGCCTCGGTCCCGAAGCGCGGGTCGAGCTTCTTCAAATCGTCGGCCCAGTAGCCGTGGTAGGCCCAGTCCGGGAAGCCGGCGCCGGTCACGTATCCATCGATGTTCTTCACGAGCGGGTTCACCCAGATGGCGGTGACGCCGAGCGAGGCGATCTCGTCGAGCTGCGCGGTGAGCCCCGCGAGGTCGCCGCCGTGGAAGGCCCCCTTCGAGGAGCGGTCCACCTTCGCGTCGTTCGAAAGGTCGCCGTCGGCGAAGCGGTCCACGAGGACGAAGTAGAGGATCTCGTCGCGCCACTCGCGCGAGATGCGAGGCGCGGCCGCCGGCGCGACCGCGGGAGGCGTCGCGGGAGCGTGGGCGCAGGCGAGGGCGGCGAGGAGGAGGAGGGCGAGCGGGCGGAAGCGCTGGGGCGGGTGCATGGACCGCGAGACTAGCGCCCGCGGCGGGGAAGCGCGCGGGGAATGGTGGGGGTTGGGATGGGTCGGGCTTGGGGCCGGGGCCGGCGTCGCGTTACGGTACGGCCGTGAAGCGCTGGCCCGATCGCTCCGAGATCCGCATCGGCGTCTCCTCCTGCCTGCTCGGGCAGAAGGTCCGCTTCGACGGCGGGCACAAGCGCGACGCGTTCGTGCAGGATTCGCTGGGGCGCTTCGTCACGTTCGTCCCGGTGTGCCCGGAGGTGGAGGTCGGCATGGGCACGCCGCGCGAGACGGTGCGGCTCGTGCGGCTCGGCGAGGAAGTCCACATGGTCGCGCCGAGGAGCGGCCGGGACTGGACCCGCGAGATGGAGGCGTGGGCCGGACGCAGGGTCGCGGAGCTCGCGGGGGAGGACCTGTCCGGCTACGTCCTCAAGAAGGACTCGCCCACCTGCGGCATGGAGCGCGTGCGCGTGTACGGGGCGAAGGGCATGGCGCAGAAGGCCGGCCGGGGGCTCTTCGCCGAGGCGCTCCTTGCCCGGTACCCGCTCCTGCCGGTCGAGGAGGAAGGCCGGCTCAACGACCCGCCGCTGCGCGAGAACTTCATCGAGCGGGTGTTCGCCTACCGGCGGCAACGGAACTTCTTCACCGGCCGCTGGACCGTGGGCGACCTGGTGCGCTTCCACACCGCCGAGAAGCTGCTCCTGCTCGCCCACGAGCCCGCCGGCTACCAGGCGCTGGGACGGCTGGTCGCGGGCGCGAAGCAGACGCCGCGCGCGGAGCTGGCGGAACGGTACGCGGCGGGCTTCATGAAGGCGCTCGCGAAGCCCGCCACGAAGGGGAGGCACGCCAACGTGCTCCAGCACATGGCCGGCTACTTCAAGGACCTCCTGGCGGCCGAGGACAGGCGGGAGCTGCAGGACGCCATCTCCGACTACCGGCGCGGCCTCGTGCCGCTCGTCGTGCCGGTGACGCTCGTCCGCCACCACGTCCGCCGGCACGCCGTGGCGTACCTCGCGGGGCAGAGCCACCTCGAGCCCCACCCCAAGGAGCTGATGCTCCGCAACCACGTGTAGGCGGCGGAGGATCCCGGGGCCCGCGCGGCCGGGCTCCGGTCGCTGGGGGGTCGGGGCCGGGAACGCGCCGCGCGGCCGGGGCGGGGCGGAGGTCGCCTGCGCAGCGCGACCAGGGACTCCGCCAGAGAGCGTGCGCAGGCGGGAGCGGAGCCGTGACTCCACCGCGGAGGCCAATGACCGCGCGCAGCGCCACTGCCTGCCGAGGCGGGCCGGTCCCGCGCGTGTCCTGGTCGCACGCTCTCCCTCGGGCGAGGCGGGAGAGCGCGAGCACCAGCGACCGGAGCCCGGCCCGGCCGCGAGGCGCCGGTCGGGGTCGAGGGTCGAGGTCGGCCGGGGGTCGCGGGGGAGGATCAGGGACCGCCGTACCGCGCGAGATAGGCCTTCATCCGCAGCTTCCGCCGCGCCGCCTCGCTGCTCATGTAGCGGACCCTGCCGAAGACGGGCCGCTCCGGGCCCCAGGGCCGGTCGTACCGTCCCAGCACCCAGAAGATGCCGGAGAGGGAGCTCGGGTCGCGCCCGTCGAGGGCCCACCGGTCGTTGAGCCGAAGCATGACCGCCAGCGCCTCCTCGGGCGCTCGCGTCCACTCGAGGATCTTCTTGCCCCACAGCATCCGGAGGTAGTTCTGGATGCGCCCCTCGCGGACGAGCTCGGTCTGGGCCGCGTTCCAGATCGGGTCGTGCGTGCGCGCTGCCTCGAGGTCGTGGAGCGAGTAGACGCGCTCGCGCCGGTCGCCGGCGTGCTTGCCGAGCGTCTCGTGCGCCCAGGGCGGGAGCGAGCCAAAGGCCCCGGCGTCGTCCCGCTTCGAGGCCATGTTGAAGCCGAGCTCGCGCCAGGTCACGAGCTCGTCGAGGAAGGCCTCGGCGGCGGGGCCCATGCCCCACCATCCCTCGCGGCTGCCATTGGGCTTCGGGGCGAGCCGCGCCGGGGCCCAGCGCTCGCGCCGCGCCAGCGCGGCGAAGACCTGGTGGGCCGAGACGTGGCCGAAGTGCAGCCACGGCGAGAGGCCGCTCGCCGCCTCGGCGTCGGGATGGTTGCGCTCCCCGTAGCGCGCGAGCCGCTCCGAGAGGAAGCGGCGCAGGACCGCGGAGCCCTCGCGGCTCCCGCCCCGGGCCGGCGCCGGCTGGACGCCGTGGTCGATGGGGAGCGCGGCGAGCGCCGCGGGGCCGGCGGCGAGGAGCCTCGGAGGGGCGGCGGGCCATCGCCGCGCGACGCCCGGCGGCAGCCGCGCGCCGGCGAGCCACCTCGCGGCGAGCGGGCGCGGCGACGGGAACCGGCCGAGGTGGCCGGGCAGGTCCCCCTGGAGGAAGCGCCGGAAGGAGGCCGCCGTGTGGAAGACGCGCGGCGCCGCCCGCATCGGGAGGAGGCCGTTCCCGTCCACGGCCTCGAGCCGCACGCCGAGCCTGCGGCCGGCCGCGGCCACCATCGACGGGAGGAAGAAAGCCGGGAAGTCGTCCGTCACCACCGCGCAGGCGCTCGCCGCGAGCGCCTCGAGGAGCCCCTTGCCGGCGCCCGGCGCGGCCTCGACGTAGGGGTGGAAGCCGACCCCTGCCTTCCGGAAGGCGCGGGCGTTCTCCGCCATGCCGTCGAGGACGAACCGGTGCAGCCGGTCGCTCGCGAATGGGTGGCCGCAGCGCAGGGCCTCGAGGACGAGGAGCGGCCGGCCCGTCTCGCGCGAGAGCGCGGCCGCCCGGTCGAGGGCGAAGCTGTGCCCGCTGCGCCGGGCCGCGATCATCCAGTAGAGGACGTAGCGGCCGTCCCGGCGGACGGGCGCGCCGTTGAGGTCGCGGATGCGCTCCGGCGGTACCCCCCTCAAGCGCCGGCTCCTAGATCCGGGCCGCCCGCGAATCCGCCGGGAGGCCGCGGGCCCGCTCGGCCACCTTTCGGATCAGGTTCCCGAAGATGGCGGCGTGGAAGGGGTAGAGGGCGTACCAGTAGAGGAGGCCCGAGAGCCCCCGCGGCGCGAAGAAGGCGGTCTGGACGAGGAGCGAGCCGCCCGGCGCCGGACGGGCCTCGAACTGCAGCCAGGCCCGGCCCGGTACCTTCATCTCGGCCCGGAGCCGCAGGAGGGCCGGCGCCTCCACCGCCTCCACGCGCCAGAAGTCGAGGGCGTCGCCGGCGCGCAGCGTGTCCGGGTCGCGCCGGCCGCGGCGCAACCCGACCCCGCCGGCGAGCCGGTCCACCATGGCGCGCAGCCGCCACGCCCAGTTGGCGTAGAGCCAGCCCCGCGCGCCGCCGAGCCCGCAGAACGATCGGAAGAGCGCCTCGGGCGGCAGGTCCACGGCGAGCTGCCGGCGCTCGATGATCATGCCCTCGTGCGTGGAGAGGAGGACTGGCGGCGCGTCCCCCTGGCTCGTCGAGAGCGCGTCGCTCCAGGCGGTCTCGATCCCGCCGCGGTCGAGCGTGGCGAGCGCGAGCGCCAGCCCCTCCACGTACGACAGCGGCTGGATCCCGGGGAAGAGGCGGCGCGCCGCGTCGTCGCGCACGACCACCTCGTTGCGCAGCCCCTCGACGAGCGGCCTCGCGATCCCGGACGGAACGGGGGTCATCCAGTGGACCCAGTGGGAGGAGAGGCGTGGGGTGAGCACCGGCACGGGGACGAGCCAGCGCCGGAGGCCCCGGAGCCGCGCGTAGCCGAGCATCATGTCGCGGTAGGTGACGACGTCGGCACCGCCGATCTCGACGATCTTCCCGGCGCTCTCCGGCGTTCGGAGCGCCGCCTCCAGGTAGGCGATCACGTCGCGGACGGCGATGGGCTGGATGCGCTGGTAGACCCAGCGCGGGCAGATCATGGCCGGCAGCCGCTCGGTGAGGTACCGGATCATCTCGAAGGAGAGGCTGCCCGAACCCACGATGACCGCCGCGCGGAACTCGGTCACCGGCACGCCCGCCTCCCGGAGCCGGCCACCGGTGGCCTGGCGCGAGCGCAGGTGGTCCGAGAGCCCGGCCTCGGGGTCGCCGAGGCCGCCGAGGTAGACGATGCGCGCGACGCCGGCCGCGCGAGCCGCCGCGGCGAAGTTGGCGGCGGCCGCGAGGTCCCGCTCGTGGAACCCGGCGGCGCCGCCCATGCTGTGGACGAGGTAGTAGGCCGCGGAGACCCCGTGCATCGCGGCGCGAAGCGTCTCCGGCGCGAGCACGTCGCCCTTCACCACCTCGACGCGCCGGATCCACGGGCGGCCCGCGAGCCGCGCGGGGTCGCGGGCCAGCACGCGCACGCGGTGCCCTGCCTCGACGAGCCGCGGCACGAGCCTCCCGCCGACGTACCCCGTCGCCCCCGTGACCAGGATCACCTCGTACCCATAGCGCGGATGGCGCCGCACCGCCCCAGGAAGGGGTGGGGCACCCGCGCCAGGGCGGGGTTAAGCTCCCGGGGGACGGCGGGACCGATTCATCCTTCGCGAGCCCGGACGGGAGGCAGCACCGTGATCAGCCCGAAGATGCAGGAGGCCTTCAACGCCCACGTGACGGAGGAGCTCTTCTCCGCGAACCTCTACCTCGCCATGTCTGCGTACTGCGAGTCCAGGGCCTACAAGGGCTTCGGGCGGTGGCTCCGCGTGCAGTACCAGGAGGAGCTGGGGCACGCGGCCAAGTTCGTGGACCACCTCGTCGCCCGCGGCGGCCAGGTCGCCGTCGGCGCCGTACCCGCCCCGCCGAAGGAGTTCGGGAGCATGCTCCAGCTCTTCGAGGCCGTCCTGGCGCACGAGCGCAAGGTGACCGAGTCGCTGAACCGCTTCTACGC
>Ga0153915_10005404_pt1 | contig 11880 bp, 10 predicted proteins | sample Opewatmetagenome_2_FD_107003 | JGI IMG/M metagenome (GOLD analysis project Ga0153915, IMG submission 107003) | Freshwater wetland microbial communities from Ohio, USA - Open water 3 Core 3 Depth 3 metaG | ecosystem: Environmental > Aquatic > Freshwater > Wetlands | place: USA: Ohio, Lake Erie...
AAAATATCGACAAAAAACAAAAAACATCCGCGGTCAAAATACCGGTACAAAAACCGGTAGTGTCACCGCCTAAGGCCCCTGTTGTTCCTGTTGCATCGTCTCGTAATTCTTCTCCGATGCCCAAGACCATTATTAATATTCAAGGGGCATCGTCGGGGAATACTCCGGTACCGGCACAAAAACCGTGGGTTAAACCGCATGCTTCGGTACAGGAAGCCCCCGAAGGTAAAGGCGGGCCAAAATTTATTTTTTCTTGGCCGATATTGAAAAAAATTGTTATTACTGTTATCTGTATTTTCGTGTTAGCCGCTTTATTCAAAGGTGTGCCTACATTTATGCAAAAGCTCAAAACCGATCATGCGGCCGCAGTACAGAAGGCAAATATCAAGAAGGCTCAATATGAACGCCGTCGTGCTGCGGATAAAGAAAAAAAACGTTTAGAAAAAGAAAAACGCCTGATGGAAAAGAAACGTATTCAGGCGAAAAAAGATGCGGATAGAAAAGCTAAAGAATTACAAGCTGCACAAGAAAAAACGCGGCAAGAAAAACAGGAAAGAGAAGAGGAGGCGTTAGCTGCCGTCTCATTACCATCGATAAAATCTACTATTACAGTATCTTTGACTACAAAAAAAGATTGTTTTGTCCGGGCAAATGTAGATAAAAAAGTGCTTTTTGAGGGTGTGTTGCGTAAAGGCGTAGCCGAGACATGGAAAGCAAAAAAAGAGATCGATTTAAAACTTAGTGACGGGTCTGCAGTGATCATTGAAGTCAATGGTACGGTAATACCTCCGTTGACTACCGGCGCGCGCGCCATTAAAAGCCTTAAAATAAACTCCAAGGGTATAACAGTTAATAAGTAGATATGCCCAAAACAGTATCTCTCCTTTCTCTCGGCTGTTTTCGTAACAGTTACGATTCAAATACGATTTTAAAAATTTTTTTAGATCAAGGTTATATTTTTAAAGCTCAAGCGGTTTCATGCGATCTACTAGTCGTTAATACTTGCGGATTTATCGATAAAGCGAAAGAAGAATCAGTGGCCGCGATCCGTTCGGCTTTAGATCTAAAAGCCAAAGGTAAGGTAAAAAAGGTACTTGTTCTTGGTTGTTTGGTCCAGCGTTATCAAAAAGAACTATCGCAAACTTTTCCCCAGGTAGATTATTGGCAGGGAGTGGTAGATATTACGCGGCAAGGTTTTGCTCTTTCCCCGCTTTTGCCGAAGGCGGTAGCGTTTTTAAAAATATGCGAAGGTTGTATTAACAATTGTAGTTACTGCGCGATACCGCTTATTAAGGGCCCGCTCAAAAGCCGAAGTAAAAAAAATATCATCGATGAAGTGAAATTTTTAAATGATCATGGTATCAAAGAATTAAATATAATCGGGCAAGATATTACCGCCTGGGGTATCGATACAAAAGAAGGCAGTTTAGCCGAGCTGCTGAAAGCAGTGATTAAAGCCGCTAAAAATATTTCCTGGATACGGTTGATTTATATGCATCCGCGGCATTTTTCGCAAGGGTTGATCGATATCATCGCTGGAGAAAAAAAGATATGTAAATATATCGATTTGCCTATACAGCATATCAATGATGAGATCCTTAAAAAGATGAATCGTACCGTAAGCCGTTCTTTGGTTATTGATCTGTTGGAAAAAATCCGGCGAAGAATACCTCATGTGGTAGTGCGTAGTTCGATTATTTGTGGTTTTCCAGGCGAAACGGAACGTCAACACCGGGAATTACTTGGATTTTTAAAAGAGTTTCGTTTTGAACGGTTAGGGGCATTTACCTATTCCCGGGAAGAAGGCACCGCGGCGTATGATTTTCAACAGATCCATCATGCTACGGCAAGGCGCCGGCAAAAAGAGGTTATGTTGCTTCAGCAGGATATTATGCAGGAATATAGTGCACAGTTAATAGGCCAGCAGATCGAAGTGTTGGTAGAGGACGAACAAGGTGATTCTTTTAACGCGCGCAGTTACCGCGATGCTTATGAGGTGGATGGTATTGTATCGCTTAAAGGCGATTTTAAGTGTGGTGATTTTTATAAAGTAACGGTAGTAGATGCAGCTGGGTGTGATTTGGCGGCTAAATAAAATTCTGATATAATATCCAAATGAATATCGCTAATCAGGTAACTCTTTCCCGTATAGCATTATCATTTATTTGTATGTGGTTAATCGTTAAAGATAATTTAGTGGCGATGATCATTTCGTTTATTATTTTTATCATCGCTGCTCTTACGGATTATTGGGACGGATATTTAGCGCGTAAATATAATCTTATATCAGATTGGGGAAAATTATGGGATCCGATTGCCGATAAGGTTTTGATCCTGGGTGTTTTTTTGGCATTTTTAGCCCTTGGTGTGGTAAATATGTGGGTCGTGATAGTGATCATGTTTCGGGAATTTGCGATTACTGGAATGAGATTTATTTGTTTAAAAAAGGGTGTTGTCGTTGAAGCGAAGATGGTAGGTAAGCATAAGACCGTTTCTCAGATCGCCGGAATAATCCTGATATTTTTAGCTTTGATTATTATTAAATCCATTCCTGAATCTTTCATAGCGGAACTTTTAAGCGATTATATTATACCTTTCGCGTTGTGGTATATTATTATCATTACGATTTATTCTGGGGCGGTATATGTTTGGGATAATCGCAAATTAATAGGGGTTATTTAATGGATCAAAATAAAGAAAATTCGATATATTTGCACCTGGCGACATTATTTGGAGTGGGCCGTACGCCATTAATGCCGGGGTCCGCGGCATGTATCGTGGCGGCTGTATTGTATGTATTAATACGTGATCCTTTCGTTATGGCTATTTTTACTTTGGTTGCTACCGTTATAGCATTTCTTGTATCCGGCCCGGCAGAAGCCGCATTGGGACAAAAGGACCATAAGCACATTGTTATCGATGATTTTGCCGGTCAGCTTATCGCTTATCTGTTTATCCCGTTTAGTTGGAAATTGGTTTTTATCGGTTTTTTTCTATTTCGGATGTTTGATATGCTAAAAGTTTTTCCGGCTAATTTGATAGAAAAATATCCCGGCGCAGCTGGTGTGGTCGGGGATGATGTTATGGCGGGTATTTATGCCGCTGTCGTGTTGCATATAGCAGTCAGAATCGTTGGAGGCTAAGCAGTGTTTTTGTTTTGGCATTTAGTTTTAGCGCATTTTATCGGGGATACAATATTGCAACCCGATGAGGTCTATGAGATCAAGAAAGAACGTTTTGCCGGAGTAGTCCTGCATGCGGTTATTATATTTTTTACTTTAGCTTTGTTCGCATGGCCTTATTTACATCTTTGGCAGGTTTGGCTGGTTTTGATCTTAGCGGCGATGACGCATCTCTGGCAGGATGAGATAAAAATACGCAGGCAAACACCGGCTAAATATAATTTTCTTTTTTTTACTGCCGATCAATTTTTACATATTTTTTTTCTTACACCGGTTTTGCTGGTAGATACAGCATATAAGCCGCCGGTTGGCAGTAATATGGCGACCGTGTTATATAATCATATTTATTTGATTTATACTGCTATTGTTTTTGTCTTAACAGTATTTCTGTGGGCATATTTATGGGAGTCGATGAAGATTTCCTGGTTTAAAGATTACGATCATTATGATTCGCAACGTATTAAATATGGCATGTTTGAGCGTTCTTTATTATTAGTGGCGGTTATCTTTCAAGCCTGGTGGTTTTTATTGGTACCTTTTATTTTTCGTATTTTATACAAAGAAGCCCGGTTTAGCTGGACTTTAGTCTCGAATATTATGATTGTTATATCCGCAGCTTTGATTTTACGTTTATTTCCGGCAGTTTTTTAAAATAAAAATTTTCAAATCACCTTGTATTATGCAAGGAAATATGTTATTTTCTAACATCGTTACCTGTTGGAAACGGTTACAAAAAATATTAATACGTAAAAGGAGGCATTTTATGGAGGAAAAAAGAAAATTTATCAGGTTTAAAGCTCCTTTTTGCGTTAGTTATAGTGTTGAAGGCAGTGAACAGGAGTTTTCCGGTGTTATTAAGGATATCAGTATGGGCGGAGTACGTCTTTCCTTGGATTCGGTCCCTTTATTAGGCCAGCATGATGATGCCCGTCTTTCGATCATGTTTCCAGAAGACCATATGCAGGTTGACGGTAAAGTAATATGGAGTAAGGATGTGGGGGAAATGAAAGAGATTGGTTTTTGTTTTAAGACTTCTACTGATTCCGGCCGCGAACAAGTGCATAAATATATTTTAAATCATTTTCGTGAACAATTTACGCGTGGGTGGTGGCAGATGTAGCCTGATTGGCTACTGCCAGGATACGGCATATTCGCAGTGCGATGCACCATTAGCCGCACATCTTACTTCTTCAATTTTGATATTGTTTGCTCCGCAGAGTTCCAATGTCCCTTGAAAATATCCCATTAGGCTCATGCAAAAAGCTTTATGCGGGGATTCTTTACCGATCAATTTGCCGATTACAGAGTTTTTTCCTGTTCGTGTTGTTTCCATTCGCCCTGTATTGTGGACTTGATGCCAAAACCGGTCGGCGCGTTCGATGACAAAAGCTGGATCGCCTAATTTGATGAATATTTTATATATCGTAGGGATACTTTCTTTGGCTAAAAACCGTCCACATTCCCAATCAAGCTGGTAATCGCCGCAACCTAATGTTTCATCGGCTTTGGCGAGAAATTCTATATAAGCGTCTTCAGATTCCCAAGCACCGCTTACAACAGGTTTCTCTATTATTTCCCGGGCAACGGGAGACATCGCGCTAAATACTTTGTTTAAAGCATCTGCACCAAAACGATGAGTAAAATAACGTTTTGCTAAGATTATTTGATTTCCTTTAATTGATGCTGCCATATAAATATTCTATCTTGCGATTGATTGTTGGTCAATAAGCCGGAAAAAGGTGTATTGCGCCGCTTTGGAAAATTTTCTTGCCTAAGTAGGCATCTATGCTATAATTCCTAAACTTAATGCCGAGATAGCTCAGGAGGTAGAGCGAGGGACTGAAAATCCCTGCGTCGGGGGTTCAACTCCCTCTCTCGGCATTTTTTTTCTGCCCTTTTTGAGTGTTAACCTCATGTAACTATTTCCTGCTGGAATTCTCTTGATGATCCCTGATGATTTTTTGATAAGCTTTATATGATGGTTTCGCTGAGAAGTCGTCGCGAATCAAGCCGAAATCATCGACGGCGTTGTGAAAATGCTGCGGTGTATCCTGGAAAAACGCCCAGAATATTTTCTCTACCCGGGGATCGGCAAGAAGATAGCCGTATACTTTTGTAAGAAAAACGGCCTGCTCGTCTTCGGTGGGGGATTGCCCGCACCACCACATCTTATTTGAGCCATTGCGCCCGGGGCAGCCGATCTCGGTGATCCAGATCTTTTTGTCGTAGCCGGCTTTTTGCAGGAAGCGGTGAAAATTATTGATTAACGCCGCCATATTCTTTATACAATCGGGGTTAAGCGGGTCGACAAAAGGATGGATATTTAAAATATCGAAATAGCCGCCGCCGCCATGCGCCAGCAGGTTTTTAAACTTATAAAGGCCGTCGTCGGTAAGGCTGCCACATAAGACTGTGGCTCGGGGATTCGCGGATTTAAGAGCCAGGTAGGTATCCTTTAAGAGTTTTGTATAGGTGGTAAGTTCATCCTGTTTCTGCCAATAACTTTTATTGTCCGGTTCGTTCCAGACCTCCCAATATTTTACCTGCGGATAGCGTGTTGCCATATCGCCGGCAAAGCGGGCAAAGCGCTTGATGTCTAAGGGCGGCTCGTTCCAGGCCGGCCCAGCCCAGGCGGGAGTATAACCCAGTACTCCCATAACCTCAATATTATTTTTTGCACATTCTTTAAGGAGATATTCTATGCGTGTCAAATGGTATTCCCCTTCCACCGGTTCGATCTGCGGCCAGGCGAAATCGACGCGGATCATTGAGATACCTAATTTTTTTAGCAGCAATATCGCATGTGATACTTTTTCTTCGCTGTTATACATATAGTTGTTGAAACTTTCATTCCAGGTAAGAAAGGTCAGGCAGCCGAAAGGGTTTGGCACCGATCGGGCGTAAACTGGCGTTAACAGGAGAGATAATAATAGGAATACAGTGATTTTTTTCATAACGACAGTACCACCATACTACACACCATTATTAGCACATTTACACGTTTTTGACAATCACAGGATAGTAGCTTATAACGCAAGCAATAATCTGTTGAAAGGTGTGCGGCCGGGGAGTACAATTATTTCTCTATGGAAGATATAGCTAGATCAGTGAGGATTCGGGCGGTACGGCGTATGATGTGGTCGGGTGTGCCGGTAGTCTTTATGATTATATTTAATCTTTACTATGCGGGAACGCATGCGCCGAAATACGGATTAGTGATGACCGGCCTCACAGCGGCTTGTGTACCGTTTTTGTCAGATTTAATACAGTTAATTTCGGGAGTAAGTTTTATTGAACTTTCCGAAAAGTGGGATAGCCTGGAAACACAGCAGAAATATCTTTGGGTCTTGGGTATTGTTATTGTCTTCATTTTGGTTCTGTTTGCCATTATTCCCATCATCGAAGCCTTGTGGCGTTGATAAAATATTAAAATAAAAATCCCCTCGATACCTTACGGCGTCGAGGGGATTTCTTTTTAACTTAAAAGTTATTAATAGATGCGCTCAGGAGCGACGGTGATTTCTTGCGCTACTGGCTTAAATGCCGCCGGTTTACGCCCGAAGCATATACCCATCTGCTCATGTACCGCGACCTGATCAAGATCGACAAAGCGTTGCTTGATCGCTTCGGCAGTTTTCATGTAACGGATCTTATTACCCTTAACGTCGGCGATGGTCACGCCGGCAATGCCCTGCATCAATAAGAGTACCGCGCCCGCGCCGGCTTCTTTACCGAAGCTGACATCGTAAGCGGAAGAGCGGCCGCAGCGGACTAAGTGGCCAGGGGTTACGGAGCGGATTTCCGGGATTTCATAAATACCTTCGACATAGAGATGCTCGCGCTGCATCAAGCCCTTGGTCTCAGTATCAGCTTTAAATCTTTTCGTTAACTCCTGGCAGACATATTTTGCCGCGCCGGCTAACTTTTTGTGGCCGAAAGCATCAGGAATAGAGGTCTCGTCGACGATCTCTTTGCCTGAAGCATCGCGTAGCCCTTCGGCAACGACGATCATATAATCACCAGCTTTGACATCACTTTTGGCAAAGCGGTTGAACAGTTTCTTTTTCACATCCTGGTAGAGAGCGTCGAAATCTACCGGCACTTCCGGGATGAGGATAGCATCGACATCAGCGCCGATACCGCCGCGAAACGCCGTGTGGCCGGCATAACGGCCGAATACTTCGACGACCATGACGCGGTTATGTGTGCGTGCGGTGGTCTTTAAGTCTTCTACAAAGTCGGCGATGCGCGCGACCGTAGAATCGCCTCCGACCGAATAGGTCTGCAGGTCTAAATCCATGGGCTTAGGGGCATGGATACATTTGATGCCCTGATTAAAGAGGTCGACGATAACGCTGCCGGTATCATCGCCGCCTGAGATGACCAGTGCGTCGATGCCAAACTTTTTCAAGCCAGCCTTGATACGGTCATATTTCTTTTCATCTTTAATCTTGGAGACCTTAACGCGGGAATGTCCGGCTTCGGAGCCGGCGAAATTGTCATCTAAAAGATCGACGCGTTCCGGTGTAAGCTCGGTCAAGCTGTCGAAATCGACTAAGTTATAAAGGCCGGCGTAACCATTGGGGATGATGTAGCATTGTAACCCTTGCGCGTGGGCCATCTGGGCTGCGCCCTTGACCACCGCGTTTAAACCACCGCAATCTCCGCCGGAAGTGATAATACCGATTTTCTTCATACTTTCCTCCTTAAATAGTAAATAGAAACTGCCTGTATTTTGAGAAAAGTTAGCATAACATAAGCGTTTTTTGAAAGCAACGATTTTTTCAGGTGCTGTCCGGGATATTATGTTATACTTTTGCATTATGTTAAACGATGAGCATAGATCGGATAGCCAAACCCAATATGATTGGGTTTTTCTTCTGCTCGCCGTATTGTTTATTTTTGTTAATTCTATCAAGATCGATTGCATTGATCATTTCTTGCTTTTTCCGGATGCACGTATTTTGATTATGAGCCCTTCTTTAAAATTACTGGCTTACATCTTGGTGAACACAGCGATTTTTATTGCGATCATGCGGCTTAGAAGCCGGCTGTTTTTTATTGGGTTATATAGTATAAGATCTTTTTATTGGTTTTTGCATTGCGCGTATATTTTGTATTTTGATACACCGTTTCATACCCGACAGCTTTTGGCGGAGATCCATGAAGGGGCATCGCTGGTCCAGCATGCTTCGATTCCTTTTAATATTAAATATTTGGTAGTATTTATCGATTTGCCTTTAGCGGTATTGATTGTATTATACTTTTCGCGCATCCGTAAACTTTTATTCTTGCGCGATAAACTTATCCGGTGGGTTTTAGCCGGATTAGCCGCATTATCCGTATATTTTATTCCGCTTTTTTATAATATTTATTCTATATCTGGTAAAGTGCGCGATCCCCTGCAAGGCGAATTGATGGTTATTGAAAAGTTAGGGTTAGCCGGTAATGATATTTTGGATTTTTTTGTTTATAATGATGAAGGGGCGATTATCAAAAATTTTACTTACGGCCAGGCCTATAATCGGCATAATCAGTTTAAAAAGCCTGCAGCAAATATTATCTGTATTCAAGTAGAATCGTTGGACGCCAATGTCATCCACGGGGAATATAAAGGGAAATATATTACGCCATATTTACATAAACTGTCCGGTGATAGTGTTTTTTATCCGTACACGGGATTTTATCATCTCGCCGGCGGAACCGCAGATACCGAGTTTAGCGTGATGAACGGTATTGTTCCAGCCAATGATTTTCCGTCTTTTAAATTACGCTGGTATAACTACCCTAATTCGATTACAAAGCAATTTTTAAAAAATGGGTATTCTACCGTAGCCTTTCATGATAATTACGGTGATTTTTTTAACCGTAAATATGCTTTTTTAAATATGGGTTTTCAGAAATTTTATGATTTAAAAGATATGCGTTTAGCAGAATTCGGATGGGGCGGAGCGGACGGGGAGATGTTTAAATTTATCGAAAACAAACTGTTAAAGCAAAAAAAACCATTTTTTTACTATGTGATCACGATGAGCAGCCATTTGCCGTTCAGCCGAGTGCGGGATTATTATCATAACCAGGAATTTGATGATATTAAAGATGCAGAGGTGGCGAATTATTTTAATGCTTGTTCTTATGTAGATAGTGTTTTAGGCCAGTTTGTTACTTTTGTTCAGCATAATTTTAAAAATACTTATATTTTTATTTACGGCGATCATAATGTTTACGCTCTTTATGGGCACGCGACCGGGTATAAGAATGTCGGAGTGCCTTTGTTTATCATTACGCCTGACCATAAGGTATATAGTGAACGAAATAAAGAGGTCTCGATTTTAGACCTGCCGCCGACGATTCTGATGGCTGCCGGGATCCATTTTTCAACGCGTACTTTAGGTACGGATCTTTTGGCTTATCCAATTGTTTCGAAAAACCTGTTTCTTGTCGACGGATCAGCTGCGGACCGCCAAAAACTTTTTGGCCGCGATTTAAACGTAAACCAGTAGTATAAAAATTGGTTTTTTCTTGGTAAATATGGTATGTATATTATATGCGTAAAAATGGGCTGTTTTTCTATTTTGTTTCAGTGCTATTAGTTTTATTGATGTTTATACCGCATGTGGTCTTTTGTCAGGCGCAAAACGATAATAGTTTGTTGTTACCGTCGAAAATATTTTCTCATCCGAGTTTAAAAGGCCTTACGATTAATCCGCAAAACCCTTTTGATATCGAGTTTATTATTGATACGAATGATGATAAGGATATCAATAAAGAAGAAGCCCAAAAATTAGTCGACTATTTTTTTGCCGGGTTGACCTTGCCGGAAAAAGATCTTTGGGTAAACCTTGCTCCTCATGAAAGCGAGCGTATTATTCCCGGCACGACAGCCGCGACCGAACTTGGTCAGGGGTTTTTGGAGCAGGACTATTTGTTGAAACAGTTAGCGGCGTCATTGACTTACCCGGAAACCCCTGCCGGCCGTGCTTATTGGCACGACCAGCAGAATATCAAATCTCAAATCTCAAATTTGAAATCCAACGAGCTAAGCGAGTTCCAGAAGGTCTGGATCACCCCCAATACCGCCAAGATCTATCAGAACGGCAACAGTGTATTTATTACCGAATCGTCATTAAAAGTCGAGATGGAGAAAGATAATACAGCATTTAAAACAAATATTCTCCCCATGATTGCCCAGCAGGTGAATGAGGGTGAACATTTTGCCCAGCTTCGCCAGATTTATAGCGCGTTGATCCTGGGAGTGTGGTTTAAGCAGAAGCTTAAAGATTCGATTTACCAAGATTATATTGATAAAGGTAAGACCACCGGTATCGATAAAGCAGATAAAGATATTAAGGAAAAAGTCTATGCTAAATATCTTGAGGCATTTAAAAGAGGAGCGTACGATTATACAGAAAGGCAAAATTCAAAAGGCAAAAGTCAAAAGTTTGGAGTTACTTTTGGTAACGCTAATAAAATCGTCACTCGCCGTTATTTCTCCGGCGGCGTAAATCTACCCGTCAGCACCGTGGTGGAAGAGACGGCTACGCCGCCGCAATCCGCGGGAGAGTTGAAAAAGGTACGTGCGCGGATTTTACCCATTGATGACAAGATCGATTATGCTCAAAGATTTATTATGGCGAATTTCCAACCAGATAGCGAGCATAGCGATGTCGAGGCTATGGAATATTTTTTACAGCATGTTGGTGACCTGGCACCGGCCGATCCGAATAAGCGTCAAGAGCAAGCACACCTCATTCATTTGACTAGTTATGCGGCAAGAAATTTAAGCCGAGTCGGCGAGGATAAAATGCCCCAGGGACGTGTGGATATTGTTATGTTAAATTTGCCCGATACCATGGAAGGGTCTGATTTAAGCTTATATTTTCCCGAAGAAGAAGGATTTAACTATCCGATGCGCGATTCGGCGGGAAAAATTACTCATTGGAAAATCGTAGTTTTTTCCGATGACAAGAGATCATTAGCCCATGAGTTGTGCGAGGTAGCGCTGCGCCAAGCCAATGAACTTTTACCGCCGGAACAAAGAAAACACTGGACTGAGATTCACAACGATGTTTGCGATGAGTTAGGCACGTTTAAACATAAATTTACTCCTGAACAGATCGCCCAATATAAAAAAGAAGGCCAGAGCGAGATCGGTAGCGCGTGGTTTGGTTTTGGTTCTTCGGGGAATTTAAAAATTGTGCGTAAACTTAATACTATTTCCGATAATGCGTTACAGTTGATGTATCGTGCGATTGTGGAAAAACACTGGAACTTTAATGGCGTGATGTTGACTTCTTCTGGCATTGTGATAGATTTTCGTGAAGGGCAGGCGCAGCTTGGCTTTGGGGCGAATGGTATTACTTCAGAAGAGTTAGAGAGGTTGCATTTTTTGCTTATTGGTAAGTGCCGGCAGCTATCAAGTCAGGGCTTCATGACTGTACATGATCTAGTGCAATTTTTCTTGAGTATTTGTGATACAAAAGCTGAAGGCGTGATGGGTGGTAAGGTAGCGTTAGAAAGATTGGCACAGCAGATCATTGCGGCATCACGCGTTAGTAATGCCTACCAAAACCATCAGGCCGTAGATGATTATATGGATAATATTGTTTCACAGGCGATGGAGCAGCTTTATCAGACAGTGGTAGGCATGAGTTGGACGATTAACGGCATCATGGTTTTAAGTTCCGGGATCGTGATC
>Ga0153915_10005405_pt1 | contig 11879 bp, 12 predicted proteins | sample Opewatmetagenome_2_FD_107003 | JGI IMG/M metagenome (GOLD analysis project Ga0153915, IMG submission 107003) | Freshwater wetland microbial communities from Ohio, USA - Open water 3 Core 3 Depth 3 metaG | ecosystem: Environmental > Aquatic > Freshwater > Wetlands | place: USA: Ohio, Lake Erie...
CCAAGCGGCCCGACCGGGTGGTCGGCATGCACTTCATGAACCCGGTGCCGGTGATGCCGCTGGTGGAGGTCATCCGGGGCCTGGCCACCTCCCAGGAAACCGTCCAAACGGTGGTGGGTATCGCCAAGGAGCTGGGCAAGACCCCGGTCGAAGTCAGCGACTACCCGGGCTTCGTGTCCAACCGGGTCCTGATGCCCATGATCAACGAGGCCGTCTTTTGCGTGATGGAAGGGGTGGCGCAGCCGGAAGCCGTGGACACGGTGATGAAGCTGGGCATGAACCATCCCATGGGGCCGCTGGCGCTGGCCGACCTGATCGGCCTGGACGTCTGTCTGGCCATCATGGAGGTGCTGCACCGGGGCCTGGGCGACGACAAGTACCGTCCCTGCCCGTTGCTGCGGAAGATGGTGGCCGGCGGCCGGCTGGGCCGGAAGAGCGGTCATGGGTTCTATGACTATTGAGTTGCTGGCACCCGAGGCCGCCGAGCAGCGCCGGGAGGTCGTGGCGCTGGCGCGGGACTTCGCGCAGCGGGAGCTGGCGCCCCACTCGGCCGAGTGGGACCGGGCCAAGAGCTTCCCGCGCGAGGTTCTGACCAAGCTGGGAGAGCTGGGGTTCCTGGGGATGCGGATCCCCGAGGAATACGACGGCCTGGGGCTGGACCCGTTGACCTACCTCATGGTGCTGGAGGAGATCGCGGCGGCGGACGCCAGCGTCTCCATCGCGGTGGGGGTGCACAACTCGCTGGGTTGCGGGATGGTGCTGCGGCAGGGCTCCGAGGCGCAGCGGCGGCGGTGGCTCCCGGAGATGGCCACCGGCAGGGTGCTGGGCGCCTTTGCCCTGTCGGAGCCTGACGCGGGGTCCGATGCGGCGAGCCTCAGGACCCAGGCGGTGCGGGACGGCGACGGTTGGGTGCTCAACGGCACCAAGTCCTGGGTCACCAGCGGGGACATGGCCGGCCTGCTGCTGGTGATGGCGCGGACCGACACGCCCGAGCAGCGGCGGGGGAGCCGGGGCATCTCCGCGTTCCTGATCCCGGGTGGCGTTGGGGGAATCGAGCACGGGAAGCCGGAAGACAAGATGGGGCTCCGGGCCTCGCGCACCACCGGGTTTGTGCTGCACGACGTTCGGGTAGGGCCGGACGCGCTGCTGGGGGAGGAGGGCCGGGGGCTGCACTACGCCCTGGAGGCCCTGGCGCACGGGCGGATGGGGGTGGCGGCGCAGGCGATCGGGATCGGCCGGTCGGCGCTGGAGCTGTCGGTGAAGTACGCCGCCGAGCGCCAGCAGTTCGGGCGGCCCATCAAGGACTTTCAGGCGATCCAGTTCAAGCTGGCGGACATGGCCACCCGGGTGGCGGCGGCCCGCGCCCTGCTGCACGAGACGGCGTCGCAGGAGCTGTCCGGTCCAGGGGGCGCAGCACGGGCCGCCATGGCCAAGCTGTTCGCCTCGGAAGCGGCGACCTGGGTCACCACCCAGGCGGTGCAGGTGTTTGGCGGGTACGGCTACATGCGGGACTATCCGGTGGAGCGTCTGTTTCGGGACGCCAAGGTGACGGAGATCTATGAAGGCACCAGTGAAATCCAACGCCTCGTCATCGCGCGCGGTCTCCAGGCCTAAACGGTCCGCGGCGAGCGTCGAGGAGCGTCTCTTCGAGCTGCTGGGCGAGCACGGTCACGAGCAGGTGAGCTTCGCCTCGGACGCGGAGTCCGGGTACCGGGGCATCATCGCCATCCACGACACCACGCTGGGCCCCTCGCTGGGAGGCACCCGGTTCTGGCACTACGCCAACGTGATGGAGGCGTTCCAGGACGTGTTGCGCCTCTCGCGGGCCATGACCTACAAGGCCGCGGTGGCCGGGCTCAACCTGGGCGGGGGCAAGAGCGTCATCATCGGGGATCCCGCCACCCGGAGCCGGGAGCCCGTCTTCCGCGCGCACGGCCGGCACATCGAGCGGCTGGGCGGGCGGTACATCACGGCGGAAGACGTGGGCACCAGTCCGGCCGACATGGAGCTGATGCTCAAGGAGACCCGGCACGTGGCGGGGCTCCCCGGCAAGTCGGGTGATCCTTCGCCGGTGACCGCGCTGGGCGTCTATCGCGGCATGAAGGCCTGCGCCCGGCACCGGTGGGGAAGCGATTCGCTGGCCGGGAAGACCATCGCGGTGCAGGGCGTGGGGCACGTCGGGTACTACCTCTGCAAGCACCTGGCGGGGGAGGGCGCCAAGCTGATCGCCACCGACGTGGTGGACGACAAGGTGGAGCGGGTGGTGAAGGAGCTGGGTGCCACCGCCGTGGCCGCCAACGAGATCTACGGCGCCAGGGCGGATATCTTCGCGCCCTGCGCGCTGGGCGGCGCCATCAATGACACCACCATCCGCAAGCTCAAGGTGGAGATCGTGGCGGGCGGCGCCAACAACCAGCTGGCCGAGGAGCGGCACGGCGACGAGCTGGAAGCCAAGGGCATGACCTACGCGCCCGACTACGTGATCAACGGCGGGGGCCTGATCAACGTCAACGCCGAGCTGGCCGGCTGGTCGTCCGACCAGGCGCACCAGAAGGCCGCCCAGATCTACGACACCATCCTCCACGTGTTTGCCATTGCGCGGGAGGAGCATATTCCTTCATATAAGGCGGCCGACCGGCTGGCCGAACGGCGTCTGGCAGAGGCCAAGAAAAGGAAACCGTGAGCGATTACCACGCGAGGCTGGACGAAGCGGACCCCACGGTCCACGCGCTGATCCAACGGGAGACGGCGCGGCAGGAGGACGGCCTGGAGATGATCGCCAGCGAGAACTTCGTCTCGCGGGCGGTGCTGGAGGCCATGGGCAGCGTCCTCACCAACAAGTACGCCGAAGGCTACCCCAAGAAGCGGTACTACGGCGGCTGCGAGGTGGTGGACGAAATCGAAAGCCTGGCGATCAGCCGGGCGCTCGAGCTGTTCCACGCCGACCATGCCAACGTGCAGCCGCACAGCGGCGCCCAGGCCAACATGGCCGCTTATCTCGCGGTGCTGGGGGTGGGCGACACGCTGCTGGGCATGAAGCTGGCGCACGGCGGGCATTTGACCCACGGGGCGGCGGTCAACTTCAGCGGCAAGCTGTTCCGCGCCGCGGCGTACGGGTTGAGCGAGTCCACCGGCCGCATTGACCTGAACCAGGTGCGGGAGGTGGCGGTCAAAGAGCGGCCCAAGTTGATCATCGCCGGGGCCAGCGCCTATCCCCGCGTCATCGACTTCGCGGGCTTCGCCGCCATCGCCAAGGAGGTGGGGGCGGCCTTCCTGGTGGATATGGCGCACTTTGCGGGGCTGGTCGCGGGCGGGGTGCACCCCTCGCCGGTGCCCCACGCCGACATCGTCACCAGCACCACCCACAAGACGCTGCGGGGCCCCAGGGGCGGGTTCATTCTCTGCCGGGAGGCTCTCGCCAAGGCGGTGGACAAGCAGGTGTTCCCCGGCACCCAGGGCGGACCGCTGGAGCACATCATCGCGGCCAAGGCGGTGGGGTTCGGGGAGGCGCTCAAGCCGGCCTTCAAGGAGTACGCGGCCCAGATCGTGCGGAACGCCAAGGCGCTGGCCGACGCCCTGATGGAGCGGGGCTACCAGCTGGTGACCGGCGGGACCGACACGCACCTGATGCTGGTGGACCTGCGCAACAAGGGGCTCACCGGCAAGGCGGCGGAGGCGGCGCTGGGACTGGCGGGCATCACGGTCAACAAGAACGCGGTACCCAACGATCCCCAGTCGCCCTTTGTGACCAGCGGGGTCCGGATCGGCACGCCGGCGCTCACCACGCGGGGCATGCGGGAGGCCGAGATGCGGACCATCGCCGGGCTGATTGACGCGGTGCTGGCGGCGCCCGACAACGAGAGCGTGAGGCAGCACGCCGCGCGCGAGGTGCGCGAGCTGGCGGCGGCGTTCCCGCTCTATGCCGAGCAGCCGGCGGCGCGATAGCGGGGTGGGCGATGGAGCCTCACCCCGGGGCTTGCTGCCACCACGGCGGCGCGTAGACTAACCACGGAATGAACGACCTCGAGCTGACCCAAGCGATCTGGGAGCGGGTCCGGGCGCTGGACGGCCGGTACCACGAGCGGGCGTACCTGTTCGTGCTGGCCGCGCTGGAGTTTTCCCAGCGGAAGACCCGCGTGCGGGGCCACATCGCGGGCGGGGAGCTCGCCTGGGCGTGCCGCGATTTCGCGCTGGAGCAGTTCGGGCTGACGGCGCGCACCGTCCTTTCCCACTGGGGCATTGAAACGACGGCCGACATCGGCCGGATCGTGTACGTGCTGATTGACGTCGGGCTGTTGATCCGCCAACCCTCGGACAGGCTCGAAGACTTTGACGGCGTGTTCGACTTCGGCAAGGTCTTCGATGCGGACTATCCCTGGTCCGGGGTACGCGGTCCGGTGGAGACGGCGTAAACGCAGCGCACATCACGAGCCTCGGGGGTCAAAGGGGGGTGCCATGGAGGGGAAGGATTGGCCGACCTGCCAGAAGTGCGGCCGGGGGTTGCTGGTGCCGTTGTCCGATTATGGCCGCGACGGCGCGCCGATCACCTACAAAGCGTGGGTCTGCACCAGTCCGGAATGCGGGTTCAACATCCGCATAGACAACGGTGAGATCTCGCTGGGGCGGACCATCGGGCAGAGCACGAAATGACGTGAGACGTGAAACGTGAAACGCGGTGCGCCCGCTTCGCGTTTCGCGTCTCACGTTTCCCGTTTGACGTGTCACGGTCGTAATGTCTGACGTCCGCGCCCCCGCCGTCGCCGGCACCTTCTATCCGGCGTCGCCCACCGAGCTCAAGTCCCTGGTCGAGCGGCTGACGGGACCCGCGGCTCCCAGCCGCCGCGTGGTGCGGGGCGCCATCGTGCCCCACGCGGGCCTGATCTACTCGGGCGCCTGTGCCGGTGTGGTCTTCCGGGAAATCGTGATTCCCGCGGTGGTGGTGGTGCTGGCGCCCAACCACACCGGGCGGATGGGCGCTCCCGGCGGCGCCAGCGCCTGGATGCGCGGCGGGTTCCGCACCCCCCTGGGCAGCTCCCCGGTCGCCGAGTCGTTCCTGGAAGCCCTCGCCAAGCGCTGCCGGCTGGTGGCGCACGACCCCGACGCCCACCTGCGGGAGCACGCCGTGGAAGTCGAGCTGGTGTTCATCCAGCTGCTGGCCCCTGAGGCCGCCCTGGCCCCCATCGTGCTGGCATGGGACGAGTGGTCGTACTGCCGCGAGCTGGGGGCCGCCCTGGCGGAGACGGTGCGCACCTGGCCCGAGCCGGTGCTGCTGCTCGCCTCCTCCGACATGACCCATTACGAATCCGCCGCCTCCTGCGCCCGCAAGGACAAGCTCGCCCTGCAGGCGGTGGAGCGGGTGGACGGGGAGACGCTGCTGGCGGTGTGCCAGCGGCACGAGGTGACGATGTGCGGCCGGGCACCCGCGGCCACGGTGCTGGAAGCGGCCCGCCTGCTGGGTGCGGTGGCCGCGGAGGTGCGAGACTACCGCCACAGCGGGTGGGTGACGGGCGACGACAGCAGCGTGGTGGCCTACGCGGGAGTGATCGTACCGTGACAGGGATACCGGTAATAGATGCAGTGCAGGCCGCCGACTGGGACGCGCGCGCGCGCCGCCGGGCGAAGATCCCCAGCCGGGTGCTGATGGAGTCCGCCGGCCGGGGCGTGGCGTCCGCCATCGTCCGGGAGTTCGGCTCCCCGCCGGGCCTCGCCGCCGGCGTGCTGGTGGCCACCGGCCACGGCAACAATGGGGGTGACGGCTGGGTGGTGGCCCGCCTGCTCAAGGCCCATGGGATACCGGTCTGGGCGGCGGACGCCGGCGGCAGCCGCTCGCCCGACTGCGCCGCCAACCGCGCGCTGGCGCTGGAGAGCGGCGTGGAGCTGGTAAACCCCAAGGGTGCCTGGCCGGAGGTGGCGCTGCTGGTGGATGCGCTCCTGGGTACCGGCGCCAGCGGCTCCCCCAGGGGAGCTATCGGCGCGTTGGCCCGGCGCTTGGCCGGATTGGGCGCGCCGGTGGCGGCGGTGGACGGCCCCACCGGATTGGATCTGTCCACCGGCACGGCCAGCGATCCGGTGCCGGCGGCCCTCACGGTCACCTTCGGGGGACTCCGGCGCGGGCACCTGCTGGGGCGGGAGTGGTGCGGCAAGCTGGTGGTGGTGGACATCGGCTTCCCGGCTCCCGACCCGGCATGGCCCCGCTTCGTGGACGATGGTCTGGCGGCCCAGTGGCTGCCGGGGTTCACGGTGCGGATGCACAAGGGCGACCGGGGACGGGTGCTGGTGATCGGCGGCGACAGGGGAATGGCGGGCGCCGGACTCCACGCCGCGACCTGCGCCCTGGAAGCCGGCGCGGGGCTGGTCAAGCTGGCGGCGCCCGAGGCGTCGGTGGCCGCGGCCCAGGCGGCGGTCCCGGACGTGCTGACGGTGGCCACCGCGCTGGGACCCAGGCTGGAGCCCGCGCTGCTGGAAGCGATCCGCTGGGCCGACGCGATCATCCTGGGCCCCGGGCTGGGGCGCGGGGCCACGCGGTCCCAGCTGGTCCGCGCGGTGCTGGAGGCCACGGACCGCCCGGTGGTGCTGGATGCCGACGCCCTGCACGCGGGGCCCGACGTGCTCAAGGCGGGACGCTCGCCCCGGGTGCTTACGCCGCACGGGGGCGAGTTCCAGGCGGCGTTTCCCCAGCATGCGAAGCTGCTGGAGTCGGACCGCATCGCCGCAGCCGTTACCGCCTCTACCGCCCTTACCGTCGTGTTACTGAAGGGCCAGCCGACCATCGTCGCCCAGGCGAAAGGCCCCGCCTATCTCATCGGCAGCGGCAATCCCGCGCTGGCCACGGGGGGCTCGGGCGACCTGCTGGCCGGGTTCATCGGGGCGTTTCTGGCCCGGAAGCTGGCCCCGGCCGAGGCGGCGGCCCTGGGGGCACAGGTGCTGGGCCGGGCGGCCGACATCGCGGCGGCGCAGCTCACGGTCCGCGCCACTCGGCCCGCGGACGTGATCGCGGCCCTGCCCGAGCTGTGGCGCGCCTGGGCTAACGTCACCCCGCCGTCGCCGCCGGTGCTGCTGGATCTGGCCCCGCCACTTCTGTCCTGAGGGTCGGGCGTGCCACGCATTCCTCGACGCGGAGGTCGCAGAGAGCGCAGAGAGCGCGGAGAGAATCAAAGGGGGGTCTGCGTCGAGTCTCTATGATCTCCGACACGCCATGACCTCCCACACCCCATTGGGCCCGGGAGCGGAGTTCGACCGCATCCGCGGCGCGTTGCGGCGGCTGGGGCCCAGCGCCGTGGGCACCGGCGACGATTGCGCCTTCGTGACCATCGGCAGTGAGCGGCTGGCGCTGTCGTGCGATCTCTCCATTGAAGGCACTCACTTCCGGGCCGGCTGGCTCTCGCACGAGGAGCTGGGCTGGCGCTGTACCGCCGCCGCGCTGTCGGACCTGGCCGCGGTGGCGGCGCAACCGTTGGGCCTGCTGGCCAGCGTCGCGGTGCCGGCCGAGTGGCCGGAGGAGCACTTCGCGGATCTGATGGCCGGCGTGGGCGCAGCCGCATCCTCGGTGGGGGCGGCGGTGTGGGGCGGGGACCTGGTGCGGGGTGAGCGGGTGGTGGTGGACCTCATGGTGGTGGGACGGTTGGAGGGCGAGCCGGTGCGCCGGAGCGGCGCCCGCGCGGGCGCCGAGCTGTGGCTGACGGGGCGGCTGGGGGCGCCCTTCTGCGCCGTGGCGGCTTGGAACGCGGGATCGGAGCCGGAGGCACAGGCCCGGGCCAGGTTCGCCCATCCGGTGCCCCGGATCGCGGAGGCGCAGTGGCTCAAGGGGCGTGGGGCGCGGGCCATGATTGACCTGAGCGACGGCCTGCTGGCCGACGCCGGGCATCTGGCCGCGGCTTCCGGGGTGGCCGTGGTGATTGATCCGGACCTGGTGCCGTTGCACGGCACGGTGGAGGTGGTGGACGAGGCGTTGGTGAGCGGGGAGGAGTACGAGCTGCTGCTGGCGCTGCCCGCCGGGGCCGGCGCGGCGTTGGTGGAGCCCTTCCGCTCGACGTTCGACCTTCCGCTCACGCAGGTGGGCGTGGTGGAGCAGGGCACCGGGGTGCAGCTCCGGCGCCGCAGCGGGCCGGTCGACATGCCGCCCCCCTTCCAGCACTTCCGTTGAGGTCGGGAGGCTCCGTGCGAACGCTGTGGTTCTTTGTGGTACTGATTGCCAGCACCATCTGGTATGGGGGCAGCGTGGTGATCGCGGGCCTCCTGGGCGTGGAGCGCAAGCCGGGCGGCGTGTACGACCGGGCGGCCAAGCGCTGGGCCCGGAACGCCCTGTGGGCCGCGGGGGTGCCCTGGCGCGTGGTGGGGCTGGAAGGGGTGCCCGTCCATCAGCCCCTGGTGTTCGCCTGCAATCATCAATCCTGGTTCGACATCTTCCAGCTGGCGGCGGCGCTCCCTGGTTCGCTCCGGTTCGTGGCCAAGAAGGAGCTGGAGCGGATCCCGTTGCTGGGGCGCGCCATGCGGAAGTCCGGGCACGTGTTCATCGACCGGCAGAACCGGGAGCGGGCCTTTGGCGCCTACGACGAGGCGGCCGCCGGGATCCGCGCCGGGATCAGCGCGGTGGTGTTCCCCGAGGGGACGCGGAGCCGGACCGGCGAGCTGCTGCCGTTCAAGAAGGGGCCGTTCGTGCTGGCCATCGCGGCCGGGGTGCCGCTGGTGCCGGTCTACAGCGCGGGCACCTTCACGCTGTTGCCCAAGGGCTCCCTCCAGCTGCGCCCCCATCCTATCGGGTTGCTGTTCGGGAAGCCGATCGACACGACGGGGATGACCTACGAAGACCGCGAACGGCTCAGCGTGGAAGCGCGGCGGGCGATCGAGGCACTGCGGGCGCAATGGGCGCCGATAAAGGAGGCATGAAGACGCATCGTCTTCGCTCGTCCTCCCTGGGCCTCCCCCCTCGGTATATTTGTCGTCCATGACAACCATTATCTCGGTGCACGCGCGCGAAATTCTGGACTCGCGCGGCAATCCTACCGTCGAAGCGGACGTCACCCTCTCCAGCGGCGCCACCGGCCGCGCGGCGGTCCCCAGCGGCGCGTCCACCGGCGAGCACGAGGCGGTGGAGCTGCGCGACGGCGATCCCAAGCGCTACCTCGGCAAGAGCGTGCTGGAGGCGGTCAAGAACGTCAACGACGTGATCGGCCCGCGGCTGGAAGGCATGAGCGCCACGGACCAGATCGCCGTGGACTACGAGATGCTGGACCTGGACGGCACGCCCAACAAGAGCAACCTGGGGGCCAACGCCATCCTCTCCGTTTCGCTGGCGGTGGCGCGCGCCGCCGCCGCGGACGTGGGATTGCCGCTGTACCGCTATCTGGGAGGGCCGCTGGCGCACATCCTGCCGGTGCCGATGATGAACATCCTGAACGGCGGGGCGCACGCCTCCAACAACGTGGACGCCCAGGAGTTCATGGTGGTGCCGGTGGGAGCGGACAGCTTTCCCGAGGGACTGCGCATCGGGGTGGAGGTCTTCCATTCGCTCAAGAAGGTGCTGAGCGGCCGCAAGCTCTCCACCGCGGTGGGCGATGAGGGCGGGTTCGCGCCCATGCTGCCCAACAACGAGGCGGCGTTGGAGGCCATCCTGGCGGCCATCGAGGCCGCTGGCTACACGCCTAAGACCGACGTGGCCATCGCGCTGGATGTGGCGGCGAGCGAGCTGTTCGAGGATGGGAAGTACATTTTCAAGAAGGGCGACGGCTCGCGCCACTCGGCCGACGACATGGTCAAGCTGTACGGCGGCTGGATCGAGAAATATCCCATCGTGTCCATCGAGGACGGGCTGGCGGAGGACGATTGGGATGGCTGGGCGGCCCTGACCCGGGAGCTGGGCGACCGGGTGCAGCTGGTGGGGGACGACATCTTCGTCACCAACCCGGAGCGGCTGTCGCAGGGCATTGAGAAGGGGATCGGCAACGCCATCCTGATCAAGGTCAATCAGATCGGCACCCTGACCGAGACCTTGCAGTGCATCGACCTGGCCCGGGCCAACGGGTACGGCACGGTGATCTCGCACCGCTCGGGTGAGACCGAGGACACCTTCATCGCGGACCTGGCGGTGGCCACCGGGGCGGGGCAGATCAAGACCAGCAGTGGCTCGCGCACCGACCGGATCGCCAAGTACAACCAGCTGCTGCGCATCGCCGAGGAGCTGGGCGAGGTGGCGCACTACCCGGGCCGCAATCTCTACGGGATGTGACCCGGGCCCAGGGCGTAGCACTCGGCGTGTGGGTGGCCGGGCTCGCGTTTGGGGCCTTCGGTGGCGAGTACGGCACGTTCGACTGGCTCCAGCTCAAGCGCCAGGTGCGGGACGAGCGGGCGGCGATTGAGGACTTGAAGGTCCAGCTGGACAGCCTGCAGCGCGAGGCGGACGCCCTGGAGCACGACCCGGCCACCCAGGAGCGGGTGGCGCGGGAGCAGTTCGGGATGATCCGGCCGGGGGAAATCCTGTTCCGGGTGGAGACGGTCAAGCCCTGACCCCTCAGAGGCGGAACGTTCGCATCGCCGCGATGGCCGACCAGGGCTGCATGGTGATCTTCTTGTAAGCCGCGATCTTGGTGAGCCTCAGTGGGTTCTCCGTGGTGGGCACTGGGGCGAGCAGCATGGCGTGGGCCTCTCCCGCCGCGAAATACCCCACGACGACGGGGATGTCACCTCCCTTGAACATCGCAGCCTTGATGTCCCCGACGGAGAAGTAGTCGTCGGGCTTGCAGCCCATGACGTTGCTGACATCGGGGCGCCCCACGAACATCAGCCATGCGTTCTTCGCTTTCACGGAATCGACGCTGGTCGGCGAGTGGGCCGTCCCGATATGAGCGAGCTTCAGACCCAGTCGATTGTAGCTGCAGAGGTAACATCCGCTCATCGGCCCGGTGAGGACCGGTCCTCCCGTCAAGGACGTGAACGTCACGGCGCCCGCGCAGTACTTGAGAAACGTGAAGTTCCACTGGCCCTTGGCAACGACCGCGTTGGCCGAAGGGCCTTCGTAGATTGTGACCATCGCTGCGGTGGCCTGGCCGGACAGCAGCCCGTTCACCATTTGCCCGGCAGCCGAAGCTGAACCGGGGTCGACCCGGTACTGGACGTATTTTCCTAAGAGATCCCGCGGGTGCATGGTACCCTCCTCCCGTGATGGTGCTGGAGGGGTGACATGCCTGGCAGCATCGAGTCACTGAGGCCGACTATATAAAGCCTCAGATGGCGACGGGGCGCAAGGAGTTCGAGTGTGGCCGCAGGTGTCGCCGCCCGCCCAAGAGGCTCCCGCGAAGGCGGTCGACAGGGTAGGTTGTTCTCCGGGCCAACACGGCGGCGTAGCTCAGCTGGTTAGAGCAGCGGAATCATAATCCGCGTGTCGGGGGTTCGAATCCCTCCGCCGCTATTAGACTTACGAGAGGGGCCCTGCACCACGGTGGAACCTACTGTGGAATCTGCGGGGGACTAGCTTCCTGTCTTAAGCAACAGGTCAGCCATCGTTCGAGCATTCTCCCCACGGTCCCGCCGCATGGCATAGCGACGGGTCATCCCTGGCGTCACATGCCGCATGGTCTGCTGAACGGATGCTTCCGACCGGCCAGCGTTGACCAGCAGTTGAGCCGTCAGGTGTCGCAGATCGTGAATCCGTACACCGTCCTCCTTGGTTCCTGCTCCTGCCGCCGCACGGGCCCGAACCCAATGCCCGCGTAGCTGCCAGTAGGTGAGGCTCCCGGCTATCGCTGCGGCCTGCTTGACCCAATCCCACATTTCAGGAGCCACCGGGAGAGTCGTGGCAGAACCGGCAGTCTTCGTGCCGGGGATGCGTACCTGCTTGGTCGCGGGCAGCAGGTCGGTATCCTGTAGCCGTAGGTACTCACCGG
>Ga0153915_10005406_pt1 | contig 11879 bp, 8 predicted proteins | sample Opewatmetagenome_2_FD_107003 | JGI IMG/M metagenome (GOLD analysis project Ga0153915, IMG submission 107003) | Freshwater wetland microbial communities from Ohio, USA - Open water 3 Core 3 Depth 3 metaG | ecosystem: Environmental > Aquatic > Freshwater > Wetlands | place: USA: Ohio, Lake Erie...
CCGTCCCCTCCCCCCTCCCTGACAATGTCATCAGGGTCGAAGGTGTCCTCGACCTCGACAGCAACAAGGCCGGCACGCTCATCGAGACGTCCCGCGGCGGAAAACACCGACCCACCGACCCCTTTGTCCCGCGCGAACTCATCCGTCGTTTCAAGCTCAAGACTGGCAGTGTCATCACCGCCACGGCCACACCCGACGACCGCTTCCCCAACCCGAAGGTCCGCTTCATCGAGAAGGTAGACGGGCTCGATATCGACGCCCGGCGCCGCATGCTCGACTTTACCCAGCTGACGACCATCACCCCCAACGAGCAGCTCAAGCTCGAGATGAAGGACCACCGCATGACCACCCGCGCGATGGACCTTTTCTGCCCGCTCGGCAAAGGCACCCGCGGCCTCATCGTCGCCGCTCCCCGCACCGGCAAGACTACGCTTCTCCGCGACATCGCCCTCGGCGTCCTCGAGAACCACCCCGAGTGCCATGTGATGATCCTCCTGGTCGACGAGCGTCCCGAGGAAGTCACTGACTTCCGCCGCAGCGTTCCCGCCGAAGTCTGGGCCTCGTCCAATGACGAGACGGTCGAGAATCACATCCGCATTGCCGACCTCTGCATCGAGCGCGCCAAGCGGCTCGTCGAAGCCGGCAAGGATGTCGTGCTCCTGCTCGACTCTCTCACCCGCCTTTCCCGCGCGCACAATACGCAGCGCAACTCCGGCCGCACGGGTTCCGGCGGCCTCGACGTCCGCGCGCTTGAGAAGCCGCGCCAGCTCTTCGCCGCCGCGCGCAATACCGAGGAGGCCGGCTCGCTCACCATCATCGCCTCGATCCTGGTGGAGACCGGCAGCCGCATGGACGACGTCATCTTCCAGGAATTCAAGGGCACGGGCAACATGGAGATGGTGCTCGACCGCCGCTGCGCCGAGATGCGCATCTGGCCCGCCATGAACATCGCCTCGTCGGGCACCCGCAAGGAGGAGCTTCTCCTCGACGCGAAGCGCCTCGAAGGGATCCATTTCTTCCGGCGCGCCCTCGTCCCCCTCAAGATCGAGGAGGCCGCCGAAACCATGGTCGGCCGTCTGTCGAAGACCAAGACCAACGAGGAGTTCCTGAAGCTTATCGCCCGGTAGTCGATGGCAGCCGAGGGAAGGAAGGATCTCGGACACTAGCGAGTAGTGAGCATTGGAGCCGCGACGCCCTCGTCGCGGCTCTCGATAGCCTCAGCGACGAGGGGGGGCCCTGAAGAATTCAGCCAGCCGCGGATCCTCGACATCGATTCCCATCCGCGACCGGCAGAACAGCCGCAGCTCGATCGGCAGGGGCGCATGGAACACATGCGGCTCACCGGCCGGCCTGAGGTCGATCTCGTGGCAGTGCAGAGCCTGGCGCGGCAGCAGAAGGGTCTCCACATGGCGGGAGGTCCAGCCGTGCTCGGCAAACTCCAGGTATAACCGCTCGTCAGGCCCGTACAGCTTGTCCCCGACAACCGAATGCCCGAGCCAGAGGGCATGGGCCCGTATCTGGTGCTTGCGCCCCGTCTCGATCCTCACACGGGCCAAAGTAAATCCGCCGCCCGACGCCAGCGGTTCGAAATGGGACACCGCCGACTGCGCGCCGGCGCTCGCCGGCTCGACCACGGCCGATCGGACCGACACCCGGCTGCGGCGGTCCGGGCCGAGCGCGCGATCGACGGTAACGGGCCCGGCGAGCATCCCGGTGAGGACCGCCAGGTAGGTCTTCCGGATCTGCCGCTGTTCCATGGCCCGTTGCAGGCGGGCGGCTGTGGAGGGATCGCGCGCGAGGACCACCACGCCGCTCGTCTCCCGGTCCAGTCGCGAAACCAGGTGCACGGTCTTCTGCCCCAGGTACTCCCGGGCCGCCCCCACGAGGCTCGACCAGGGGCCGTGCTTCGAAGGATGGCAGACGACCAGCGCGGGCTTGTTGATCACCAGCAGGGAGGCGTCCTCGTAGATCACCCAGTCGGGCAGATCGAGGGGGTCGATCAGCCCCGCTGCGTTGCCGGCATCCTCGCTCATAGGGTCCTTTCCCCGGGCTCCCGGGCAAAGCGCGAAAACGGTCCTAAAGACATCGTCAAAATGAGCCGACTGGGATTGAAAAAGAGCCAATCCAGATGCAGAATACCGTCCGGATCGATGAACGGTTTTCCCCATACGGAGAACTCACCCCCCAAAGGGGCGGCGGGAGATTGCGCAGCATGGCGCGAGTGATCTGGAAAGTCGGCGTGCACGGGCGCGGCGGAGTCCTTTTCGTTAGTGAACCCAAAAGCAAGCGACAACCATGAATAACGAATCCAATCAACACGAAGTGATCGTCTCCGGAATCCATCTCGACCTCACCCCTTCCCTCAAATTCTACGTGCAGGAAAAGGTGGAGAGATTGTTCCGGCATGAGGAGCGCATCGTGCGGATCCGTGTCGAGCTCGAGTTCGACGGGAAAAATGACGTGGTCCATCCGTTCATTGCCAAGGGGCACATCGTCATCCACGGGCCGGACATGAACTGCAGCGTCTCAAGCGACGACTGCCACAAGTCGATCGACCTCCTGGTGGACCGCCTCGACCGAATGCTGCGGCGCCGTTCCCGTCTCTTCAAGGTGAAGCGCAAGCATCCGCATGCCCCGGAGCTCTCCGCCGCTCTCCCCAAAGTGGCCGTCTGAGGAAGTCGGCTCCCTCTGCGCACGCCCGCCGTGATCTCGGCGGGCTTTTTTTGCGGGATTATGCAACGGAGCCCAGAGCCCCGCTCCCCTCATTGCGAAAGACGGCGCCGCACACCGGGCGCGGACCGCCTCAATCGATGAAATCCAGGCTTCCCGGCTTCATCCCCTCGGTCCCCTTGATCCGGTAGCCTTCCTTCATGCCGGGAACGGGACCGAACATCGCTTCCTGAAGCTGCTCTCCGGTGAGTTCGTAAACCAGCATCCCGTAACTGATCCGCGCATCCGGCACCCGCCGCCTCAAGTAGGCGCAGAGCCGGGCAAAGCGAAGCTCGTCGTAGAGGCGGATCCGTTTCTGCCAGAGCTCCGTCCCCTCCGACTCGATCAGCCGCTGCAGGGCGGTGCGATCATTGAGCAGCGTCTCCAGGCGCCGGACCTGTTCGGTCAGGCTTTGGTATGCCAGCTCGTAGGACTGGCGCCACGGTCCGAAAACCAACCCGTATTCGGTGTGCAGCATCGTGGCGCTGATGATGTAGGTGCCCGGGCTCAATGCGAAGAGTTGGCTGGGCCGCGTGTCAAAGTAGCACGGCAAAAGCTTCGCGTCGCCGAGTTTGAATTGGCGGAGGTCCGCATTCCCGAAGTAGGAGAGGTACACCTGCAGCTTGGGACCCGGTCGCGCCGCGCGCGCCGCCAGCCAGCCCTCCACCGCGGGGAGATCCTGGCCCCATTCGTAGGAGCTGTCGATCAGCACCTCGTGCCCAGTCTCGATGCCGCCTCCGAATTGGTTGATGTAGGCGAGATATTCGGGATGCACCGAGACCGCCTCGCGCGCCGACCACGCCAGCAACCCGGCCAGGATGACCAAGCCAACTCGCCCCAGCCTGAGCGCCGCCGGCGCAAGCGATCCCGCGAAGATAAAGATGGCCGGATAAACCGGCAGGAGGTGCCTGATGCCGATGTCGATATTGCCTTGCATGGCGGCCGCCATGTAGACGGCCGAGACGGCCGCCAGCGGCACGAAGCCGTAGGCGTTCGCCCAGAGGCCATCTTCGCCAGCCATGCTCGCGGCGGCGCCGACCAGCCTGCGCAAGCACTTCCACGCCAACACGCCGGCCGCCCCGCAGAACGCGATGAGGAACGGCACCGGCGTCTTGTAAAACCAGGCGAACGGGAAGAAATACCACCAGCCGTTGATTGAATAGTCGCCGAGCAGAAACGCCCGCCGCGCCTGCACGGTCTTGTCAAGATAACTGACATCGAAGAGAAACAAGTCCGGCAGAAGGTGCAGATCCCGGCAGAAGTTGACACAGCGCCGGATCAAGCCCGCGGGCTGCTTGTCGAAGATGCTCCAGATGGATGGGCCTCCCGCCTGCTCGGGCTTTCCGAACTCGCCGTGAAATCCGTAGGCGGCCCAGAGCACCGCGAAGGCGATGATCGCGACGCCGACCGATGCGAGCGCGAACCACGCAACCTGCCTCCAGCGCCTCCTCTCCTCGCGGCGCCCGCCGCCCGGGAGCACGATCGCCAGCGGCCGGCCCCACCAGAGCCGGAAGGCGCACAGCCCCGCCACCGTGGGGAAGACCAGCACCCCCGAAAGCTTTGTGGCCATCAGGGCCCCGACGGCGATCCCACACCCGGCGACCATCCAGAGCGAGATCCGGTGCAGGAGCCCCCAGCATGCCGCCGTGGCGAGCAGCAGACCCAGCGCGCCAGCCATGTCTGTCGTCGCGACCCCGCTGTTCGAGATGATCACCGGATTCAGGCAGCAGAACGCAAGCGAGAGCAGCCCCGCCTCCCAGCCGAAAAGGCGTCGGGACCAGAGGTACACGATTCCCGCGAACGCCATCCCGAGCAGAATGTTCATCGCGCGCGCCGCGCGCACGATCCTCTGCCATCCGTTGGAGGGGCTGAAGATGAACAGGTGGGTGACATCGTGCCGCTCGGCGGCGGCGGCTTGCTGGGCTTCCTTGGACGGGAATTCAAGGTTCATCGCCAGCAGCGGCAGTGCCAGCCACTGCTGCGAAAGCACGAGGTTGCCCGTCGTGCTCATCTGGAACCCCGCCCCGCGATTCTTCAGATAATGGTAACCCGTGGTGATATGCCCGGGCTCGTCGAATGTGGGCGATGTGTTCCATCCGAATGCGAGCGCCATCCCGGCAAACGCAGCCAGCAACGCGGCGACTGCGCCTGTTTTCCACGCTCGGGGAGCTTCTGTTGAGGGCCAAAGCGTCACGATTCGTTCCGCAGAATGCGGAAAGTCAGCCTCCCCCCAAGGAGAAAGTGAACCCTCCCGGCCCCCCCCGGGGGTAGCCAGGCCCGGACGACAAGGATCTTAATCCATCGGCCGCTTCCGCAGAGAGGAAAGCTTGGGAACATCGCCGGGCCAGCCTTCCATCGGCGGATGGCCGCATAGATGACCGAAAATACACACTAATGTAAAACATTGTTAATTATTGACATATAATCATCTTTCGGAATAGGTTAATTTAGGTTTTTGTGGCTGCATTTCGTCTCCATTCCTCTGCGTTCTCTTCAGCAGATGCCCATATACATCGCAATAATCTCAATCGCCCAGGGTCCACTGCCTCCTCAAGCACTCGCCCCGCCTCCTTGAGCAAGGAGGCGGGGCGAGTGCATCCACTTCCCATTTCGTCCAGCGTTCGCACCATATGATCGACCGCAAATCCGCCCCAAAATGAGCGCGCTACCCCAAGAGAGGCCGGCAACAGCCACAACCCACGGGAAAATTCTCATCGTCGACGACGACGAGCAGTTCCTGAAGTCGACAGGACTCCTCCTCAGAAGCCAGGGGCATACCTGCGACACCGTCGCGACCGTTCCCGAGGCGAAGGAGGCCCTGAAAGCGGCTGACTATGACCTCCTGATCGCCGACATCTTCATACCGGGGAACACTGATCTCGAAATGCTCCGGGAACTCGCGAAGCAGGACGGCTCGCCGTCCATCCTCCTGGTCACGGGCCAGCCGACAATGGAGACTGCGGTCGAGGCCGTCCAACTACGGGTCGCCGCCTACCTTGCCAAACCGCTCGATCCGCCCCACCTCCTCCGCCTTGCCGCCCAGGAGATCCGGAACCGCCGGCTCTACAGCCTGGTCCGCGCCCGCCGCCACCAAACCGAGACCGCACTGTCCGCCCTCCGCCAGTTCGAGACCACGCTGCGTGACAACGCCCAGTACCGGCCCTCGCGCGAGGCTCTGGCGACCTACCTCGACCTCACCTCCACCCAATTGCTCTCCGCCGCCGCCGATCTGCGTTCCCTCGTCGAGGCTCTCGCCGGCCAGTCCGGCCCCGACGAGCTGCGCGAGCGCCTCTCGGGCGCGCGTCCCTTTGTGCTGCTTGCAGGCGTGAGAGAAGCGATCCAGGTCCTCGAACGGACCAAGAACTCCTTCAAGTCCAAGGAGCTCGCTGAGCTGCGTCGCAAGCTGGAGGCGCTGCTGACCGCCTCCCCCGAGGGGGCCTCCTGAATCGAGGTCGGCCCCGGCGACCTCCAGAGAGCGGATACGTTCCACCGGGTGACGCGCGCCCCCCGCCAAACGCCGTCCGCAGCCCAGCGCACGCCCGGACAATCTTGCTTCTTTACCGTTTTTTCTAAAGTCCGCCCCTCCCCCGCCCGATCATTGCCGTTCGGAAAGATCAACCTTCTCCATCAAGGGAGAAGGAGCCTTTTCGAGCAGGTCACCGGACCTACGAGTTGAAGGCACGGAAAACAGAGCGCGCCGCGCATCCTGTTCGCCGTGCCTTTTCCGTTTTCCCGGTCCCGCACAGTCGCCCGCAATCCAACAGCCAAACGAAATACCAATGAAGAACTGGACCATCGCCCTTCGCATCGGCGTCGCCCTCTCGCTCATCGGCGTCCTCGCCGCCATCGGCGGCATTGTCGCCCTTGTCGCCCTCGTCAACACCCGCACCAAGACCGAAACCGTCGCATCGAGCTATGTGCCGGGCATCATCGATATCTCCAGGGCGTACTTCAACACCCTTGAGAACACCTCGTTCGCCTACCGGCACATTCTCACGAAGAACCCGGCTGATATGAAGGCCCTCATAGACGCGATGGAGGCCAACGCGGTGGAGCAGCGCGGCCAACTGGCCGATTTCGAGAAGCGCCTGAACACGGAGGAAATCAGGGCTCAATTGGGCCAGATGACCACCGTGCGCGACAAGTACATGGTGCTGCGTGACAAAGCGCTTGATATGAGCGCCAAGGATGAAAAGGACGCCGCCTACGTATTTATCGGCAAGGAAGTCGCTCCGCTGGGCGCCAAGTACCGGGAAGCAGTCGAGAAAATCATCGATACTGCCGAGAAGGGCGCGAACACAGCGGCAGGCGACGCCGCTCGCATCGCCCGCCTCGGCTTGGTCACCGGTCTGTCCTGTTTCGTGGTCGCGGCCGTCGCCGGCATTCTCAGCAGCTACTTCGTCGTGCGTGGGATCAACCGCTCGCTGCGCACCGTCGCGGACTCCCTTGGCCAGGCTTCGGAGCAGGTCTCGTCCGCCTCTGGTCAGGTATCCTCTTCAAGCCAGACCCTGGCGCAAGGCGCCAGCGAGCAGGCGGCCTCCCTCGAGGAGACCACCGCCTCCGTCGAGGAGATCAACAGCATGACCAAGCGGAACGCCGAGAACGCCCAGAATGCCAAGAGCATTGCCCAGGACACCCGGCACGCCGCCGACCGCGGGACTCAGCAGATGGACGAGATGGTCACCGCGATGAACGCCATCAAGGAGTCTTCCGACAACATCGCCAAGATCGTCAAGAGCATCGACGAGATCGCCTTCCAGACCAACATCCTCGCCCTCAACGCCGCCGTCGAGGCAGCCCGCGCCGGCGAAGCTGGGATGGGATTCGCGGTCGTCGCCGACGAGGTGCGCAACCTCGCCCAGCGCGCCGCCCAGGCCGCCCGCGAGACCGCCGCGAAGATCGACGATTCGATCCAGAAAAGCGCGGCCGGCGTCGAGATTTCCTCCCGCGTGGCCGAAAGCCTGAAGGAGATCGCCGAGAAGGCGCGCAAGGTCGACGAGCTGGTCGCCGACATCGCCACCGCCTCCCAGGAGCAAACCCAGGGGCTCGGCCAGATCAGCCAGGCGATGAGCCAAATGGACCATGTCACCCAGTCGAATGCCAGCAGCGCCGAGGAGTCGGCGGCCGCCGCCGAGGAGCTCAACGCCCAGTCGCTCACCATGCTCGACAACGTCGGCGAACTGCTCCGGCTCGTCGGAGGAGCCAAAGCGGTGGCTTCCCGCGCGACACAGCATTCCACGCGGAAGCCGGCGGCGGCCTCTCACGAGAAGGCACCATCAGCCCCGAAACTCGCCTTCCCCAAGAAGACTGCCTCCTCCATCGCACTGCCTGTCGCCGCCGGGGAGCCTGCCGGCCAGAGCTTCAAGGAGATCTAGCCCATGGATACCATGACTTCGCCAGCCGCAAACCCGGCGCAGCTCGCCGGCAAGCACCTGACGGTGGTCCTCGGCGAGGAGACGTTCGGCATCGCCGTCATCCAGGTCCGCGAGATCATCCGGATGCAGAAGATTACACCGGTCCCCCAGATGCCGGATTTCGTGAAGGGCGTCATCAACCTCCGCGGACGCGTGATCCCCGTCATCGACCTCCGGATGAAATTCAATCTCCGGGCCGACCTGGGGGAACGCACCTGTGTAGTCGTCGTGCAGGTGAATCTCGGCCCCGACAAGAAGGTCCAGATGGGGCTCATCGTCGACCGCGTCGACGAGGTGATCAACATCACCGAGGCCGACATCGAGCCCACACCCGAGTTCGGCGTGAATGTCGACCACGCCTTTCTCCTCGGCATGGCCAAGGTCAAGGGACAAGTCGAGACGCTGATCGACATCAATCGCGTCGTCGCCCCCGAAGTCCTCGAATCATCGTTTGCCCAGAACTAGCCGGGACGAGAGTCCCGGGCCGTGCGGGCATCCCACGCACCCCGCGCGGCAGCTCCACCACCGGGGCGGACAGGCGGCTTCCTGCCGGTCCGCCCCTTTCCCCGTCAGGTTCGCCATGATACGCAATTGAAGGTCGCATTCCTCTCCGACCGGACGCAAAGATGTCAGCGACTATGAACAGTGGAGACGGTGGCCCGTCGTCCTCCTTTCCAGCACTTCAGGCGAACGGCCAGGGTTCCCAGCAACTGCATGCCCGTCTGGCGTCCGAATTCTGGGCGCTTCCGGTGGCGCTCATCATGACCCGAGTGGCGGACGGGCTCATTTTCGCCGCCAACGACGCCTTTGAACAACTACTTGGCTACAAACGCGTTGAGCTGCTCGGTCACACGGTGGACGAACTCGGAATCCATGCACTGCCGGGACAGCGGCAGCGGATACTGGCCCGGTTGGCGAGCGAAGGAGTCCTCAGGGGCGTCGAGGCGGTCTTTCTGACAAAGGGGGGCAAACTCCTGACCGTTCTTCTCTCGAATTCCAATATCGAGGCGGCGGGGGAGCCATGTGTCCTGACGCACATCGTCGACCTCACCGACCGTCACCGCGTCGAGGAGACCCTGCGCCAGATCATCATGGCGAAGGACTCGCCTCGGGGCTTCTTTCATCACCTGGCGGAGCGCCTGGCCGCAATCCTCGAGATCGAGTTCGTCGCGTTCTCACGGATAGACGGCATGCGCGAGAGGCAGGCCCGTGCCTTGATATGGGAGGAGGACGTGCGCGCGCCAGAATGGGGCGAGGTCTCGCTTGAAGGAACCCCCTGCGAGGAGGTTCTCAAGGGGACCACGATCTTCATCGGCGAAGGCATCCTGACACGTTTCCCTAAAGCGCCGTTTCTGTGCGAAAACCGGATCGAGTCGTATGCGGGCGTGCCGATCCTGGGGCGCCGGGGGCGCATCCTCGGCTGCGTCTCCGCGATGAGCCGCAGGCCTCTCCGGGAGCCGGAGCTGCTCCGCCACATTCTCGAGCTGGTCGCCGTCTCTGCCGGATCCGAGATCGAGCGGATGCTCGCCGAGGAGGAGCGTCACCAGGTCGAGCGGCAGCTCTTCCAGAGCCAGAAGATGGAGGCGCTCGGCGTGCTCTCCGGCGGGATCGCGCACGACTTCAACAATGTCCTCGCGGCGATCCTCAACTACACGACCCTCGCCCAGGTCGAGGGGCCGCGTGGAACGGACATCTGGTCGAGGTCGTTCGCGCTGCGAATCGCGCGGTCGACCTTGTGCGCCAGATCCTGGTCTTCAGCCGCCAGGAGAAACAGGAGCGCGTCAACGTCCAGCTCGCCTCGGTGATCCGCGACGCCCTCTCGCTGCTCCGGGCAACGCTGCCACCCGATATCGCGATCGAGGCCGATCTGGCCGCCAGCCTGCCCTCCATCCCGGCCAACCTCACCCAGATGCATCAGGTGATCCTGAATCTCTGCATCAATGCGGCCCAGGCGATCGGCGACCAGCCCGGCACGATCACGGTGCGCCTCTTGCGGCGGCCGATCCGCGCCGCCGACGCCGATCCCCGGGAGGACGCCGCTCCTTGCGAGCACCTGCAGATCGAGATCGGCGACACCGGCCACGGACTGAAGCCGGAAGTCATGCCACGGCTTTTCGAGCCGTTCTTCACGACGAAGGCGGACTCGGGCGGCACCGGCCTTGGGCTGACCGTCGCGCGGCGGATCGTCCACGAACATGGCGGATGGATCACGGCGGCGAACAATCCCGCCGGAGGCGCGCTGTTCACCGTGTGCCTGCCGGTCGCCGAAAATGCGGCGACCGAGCCCGCCCCGGCTGCTTCCCACCTCTCTCAAGGGCGGGGCGAGCGCATCCTGCTCGTCGACGACGAGCCTACCCTCGCCCAGTCGTTGCGTCTCCTCCTGGAACGCCTGGGATACCGGGTCTTCGCCTACGAGAATCCGTCCCAGGCCCTGTCGGCGTTCTGGCTGGCTCCCGACGATTTCGATCTGGTGATAACGGATATGGAGATGCCGGAGATCGGGGGCCTGGCTCTGGGCGAGAAGATCCTGAGCCTGCGGCCCAAGCTACCCGTCATCCTCATGAGCGGATTCGCGGCGCCGGCATCCGACGAGGAACTGCGCAGGTCCGGCATCCAGCGCGTCATCCCCAAGCCGGTCACGCTTTCCTCGCTGGGCGACGTCATCGCCCGGTCTCTCGGGCATGCGAAGAAGAGCGCGGGGAAGAAGGAGCCCCCAAAGCGCAAGTGACGTGGCCGGGCGCTGTCCGCACGCAAGCGGCTCGCGTGACCTGTCTTCCCGCCTATCCTATTGGCGCCTAACCCAATGTCCCCGGCCCGGCGCCCCGGACTTCAACGTCCCGCACCTAAACCTCAAAAACTTTTTCCTTGAGATTCCCTGCGGCGTCTGGAAATTCAGGCCCCTCTGAGAGACGCCCTCATCGTCTAGCGGCTAGGACAAGAGATTCTCAATCTTTAAACCGGGGTTCGATTCCCCGTGGGGGCGCCAACTCTCCTCTGGAGCGAAAAATGTAAGGGAAATGTAAGGGAGAGCGTACCGAATTAAGTCCCAAATTGGTCGCTCTGCAGAGCCTTGATGGATCTACCCTCTTCGCCACCGCTCGCCTAGCCGGGAATCCCCAACCAGCCAGTCAGGCAGCGGCCCTTCCTTCCCGCTCTTCTGCCACCACAGCCATAGCTTTTCCACTTGTTCCTCTGAATCACCGAACTTGCGCTGCCAATGTTCGGATGCCTCTGGCTCCGGCAGCCGCCGGGGCGGCCGCTCACAGGCCAGGGCGCCGAGCGCCGACGTCGGTGATAATACCTTTCCGCCAACACGATAAAAGCACCAACTGAGCCAATGCTTGCATTCCGAAATACCATCCCTCACCGAGCGCGGACAGAACCGTCCTGCCGACGGTGAAGTGCACGAGCAGCCAAACGCCGCTGACCAACGTGGAGACCGTCCCGGCGATGCGTATGCCTTTATCCATCCTTCTTCTAGTCGTCCAAATCACCCAGTAACTTCCTAAGTTGCTTCGAGCTGTCAATTTTCAAGGCTCCAATCTTTTGCGTGAGGGCAGCTCGGATCTTACGATTACTCCGGTCATTTAGGAAGTCGTTTACTCTCTTTATCACTCCGTCCGTCCTCAGATCAAGGTCCATAGCGCCCACACGCCCGCCCGCATTGCGGGCACTTCACCGCAGCCGACGCGTCATGCTCCAGTTCCACATCCACGCGCTTGGCCTCCAGCTTCAGCTCCACCCGCTTCACCTGCC
>Ga0153915_10005407_pt1 | contig 11879 bp, 10 predicted proteins | sample Opewatmetagenome_2_FD_107003 | JGI IMG/M metagenome (GOLD analysis project Ga0153915, IMG submission 107003) | Freshwater wetland microbial communities from Ohio, USA - Open water 3 Core 3 Depth 3 metaG | ecosystem: Environmental > Aquatic > Freshwater > Wetlands | place: USA: Ohio, Lake Erie...
GGGCGGACGGCGAGGACCCTCCAGCACCCGACCGACGTCTGGAGCGACGGGGAGCGGCTCGCGGTCGTGGATCAAGGCAACAACCGGGTCCTCCTCTGGAACCGCCTCCCCCGGGAGAGCGGAACCCGGGCGGACGTCGTGCTGGGCCAGCTCGACTTCAACGTGGGCGCGGCCGCGACCACGGAGGCGGGGCTCAACGCGCCGGCCGCCGTCGCGTCCGACGGCCGCACCCTCTTCGTCGCCGACGAGCGCAACCACCGGGTGCTCGGCTGGACCCCCTTCCCGGCGGCGAGCGGGCAGCCGGCGAACCTGGTCCTCGGGCAGTCGGACTTCTCCCACCGCGCGCCGAACGACGACGACCAGGACGGGGTCACCGACGGCGCGACGGCGCGCACGCTCCAGCACCCGACCGGCCTGGCCGTCGCCGGCCAGTTCCTCGTCGTGACCGACACGTACAACCACCGGTACCTCCTGTACCGGGGGCGCTGAGAGCGGGGGCCGCCATGACTTCGAGGCGTGCGCTGTACGGGGTGTTGCTCGCGGGGTCCCTCGTGGGATGGAGCGACGCGGGTACGGTGGCGCGGTGGCCGGCCGCGGCGCCCCTGGCCGCCGCGGCCGAGGAGCCGAGCGTGGGGGCCGGCATCTTGACCACCATCGGGGGCTCGATCCTGGGATCGGCGGCCAACCGGCTGCTCCAGAAGGTCGGGCTGTTCGAGGCGCTCGGCATCGGCGGGCCGGATCCGTGGACCCAGGAGAAGCTGAACGAGATCATGGACCGGCTCGAGGGGCTCTCCGCGGAGATCGCCGCGCTCGGGCAGAGGCTCGACCTGCGCCTGGTGACCGAGATCGCCCGGAAGACCATCGCCGACCAGCACGCCGCTTTCGAGAACTGCTACGTTCGGCTGAAGGACCTCGCGCTCTTGCGCGCCGAGGAGCCGGAGTCCTACGACCGGTACAGCCGCGCGCTGCTCGGGCGCGCCTACCAGCTCATCGGGCTGCCCCCGCCGGAGGGCCTCGTGATCCAGGACACCTACTGCGCCCTGGACGGGGCGGTGATGAGCGTGCAGCTGACGGTCCTCCCCGAGGACGGCCGTCCCGAGAACGACCGGCTCCTCGTGGCCATGGCGCGGCTGGCGCGCCAGAACGGACAGAGCTTCGAGGAGGTGGTGCGCTACTTCGCGTGGATCGTCGGCATCCAGCGCCATGCCATGGCCATCGTGGCGCAGGCACACCACCGTCTCGGCGAGGACGCGCTGCTCGCCGCGCGCACCGAGGCGCTCGAGCAGAGCCTGCGGCGCCAGGAGATCGAGCTCCTCCGGGCCGCGGAGGCCTACGTCGCCTTCCAGCGGCCGTACGACGCCCCCGAAGCCGCGGCCGCCCTGGCGCTCGCCGACGCGGTAGTGACCCGGATGGAGGGAACGCCCCGGGTGGTGACCGCGGGCCTGCTGCTGGTTCGGCCGCCGGAAGGCGCTCTGGCGTGGCCGACCATCCACCAGGAAGGGGGCGAGGCCGGCGTCGCGCTCGACGAGATCCTGGCCGAGGAGGGCGACGCGTACTACGGCCAGCCGCGGACCCACCCGACGCCGCTCTACGTGTATGCGTTGCCGCTCGGCTACAGGGCCGGCATCGAGGTGGGCAGGGCCGATCAGATCGTCTTCGCGCGGTTCCGCACGACCCGGGTGACCCCTGCGCCGACCGAGTTCCCGCTGTGGATCTACGGGGCGCCCAATCCGTACTCCACCCTGTCCCTGCGCCGGCGCAACGCCGCCACCCTCGACCCGGAAGAGGTGGGAATGGATCGCATGCTTCTCGCCCACACCGAGGGCTTCGCGTCGGCCATGGCGCGCTTCGAGCTCGTGCCGTCCCCGGAGGATCCCCGCCTGGTGGCGCTCGCCGTCGATCAGCCGGCGTGGGGCCTCTCGCAGGTGGCGGTGGGCCCGGTGCCCGGCACGGACGGCATCATCGACTGGACGCGCGGCCTCGCGGCCCGCCCCGGCGTTTCCGGCGTCCCGCTGGAGATGGTCCCCTTTGGGCCGGAGGACCCTGAGCGGTTCGCGCTGCGCATCGACGAGCACCGCTGGCTCGGGGTCGGGCCCGCGACGCTGCCCGGCTCTTCGGATCCCGCGCTGCTCGCCGCCGTCCCCGTGGAGGAGCCGTTCTTCTTCGACGTCCTCCCCGACGGCGAGCGATACGAGCTGAGCTACGCCGGCTCCGACGGCGTCCGCCGCTGGCTCTTCGTCAACGAGCAGGTCATGTCCGCGAGCGAGTGGCAGCTGGCGAACCTCAGCCGGCAGGCCGGGGACCCCGCCAGCGAGACCGCCTCCCTGGAGACGGTCCCGGACGCGTTCGCCGGTCCCATCACCGGCGCCTGCGGGTACAACGGGGGACAGGGGCCGATAGAGCTCTTCTCCATTCCCATCCGCGTGGGAGGAGACCAGGCGGTGTCGTACAACATCAACCCCGCGGTGACGCTGTCGCGCGACCCGAGCTGCTCGTCGCAGTACTACGGGGGCTGCTGGTACTCCGTCGACGGGCGCGACTACGGTCACCTCTCCTGGTGGGGTTCGACGCCGTACCTGGGAAGGGTCCCGCCCTACCTGCCGTTCACGATCCAGGACACCTTCCCGAGCTACAACGGCAGGGGAAGCTTCTCGGCGCTGAACCCCGGCTCAGCGCTGCGCTTCGCGTGCGAGCACAGCGGCTGCGGCGTCTGCGTGTCGATCACGAGCCTGCAGCTCAAGCTCCAGTGAGCCACGAGCCCCCGAGGTCGGGGCGCGGATGTCGATCGATGAGTTCGCCTCCGCCATCTTCCGGGCGGCCGCGGCGCCTTCTTCTGCTACCAAATACTGGCCTACGCGGCGCTCGCTCGCTCGGTCCCCGCGGGTTTCGCCGAGCTGCGCTCGCCGAAGGGCCCGCGGAATCGGGTATGTTTCGAACATGAACCTCGGTCTGCGCGCGGCAGCGCGTTTCGACATCGCGGTGGTCCGATTGGCGCAGGCGCTCGCCCGGAGGGCGGCCGGGGAGGGCGCGAGCCCGGCCCAGCGTCTCGCGCAGCTGGAGCACACGGCCGAGGTCTACGCGCGCGTGGACCCGGCCGCCTTCTACGCCGAGCCGCCGGCACCCCGAATGCGCGAACGGCAGATCCGGAGCCTGCGCGGCGGCGGTGAGGTTGTCGACCTGGGCTGGGAGAGCGGCTGGGTCCCGCACGACCCCGCGGCGCGCGACGACTACCTGCGCTTCGAGGAGAACCGTGTGGCGCAGGCGCGGCTCTTGCTCCACCCGCACCCCGCGCCGGCGATCGTCTGCCTGCATGGCTACCGGGCCGGCGTGCACCGATTCGAGGAACTGGCGTGGAACGCCGCCTGGCTGCACCGCCGCCTGGGGCTCGACGTCGCGCTTCTCACGCTGCCCTTCCATGCGCTGCGGGCGCCGCGCGGCCGCTTCGCGCCGGTCTTCCCCTCGAAGCGCACCGGACGCACGGTCGAGGGCTTCGGCCAGGCGGTATGGGACGCGCGCTCGCTCCTCGGCTGGCTGCGCGCGCGCGGCGCGCCGCTCGCGGGACTGGCGGGGATGAGTCTGGGCGGCTACACCGCCGCGCTGCTGGCGACGGTCGAGCCGCGCCTCGACTGGGCGGTCCTCTTCATCCCGCTCGGCGACCTGACCGAGGTGGCCATCGAGCACGAGGGGCTGCGCGGCGCCTCGATCCCAGACGAGCTACGCGAGGCCGGCAAGCGCGCGCTGCAGCTGGTGCGGCCGCTCGCGCGCCAGCCGGTGCTGCCCGGCGAGCGGATGCTGGTGGTGGCCGCCGAAGCCGACCGCATCACTCGGCCCGACACCCACGCTTCCCGGCTCGCGGACCATTTCGGCGCCCCGCTGGTGACCTTCCCCGGCGGGCGCCTGCTTCAACTCGGCCGCCGCGCGGGGCTGCGGGCGATGGCCCGGCTGCTCTCTCGCGCGGGGGCGCTGCCGCCGCGCGCTTGAGCAGGCGCGGCACGGGCTTCTGGCGGCCGGTGGTGCACTCGACCCCGTTTGCTGACGTTTTGCTGACGACGGTACTTCCCGTGAAGAAGAAGGCCGAGGCCCCAGTAGTGAATCCACTGGAAGTCTCGGCCCCTATGGTGGCGCGCCCCAGAGGATTTGAATCTCTGGCCTTCGGATTCGTGGGAGCCTTTCTGGTTTTACTGAGGGTGTGTAGCAGGGTGCAACCTCGGGCCAGCAGCCGAAATGTACACGGGTGACCAACACCTAGAGACCATGGCTGGGCCCCATCGGCTGCGCAGTCGGTTCGGGCGCGCGCCGGCCGGAGAAGCGTCCTGGTCAGTAGGCCGTTCCGTCCTTGTGCGCGAACCGCCACTTCCCATCCTCCCCCATGACAGCCTTGATGTCGTCGGCAGGATACGAGCCCTCATCCCCGGGAGCACGGTCGCCGACTTCGAGCACGAGGACATCCCGCTCACTCCGGTTCTCCAGGTGATGCGCCGTCCCGTTCGCAGCGAAGCCGGCGCACATGCCTGGCCGGAGCTGCAACTCGCCGTCATCCGTGACCAGGGTCGGCTCGCCGTCGAGTACGTAGACGAACTCGTCCTGCCGCGTGTGACGATGATGGAGCGACGATACGCCGCCCGGAGCAAGGTGGGTGAGGTTTACGCCGAACGCCTTCAGACCGAACTGGTCACCCAGTGGGTGCTTCTGCCGCTTCGCCATTCTGGAGGCGAACGGCTCCGGGTAGTTGGTCTGCTTTGTGCGTGGCGGAGCCGACGCGGCCTCGATAGCGACAGGGTGACCCGGCCATTGCTGCATGGTTTGCCTTCCCTTTCCGCCTGAGCTCGTGCACACGGCAACGGCATGCTACCTAACGTGCGGGGCGGGTCGCCGCATCCCGGAAGCACGGAGTTTGGTGAGCGCGCGGCGAGCCCCAGAGATCACATCGCGCCGACCGCGAGAGGTCCACCCTCGGGCGATCGGCGCGACGTGAACAGGCAGGGCGCGTGGTCAGGGCACCAGGCCGGCGGCGATGGCGCGGACCTCGTCGGTGTTCGTCGAGATGACGTTGGCGGATCCATGGGAGTGGGCGGGCGACGCCGGCTCCAGGCTCGCGACGAGCGCACGGACCTCGTCGGTATTCGTCGCGGCGATCTCGGGAGCCGCGGTCAGCAAGGCCGGTGACGCCGGCTCGCTGCTCGCGATCAGCGCGCGAATCTCGTCGGTGTTGGTCGGGGTGGAGCTCGCGTACGCCGCGTGGCTCGCGAAAACGAGGGAAGCTGCGAGGAACATCGGAAGGCGGGAAGTCATCTCATTCTCCTTGTGGGTTCGTTTCTACGTGGGTTCGTTTCTACTCGCTCGTGGATGCCCCTGAGCTACGGCATCGTAAAGATGTTGCGCAGGAACTCCGCGTCCTGTTGCTCCTGGGCCCGCTTCGTGCCGACCTCGGGCTCACCACTGCCGCTGCCAGCGACCTGCTCGCTCGTGACGTCTGTGGACTCGACGACCAGCGCCCCGTAGCCTGGCGCCTCGGTCGAGGGCCGGCTGTCGCGCAGGTCGTCGGTGAAGGGATCGTACGTTGAGTCGTAGGAAACGATGGTCGAGGGCCCGCCGTCGTGCAGCTCCTCGGTGAGGGGATCGTAGGTCGAACCTGCCCGAGCGGCAGTTCCAGCGAGCACCGCAGCGGCCACGGCAAACAGCTTCAGATTGAGCTTCATTGTGTTGCTCCTCTCTAGTCTGGGTAGTTGAAGTACCTATCAGCTTCACGGTGCGTAATGCGCTGTCGGCGAATCGGTTCCATGCCCTGTTTGAGCTCGCCGACGTCATCGTGGATTCTTGGGAGGAGGCACACCTTCCTCGCGGTGCATCAGGTGAGTCTTCCGTGCAGCGCCCACGCACATCGGTAGCCGGCTGAAACGATCTGCCGATGGCCTCCCGCCTTTTCCTTTTGGGTGGTCGGTCGTGAGTCGCTTGCTGGAGAATGTGAACACCGGTTGACGACGGTCTGCGGGGTTGCCTGCATGACCGCTGACACGGCCGCGCCACTGACGGTTCTTACTCGTCAGCACGTCCGATCTGGCGGTCATCATGCCGCCCCAGCCTGGCGAATCCCCTCGCGAATGTACCGTCCCCCTCGGGTCTCGGACGTGCGTTGCAGCGAGAAGCCAGGACGACCGCGCCCAACCCGTGGAACCAAAACCCCGCTCGCGCGTTTTATGGGGTTAGTCGACGCGCACCAGCCATTCCAGTGCGAGAATGAGTTCCATGCTGAAGTGGCTCCCGGCGCGAACGAAGTCGTCACTCGGCCACGAGGCGCTTGCGTATGCGGATACCTTGCACAACCTGGCGCGGTACCTCACGCGTTCGGAGAGCGACGCGGAGGACCTGGTGCAGGAGACCTACGTGCGCGCGCTGCAGGCTTCAGCCCAGTTCGCGGTCGGCACGAATCTCAAGGCCTGGCTCTTCACGATTCTCCGAAACGCGCAGCTCAGCCGCTACCGCAGCGAGCGCAGCAAACCCATGGCCGGAGTTGACGACATCGCTGCCACAGCCGAGGCAATCCAGGATGCGCCGTCTTCGCACGACGACTTCTCACTCGAGCAGACGAAGCGAATCGTCGGCAACGACATCGAGGCTGCCATGCGCTCGCTGACGGAGGACGCGCGAACGGTGATCCTGCTCGATCTCGAGGGACTTGCGGAGTCCGAGATGGCGCTCGTGTTGGGTTGCCCGGCGGGGACGGTGAAGTCGCGGCTATCCAGGGCTCGCGCGGCGTTGAGGGAGAAGCTGGCCGACTACGCCCCCGAGGGGAAGCGAGAATGAACTGCGAAAACGCGAAGCTTCAGTTGCTCGACTATCACCGGGAACGGCTTCCGGCCGAAGTACAGGAGGAGGTGCGTACCCATCTCCATGCCTGCTCCTCGTGCGCCCAGGCAGACCGCGACGAACGGACGCTGAGCGATCTGCTGGAACGGCAGCTGCCGCAGCACCCGGCGAGGCCGGCGCTGAAGCGTCGGCTGGCGGCCCTGGTGAAGGCGACCACTCCGGCGCACGAGCCGTGGTTTCCATTTCCCGTCGCGCGCTGGTTGGCTCCGGCGCTGGCGGCCGGCCTCCTCGCCACCACCGGCCTCCTCGTCTACAGCAAGGCGCCGAGGGGCGGCAGCGAGCTCGCCCTCATCACCTCCGAGGCGGTGAACGACCATCTGCGCGTCCTCAACAGCCAGCGACCCGTGGAGATCGAAAGCGGTGGCCCCCACCAGGTGAAGCCCTGGTTCCAGGGGAAGCTCGACTTCTCCCCCGACGTCCCCGAGGTGGCGCCGCTCGTGCTGCAGGGCGGGTCGGTCGGATACTTCAGGGATCGCAAGGCGGCCGTGATCGTCTACGCGCTGCGCTTGCACACGGTGACGCTCCTCGAGGTGCGGGCGGGAGACCTCCCCTGGCCGTCCAGCACGAGCGAGGTGCGCGCGGCTAGCGATCGTCGCTTCAATGCCTTCTTCTGGCGTGGCGGCGATCTCGGCTACGCGCTTGTGTCCGACATCGATGCGAAGGAGCTCGGTGCCATCGCGCGAGAGATCGCAGCTAGGAAGTGACAGAGCGGACGCGCAGCGCGCGCTCTTACGTCTCCTGGACCAGGTCCCCTGCGTCGCTCGGGTCGCGCGTCGAGGTAGCGGGTGAGGTTGTGCAGTGCGTCCGCGTGGACGGGCGTTTCCTTGGCGCGCGCATCAACTGAACGACGCCGCGGTTCCATCCGTTCCACACCTGGGGCGATGGAACGAGTCGGCGCTTGGCGAACAGGAGGCGACAGATGCGTGCAATGCTGTGGATCGCTGTTTCTGGATTCCTTCTCGCCTCGGGGTCGGCATACGCCGGTACCGGGCTTCCCATCGGCCACGACGATACAGCCCGCCCCGACGGTTTGGCCGAGGCATCTCCGCCGCAGCGGGTCGACGTCACCATCACCGACCAGGGCCCGCTGAGCTCCGCGCACGACCTCTCGAAGATGCAGCCCGCGGAGGCCTGTCCGCAAGAGAAGGCCGGAGCGAGGTCGTACGTTGTCTCCCTCGACCCGACGCACCCGGGCGGCGAGTTCCCCTGGGGCGGCTAGGCTCCCGATCGCGGGTCAGGCGTGGGAGCTACTGGGGCCGGGCGCACCGACGAAGCGTCGCTAGACCGCGACCGCCCCCCCATCACAGGAGGCGGGATGGCTGCGTTACGGAAACGGCGTCACCGTGGGCGAGGTGGCGGAACCTTTTTGCGGTCGCGACGTTCGCTCCAGCATACCAACCAAAGGAGCCGTCCATGAAGATTCGAGATGCCTGGAATTTCGTTGCCCATCCTCCGACGACCGCCCCCAAGGCGACGCTTGCGCTGCGCCTGATGGCTGGTGGGGTCTTCTTCTGGGAGGGCATTCTCAAATTCGTATACGTGAATCAGGGCGTGGGGCGCTTCATCAAGCTGGGCATGCCACTGCCGGAGGTGCTTGCGCCGGCCGTGGCGGTGCTGGAGATCGGTGGGGGCCTGATGCTGATGAGCGGGCTGTTGACGCGCTTCCTCAGCATCCCCTTCATCGTCGAAATGATCGTGGCGGTGCTCTCCACGAAGATCTCGCTGTTCCTGGGGACCTCGCCGCTTCCGCTGCCGCCGGCACTGCCGAAGATCGGCATCTGGGCGGTTCTGCACGAGGTTCGTTCCGACTATGCGCAGATCATGACGTGCATCTACCTGCTGGTCGCCGGCCCCGGCCCCTGGTCGCTCGATGCGCTGTTGCGGCGGCGCCACTCCCGGGCACCGGAAGCGAGCCAGCAGGGGCCTTCTCGGGCGCAGTCGGCCGCCGCGTAGAGCCCGAGCACCGGTCACTGGAACGAGGGCTGGTGGTGTTCTGGGAAGCTCGGGCCCGTGGCCGCCGGGTGCGCCGCAGTCTGGGGCCGCACCGCTTGACAGCCATCCAATGTGCGCTATTGTAGGATGGATCGCTAGGCATAGCCTGGCCAACAGGGCATCGCAGGGTTCGATCCGAGCCAAATCTGTCCTGTCGAAGGGCCGCTCTCAACGGGGTGGCCCTTCTCATTTCCGGAAGCGGCGGCTTGCACGCGGGAACCCGGCGCCGCTCCGGCACTCGGCTTCCACCCCTGCTCGTCGAGCACCCACCCGGGACACCGGCCGGCCCTTCTTGACGTCGAGAGCAGATTGTCCAGACTCTCCGGCATGCCCCAGCCCCCGTGGAAGCCGACGGCCTGCATCCTGTGCGAGTGCAACTGCGGTCTCGAGGTCCAGCTGGGCGGTGACGGCGGCCGCCACCTGACGAAGATCCGCGGCGACGAAGCCCACCCAGCCTCGCAGGGATACGCGTGCGAGAAGCCGCACCGGCTCGACCACTACCAGCACGGGCCGGACCGCCTGACCATGCCGCTGCGCCGGCGCGCCGATGGGAGCTTCGAGGCCATCGACTGGGACACGGCCATTCGCGAGGTCGCGGCGCGGCTGGCGAAGGTGCGCGACACGTGGGGCGGCGAGTCGATCTTCTATTACGGCGGCGGAGGCCAGGGGAACCACCTGCCCGGCGCGTACTCCACGGCCACGCGGAGGGCGTTGGGCTCTCGCTACCGGTCGAGCGCGTTGGCGCAGGAGAAGACGGGCGAATTCTGGGTCGCGGACCGGATGATGGGAACGGTGACCCGCGCCGACTTCGAGAACTGCCAGGTCGCCTTCTTCCTCGGCAAGAACCCCTGGCACTCGCACTCCATCCCCCGCGCGCGGGTGACGCTGAAGCAGATCGCGCGCGATCCGGACCGCACGCTCGTCGTCGTGGATCCCCGGCGCACGGAGACGGCGGCGCTCGCCGACATCCACCTTCAGGTGAAGCCCGGCACAGACGCGTGGCTGCTGGCGGCGCTCGTCCGGGTGCTCTTCGAGGAGCAGCTCGTCGCGACCGGGTTCGTCGGGACGCACGCGGTGGGGCTCGCCGAGGTGAGGGCCGCCTTCCAGGACGTCTCGGTGGCCCGCTGCTGCGAGGCCAGCGGCATCGACGAGGCGCTGGTGCGGAAGACGGCGCGTGTGCTGGCGAAGGCGAGGTCCGTGGCCAGCTTCGAGGACCTCGGCGTGCAGATGAACCTGCACTCGACCTTGGTGAGCTACCTGCACCACCTGCTCATCGCGCTCACCGGGAACCTCGGGAAGCCGGGTAGCCACTACGTGCCGACCACCCTGGTGTCGCTCGCCGGGGGCGAGTCGCGCCGTACGAGCCCGGTGGCCGGCGCGCGCATCGTCGCCGGCCTGGTGCCGTGCAACGTCATCGCCGACGAGATCCTCACCGACCACGCGCGGCGCTACCGGGCCATGCTGGTCGAGGCCGCGAACCCGGCGCACTCGCTGGCGGAGTCTCCGCGCTTCCGCGAGGCGCTGCGGGCGCTCGACACGGTGGTGGTCATCGACGTGGCGATGACCGAGACGGCGCGGGAGGCCCACTACGTGCTCCCGGCTGCGACGCAGTTCGAGAAGGCCGAGGCCACCTTCTTCAACTTCGAGTTCCCGAAGAACGTCTTCCAGCTGCGGGCGCGGCTCATGCCTCCCCTCCCAGGCTCGCTCCCCGAAGCGGAGATCCACGCGCGCCTGTGCGAGGCGCTCGGCGCGGTCACAGCGGCCGATCTCGCACCACTCCGGGACGCGGCGGCCCGGAACCGGTTGGCCTACGGCGAGGCCCTGCTCGAGCGGATGATGGGCGACCCGCGCCTGGCGGCACAGGCTCCGGTGCTGCTCTACCGGACCCTGCCGCTGCCCGACGAGTTGAAGGAGGGCGCCGTGCTGCTGGGGCTGGCCCTCAAGGCGGCGATGGAGCACCCGGCGCCGCTCGCCCGGGCGGGGTTCGACGGTACGCCGCTCGAGGCGGCGAATGCGCTCTTCGACGCGATGCTGCAGCGGCGGTCGGGCCTCGTCTTCGCCGTCGACGAGTGGGTGGAGGTGCTCGGCCGCCTGGGAACGCAGGACGGGAAGATCCACCTCGCCCTGCCCGACCTCCTCGGGGAGCTGGCCAATGCCCTCGCCGTGGGTCCGCCGCGGCCCGACCCCGCCTTCCCCTTTGTGCTCACGGCAGGCGAGCGGCGGGCCTTCACCGCGAACACCATCTTCCGCGACCCGACCTGGAGGAAGACGGACGCAGCGGGGGCGCTACGGATGAGCCCCGAGGACGCGAAACGCCTCGGCGTCGCCACGGGTGACACGGTGCGCCTCACCACGCGCGCCGGCGCGCGGGACGTCGCCGTGGAGGTCTCGGAGACCATGCAGGGCGGCCACCTCTCGCTGCCGAATGGCTTCGGGCTTACGCTCGAGGGCGGTTCGACCACGGGGCTGGCGCCGAACGAGCTCACGCGAGCGGTCGATCGAGATCCCTGGGTAGGCACGCCATGGCACAAGCACGTGCCGGCGCAGGTCGAGCGCGTGGCGACGTGAATGGCGCCGCCCGGATCAAGCTCCACACGCACCGAACGCTATCCGCACAACACGCAGTGACTCAAGAGTCTTCAGGCGGAAGGAGTTATCGGTAGGCACAACGGCGGGCTCGGTACCGCGGAGTCCGGAAGAATCGCTTCTACCCCTACGGCGCGCCTCGGCCATCCAGTATCTCGAGGTCATCCAGTGCAAGGCTGCGTGATAGGATCCCTTTTGACCCATTCGATGTCCTAGGCTCGGACGCCCATTTCGGATTTAGGAGAACCGAAGGTATTGCCACGTCGATTAGCGATCATGTCAAGGAGGCCTGAAAATGAAGAAACTGTTTTCACTTGAAGGAAAACTTGCATTGGTGACGGGAGGTTCGGTTGGGATCGGGGCGATGATTGCCGAGGGCTTCGTCAACTTTGGGGCGAAGGTGTATATCGTCGCGCGCCGAGAAGAGGTCCTGA
>Ga0153915_10005408_pt1 | contig 11878 bp, 12 predicted proteins | sample Opewatmetagenome_2_FD_107003 | JGI IMG/M metagenome (GOLD analysis project Ga0153915, IMG submission 107003) | Freshwater wetland microbial communities from Ohio, USA - Open water 3 Core 3 Depth 3 metaG | ecosystem: Environmental > Aquatic > Freshwater > Wetlands | place: USA: Ohio, Lake Erie...
GCAACGGCAGCCTCATTGAAGCCGCTGCTCGCGTCGGCGGCGAAACTCTTCACCGTGCGTGCTGCCGTCGTGCTGGCTGCACTGCTCGTCCTGATGAATCTGCTCGCGGCAACGAGCCCGCAGGCCAATGCCGTGCAATCCATGACGGGCTTGCACACGGCCATTGCCGCTGCGCTCACCCTGGTCGGCATCGTCATTCATGAGCTTGGGCATCTGGCCGCGTGCGCAAAATATGGCGCAACTCACGGTGGCATCGGGCTCGGCATCTACTGGTGCGTGCCCGCGTTCTATGCGGAGGTGCACGGCGCGTGGCTGCTGCCGCGTCGGGCCCGCGCCGTGGTGGACGTGGGCGGCATCTATTTTCAATGCGCGTACGTGATCGTGCTCGGCGCGATGTATCTCGCGTCAGGCGCGCCATTTCTGCTGAGTGCCATCGTATGGACGCATCTTCTGATGCTTCACACGCTCAACCCGGTGCTCAAGTACGACGGGTACTGGCTGCTCAGCGATCTCACCGGAACGCCGAACCTGCACAGGCGCGTGCAGGCGATCACGCGACAGGTGTTGCGCGCGGTTTGCGATCGGCGGCTCGCATGTCTTCCTCAGGCGCGTGATCTCGCTCTGCTGGGCGCTTTTACCGGAGCGGCCACTGCCTACTTCGCCTACGTGATCGTGCTGCTCGGTCGAAACATCGGGCTCGTGGCCTCCGAAGTCACGGCAGCATGGACCACCAGCGCAAATACGCTGAGCGGCGTGCTGCGTGCCACAGGTGATTCCGCGCTGCTGGCCTTACTGGCAGTAATGGCGCTCGGTGTATCAACGCTTCTGGCGCGCTCGCTCGGCGCCATCATCCATGGGAGTGCACATGATCGGTGATCTCGCCCTGCAACTGAATTGCGCGCGCTCGATTCGCCGGGCGCTTGCGACGCTGGCTCGCATCTCGACGAACGCACTCATCATCGCTCCGAGCACGCGAAGCACCATCGCGTTCGCCCAGGCGCTGAGCGCGGCCCGTCACTGCTATGTGAGTGCCGGGCCAATCACATCGCATCCCGAGTGCAAGCTGCAAGCCCATCTCATGACGCCCGCAGAGATCGTTCGAGGTTTCGCGGGGGCATCCGCGTTGCAGAGGACCGTCCTCTCGTTTCCGGACCAGCATGCCAGCAGCGGGCCGGCGTGCGTGCAGATTCCATTCCTGCGCAGTCGCTATTCCTTCTCCACGTTCGAATCGCTTCTCGTCATGCGTCACCGCCCGCGCGTCTTTGCGCTTGCGTGCCGTTCATCGGGTGGCGCGTTCGAGCTTCGTGAGGTCGAGTACGAAGGCCTGTTCGACGACGGCAAGTTGCTGTCCTTGCCTGGCCTGGTGCGGCGGCTGGTCGCGCAACTCGAAATCGATCTCACCCATCCACCGTACGACTGGGTGGGCCAGGACACTCTGAGTCTGAAATCCCAGCGCGCGCAGTGCCTTCAGGCGCGCGAAGAGCTGAAAGACGTCGAGTGCCTCCTGCGCATGCATCTGCAATCCAGGTACTGCGATCGGCTTCGCACCACCACTGCGCTCGCCGCGGTGGTTGCACGCCAGAAGCTGTTCACAGGCGTGTCCTCACTTTGAACCGTCACGGAGTGGCCATGCGAAGACTCTCACGCACAACACTTGCCGCTCTGCTCACGGGCATCGCGTCCCTGAGCGGTTGCATGCGCATCGACGTTCGGATGACCGACTTCATGTCGCCCGATCGCACGCCGCGCACAGCAGCGCTACCTCGAGGCTATGCCGTGCAGGATCTGGTCATTCACCGCGGCGATCGACTCATCGGCCTGACGCACGCACATCACCCGGACAGCAAGGCCGTCATCGTGTTCTGCGGTGGCGATTCGTTTCACCGCTCGATCGAAGGCGGTGAAGCACTCGAAGCGCTAGCGCTCAATGCTGACGTCATCCTGTTCGACTATCCCGGTTACGGGGACAGCACTGGCGCGCCAAGCGCACCGGTCATCCTGGACACCGCACTCGCGGTATATGACTACGCTGCGAATCTCGAAACGACTTCCGGCAAGAAACGCGTGCTGTATGGCTTCTCGCTCGGCGGCCTCGTCGCGGCGCACGTGGCGCAGCAGCGCGAGGTCGACGGGCTCGTGCTCGAAGCGACCGCGCCGAACGTAGAGCGCTGGGCGCGCAGCCAGATTCCGTGGGCCGCGCGCCCTTTCGTCACGCCGCGCATCGAGCCGGGCCTTGCAGCCGTCGACGCCATCTCGGCGCTGGCAAGATTTCGCGGCGAAGTGCTCGTGATGGCGAGCAACAGCGATCATCAGGCCCCCGCGGCGCTTTCCGCACAAATCGATCGTGAACTGCGGGCCGCCGGCGTCCACGTGCAATTCACGCGCTTCGGGCGCGCCCGACACGGCGAAATCAACCGTGTGCCCGAATTCTCTCCGGTACTGCGCAATTTTCTGGACCGCCTGAAGGAGTCGCGATGAGCATTCTTGAAGCGCTGGCCACGCAAGCGTTCGCCCTGACGAGCAGTGTCGCGAGGCGGTTGTCGCCCGCACTGCCCGAACGCTTCCACGCAGGCAAGCGCGCCTGCCGGGCGCTGCAGAACTTGCGTGATGCGCCCAGCGGGCCCTACTTCGCGCGCGCTGTTCTCGAATCACGCTTGCGCTCGGCTTTGCTGCTGCACTACGTGGCGCACCTTTCCCGCCCTCGCCTGCGCGAGTTCCTCGAACGCCGCGTCACGTTCGAGGGCGCCATCGGCGCGAGTCGGGCACTGGAAGGCTCGCGGCCCGTGATCTTCGCTGCGCCACACTACGGCGCAGCGCCCATGGGCTTTATCGCTGCAGTTCAACGCCTGCAGCGCCGAGGCACGATCAACCTCTTCTTCGATACGTCACGCCCCGCTCCGCGCCTGAATCTGCTGTTCGAACGCAGCGGTGTCGATGCGGGCACGCTGCTCGGCGGGTTCGCCGGAGTCATGGCCGCGCTGCGCGCGCTCGGCCGCGGCGAGTCTCTCGTCATCATGCCGGACGCCTTCGACGACATGACCTACACGCTCGCGGTTCCTTTCTTCGGCCGCATGCTGCGGGCGGCTGCCGGCACCGCATTTCTGGCGCTACGCACCGGCGCATGGGTAGTGCCCGTGTTTGCGGCGCCAGCGCGCGAGCTCGGCGTTCACGTCACGATCGGGCGGCCGCTCGACCCGCATCGCATGATGGCGTTCGAGGAATCGCAGGCCATCTTCATGCTCACGCGCGCGCTGTTCGCAAGCTTCGAACGCCAGATGCGCCGCACGCCGGAGCATTGGTACAACTGGGAGGCGTTCCCGCGCGTATCCACCGCGGTCGAAGCTCCGGGGCGTCTCGAAGACGACGCGCCGCTTCGCCTGCTGCGCACCAAGTGCGCAGCCGCGCCACACCTGCTGGCGGACCTGCCGGAGCTCGAACTGCTCGTGCAATAGACCCAACACCTGAACCCAAGGAAGGAGGCTGCGCACTTGCGCGCTGAACGAACATGGACACACTCGACATCATTCGCCGGCTCGCAGCCGACACTCTCGGCGTTCCGGAAGAATCGCTGCGCAGGGCGACCACGCTCAGCGAGGCGGGCATCGATTCCCTCACGGCCATCGATCTCGTGTTCGCGGTCGAGGCCCACTACGGCATCATGATCGCGGCGGACGAGCTTGCGCGTATGCGCTCGCTGCAGGATCTGGCTGCCGTCGTCGATCGCCTGGCGCCGAGCTGGATGACGCCTCATGACGCATAGAGTGGCCGTCACCGGATGCGGCGCGGTCTGCGCGCTCGGCAACTCTGTTGCCGAGATTTCGTCGTCTCTGCGCGCGGGTCGCTCCGGCGTGCGCCTCATCTCGTCGGACCCGAGCGGGCCCGGCTGCGTTGCGGCCTGCCCTCTGTTGGAAGGCGGTTACGCCGAGCAGTGCGCAACGGATCGCGCCATGTTCGACCCTGTCACGCGCTACGCGTTGCATGCGGCACGGGAAGCGCTTGCGCAGAGCGGCGTGACCGAAGAGCGCGCGTTGTGCAGTGGCACCGCGGTCTACGTCGGCACTTCGATGGGCGGCATGTACGCCGTGGAGGAAGCCTATCGAGACATCTGGTACCACGGCACGCCGCCGAAACCGCTCGCGATCGTGTGCGCCATGAGCAACGCGCCTGCCGCGCACCTCTCCATTCGCTTCGGGCTGAAAGGGCCGAACCTCACTTACTCGGTGGCCTGTGCGTCATCGGCCATCGCCATCGGCGAGGCATTCAATGCGGTCCGTTCCGGTCGCGTCCCGTGTGCGCTGGCCGGGGGCGCGGAAGCCTGCGTGACCTCCGGAGTCGTGCGCTCGTGGCAAGCCATGCGCATGCTCGCCACGCTGGATCGCAGCGCGCCCAGTGAAGCGTGTCGTCCATTCTCGCGAGACCGCACCGGCATCGTTCTGGGTGAAGGCGCAGCGATGCTCGTGTTGGAACCGCTGGACGCTGCCCACCGGCGAGGCGCGCCAGTGCTGTGCGAATTGCTGGGGTTCGGCTGCGCGTCGGACGGGACGCACGTGTGCATTCCTTCCGCACACGGCCAGGTCGCCGCCATGTCCGCAGCGCTGGAGGATGCGCGGCTGGCCGCCGAAGACATCGACTATGTCAATGCGCACGGCACCGCCACCCGTATCGGTGACATCACCGAGACTCGCGCAATCCGCCAGGTATTTGGCGAACACGCCGGCAAGCTGGCCGTCAGCTCCACCAAATCAGCCCACGGCCACCTGCTCGGCGCAGCGGGCGCGCTTGAATTCATCGTCGGTCTCGTGGCGCTCAGGGAGCGCTTTCTCCCGGCCACGCTGCACCTGCGCGAGCCGGATGCCGACTGCGATCTCGACTATGTGCCCAACGCGCCACGCGGCGGCGCGCGCCTCCGGCGCTTCATGTCCAACTCCTTTGCGTTCGGAGGCAGCAATGCGGTTCTCGTTGCAGGCGAATCCCCTTGAGACGCTTGCCCTCATCAGCGCCGCGCTCGACGCGTGCATGCCGGCCACGCTAGTGTCCCGCCTGCGGCCGCTGAATACGGCTTTCGAGGTTGTGAATATGCCTGAGATCCTGGTGCTCTATTACTCGCGCAATGGCTCGACGGCGGAGCTCGCGCGTCACGTCTGTCGCGGCGTTGAAAGCGTGCACGGCGCGGCCGCAAAGCTGCGAACGGTGCCGCCCGTGAGCGCCGAGAGCGAAGCGCCCGCCAAGCCCGTTCCGGCGCAAGGCGCGCCGTACGCGACGCTGGACGATCTGCGCGGCGCCGCCGGCCTCGTCATGGGAAGCCCCACGCGTTTCGGCAACATGGCCGCGCCGCTCAAATACTTCCTCGACAACACGTCGAGCCTCTGGGTGTCAGGCTCGCTTTCAGGCAAGCCCGCGGGCGTCTTCACCTCCACGCAGACCTTGCATGGCGGCCAGGAAGCGACGCTCCTGTCAATGATGCTGCCGCTGCTCCATCACGGCATGTATCTGGTAGGGCTCCCGTACACCGAGCGGGCGCTTTCGTCCACGCGCACCGGCGGCACGCCATACGGCGCATCGCACGTCGCAGGCGCTGGGGACGCAACCGCATTGAGCGAAGAAGAACGAGTGCTCGCGCACGCACTGGGTAAGCGCGTGGCAGAACTGGCGGTGCGGCTGGAAAACGTGGACGCCTGACTCCCGTCAGGACGAGGCTTCCGGCGCGGGTTCCTGCTGACTGAGCACGGTTCGAATGAAAGGCACCGTCAGGCGGCGCTGGGCCACGATGGCGGCCTCGTCGAGCGTGTCCAGCAATTCATAGAGCGTGCGCATGTCGCGCGGAAATCTTCGCAGCAGCCAGCGCGCCGTTTCCTCGGGCAACTCGAATCCACGCGTGCGTGCGCGCAGCGTGAGCGCCTGCTGCTGTTCCGTTTCGTCCAGCGCGCGCAGCTGAAACACCGTGCTCGCCGCGAAACGCGACCCCAGATCCGCGAGCGCCCACTTCATGAGCGCCGGCGGCGCGGCGCTCGCCGCGATGAGCCGCGCGCCGCGCTCTTCGATCTCGCGCAGAATGCCGAACAGTGTGCGCTCCCATTCGAGGTTGCCGATGACGTTGTCCAGGTTGTCCAGGCACAGGCAATCGAGCTCCGGCAACCCCTCGAGCACACCGACGCCCAGCGCCCCGAGCTCCGCGAGCGGAAAGTAGCCGGCGCGCATCGTCTCGCTGGCCTGCACGCACGTCGCCTGCAACAGGTGCGATTTGCCGCAGCCGGCGGGGCCGCACAGCCACGCCGTGCCGGAGGAGACACCACGCGCAAGCCTCGAAAGATGCTCGACGGCCTGAACGTTGCGTGCAGGCAGGAACGTGGCGAACTCCGCACGATCCCGAAGACGAACACCGAGTGGCAATTGCCGCACGCGCAGGTCCGCATAACGTCTCGTTGTGTCGCCGGATGAGGCCGTCGCGACCCGTGCCGGGCCGGCGGGCAAGTCCCACGCACGGCGCGTGAACGTGTACAGGTAGTTCGCGCCCGAGAGCACCGTCGTGATGAACGTGATCACTGCCAGCGCATCAACGACTTCTTGCGGCAACACGCCGAACGCGGCACGCAGGATCACGCCGACAAGGTAGCCGAGCTGCATGAGCGTGTTGATCTTGCTGACGATCGTGGGCCTGCCATGCAACGGCCCGAACCACAGCCGATAGATCACCGCGCCGAGGGAGATCATGACATCTCGCGCCACCGCAGCGGCGGTCAACCACCACGGCACGAGACCGAGCCACGTGGCCGTGACGAACACCGTAACCAGCAGCAGCTTGTCCGCGAGCGGATCGATGATCTTGCCGAAGTTCGACGTCCAGCCGAAACGCTTGGCGAGGTAGCCATCGAGCCCATCCGAAACGGCCGCGGTCATGAAGAGCGCAAGCGCCAGCGCGTAGCGGCCGTCCTGCAGCGCATTCACGATGGGCCAGATGAGCGCGATACGCGCGAGACAGATCAGATTTGGAAGATGCCGCACGGCAGGCCCGGACCGTACTTACGGCCGATACTGATACGCGAGTTGCGCGCTGCCGCCGCCGGTGCGCGCAAGTCGCGACGAGCTGCCGAGCGCACGATCGATGGCCTCGGCGCCGCCCCGCACGAGCACGTTGAACGTCACGGTACCGCCGTTCGCTTCGGCGATGCTGACGCGGCGCGTGCCCGGAATGCCTTCGAGCAAACGCGCAACGGCGGCGTAGTCATTCAGCGTGGTGACGCCGCCGATCTGCACGAATGTCTCGAGCTCCGCGAGGGACGCAGACGCATCCTGCACGCGAGCGAGCGCGTCCACGGCGCCGTTGACACCGGCGTCCAGCGCGCCGGTCCAGCTTTCGCTGCCAAAGGCGGTCTGCAGCGTCCACTGCCACACGCCATGAAGCGCGGCGCTGTCGCCGCGGCCAATCAGAACGGCGTCACCGCCCAGACGTTGCGCGCTCTGAACCACCGTGTCTCGCGGCAGGTCCACACCGTTCCCGTCCACCACTGCAACCGGCGCGAGGCTGATGGGCAACCCGCGCGTGTCCGCAGCCTTCTCGAGCTCTGTGCGCGCGGCGTCCGCCGCCGCGCCACTCAACGGCGGGTAGAAAACGATGAGGGTAAACGGCCGTTCGCGCTCCCACACGCTGCGCCCGGCAGACGCGATCGCCTGCTCGAGTGCCGAGCCGTCGAACACAATCCTGGTGTCCCCATTGGCGGCGCGGGCAGAGGACTGCACGTAACGCGCGGCGTCCGTCACGAGGGCGGAAAGCGTGGGATCGGTGGCGGCTTCCCGCCGGCCGGTGGCGCGCACGAGCACGCGGCGCATCGCATCCTGCACGGCGGCCGGGGATGCCTCGCCCTTCACGTCCACTTCAAAGAGCCGGACCGTGCGCGTGGCCCATGCCGAGGCCGGCACGAGCAGCACGAGGCACAGCCACGCGCAAACGATGCGGAGTCGGCGGGCACGGCAGTCTGCAGGCGGCGGATTGCTGGCGCTGTTGAGCATTTTGGGAGTCGTTAGGCCCGAGCGCGGGACCCTGCGCCGAGCGGCCGCAGGTACAATACCACAGGCACACGGGCCCACGGCGCCCGATCCCGTCTTCCCGGCACAGGTCTGCTTCTCGCGACACATGAACAAGGCTCCCGGCGTTACCTACCGCGATGCAGGCGTCGATATCGATGCCGGCGACGCGCTCGTCGATCGCATCAAACCGCTCGTCAAACGCACGCAGCGCCCCGAAGTTCTCGCCGGCATCGGCGGCTTCGGCGCGCTGGTCGAGCTGCCGGCGGGCTATAAGCGGCCCGTGCTCGTCTCGGGCACGGATGGCGTCGGCACCAAGCTCCGCCTCGCCATCGACACGGGCCGACACGACACCATCGGCATCGATCTCGTCGCCATGTGCGCGAACGATATCGTGGTGCAGGGCGCCGAGCCTCTGTTCTTCCTCGACTACTACGCCACGGGCAAGCTCAACGTGGACGTCGCCGAAGCGGTCATCCGCGGCATCGCCGAAGGCTGCGCCCAGGCGGGCGCCGCGCTGGTCGGCGGTGAAACGGCCGAGATGCCGGGCCTGTATCACGGCGAGGACTACGACCTCGCAGGCTTCTGCGTCGGCGTCGTGGAAAAAGACGGCATCATCGACGGCACGCGCACCCGGGCCGGGGATGCGGTGATCGGCCTCGCCTCCTCGGGCGCGCATTCCAACGGCTATTCGCTCATTCGCAAGCTCATCACACTCGCGGCCGCGAACGCCTCGACGCAGCTCGACGGCCGGCCGCTGTTCGATCGGCTGCTCGCGCCCACGCGCATCTACGTGAAATCGCTGCTGGAGCTCGCGCGCAAGATTTCCGTGCGCGGGTTCGCGCACATCACCGGCGGCGGACTCACGGACAACATTCCACGCGTGCTGCCCGACGGGCTCGAAGTGGTGCTCGAGCGCAAGAGCTGGCACCGCGACCCGGTGTTCGAATGGCTGCGGCAGACCGGTCACGTCGAGCTTGGCGAGATGTACCGCACGTTCAACTGCGGCATCGGCATGATCGCCATCGTACCGCCCGATCGCGCGGATGAAGCCCTGCGCCTGCTCATCGAGCGCGGCGAAACCGCGAGCCTCATCGGCGAAGTCCGGCGCGGCGGCGCGGGCGTCGTCATCAACGAATGAGCTTCGTCATCGCGCGCTCCGCGTCATCGATCGGGCAGCGCGGGTGAGCGTGCGCCCGCCATTGCGGCTCGGTGTCCTCATTTCGGGACGAGGCTCCAACATGCAAGCCCTCGCCCACGCCTGTCGCAACGGAAAGATTCGCGCCACCGTCAACGTCGTCATCTCGGACCGCGCCGATGCCGGCGGCATCGATGTGGCGCGGGAACTGGGTGTCGAGACGGCGGTCGTACCGTGGAGCTCATTCGCAGACCGCGCCGCCTTCGAGCACGAGCTGGCCCAGGTTCTCGAAGCGCATCGCGTGGATGTCATCGTGCTCGCGGGCTTCATGCGTGTGCTGTCGCCGGAATTCGCAGCTCGCTACGCCGGGCAGCTCATCAACATCCACCCGGCCCTGCTGCCCAAATACCGCGGCCTTCACACGCACCGTCGCGTGCTCGAAGCGAAGGACGCACAGCATGGCGCGAGCGTGCATTTCGCCACCGCGGAACTGGACGGCGGACCGGTCGTTCTGCAATCGAGAATCAACGTGCGCCCCGCCGATACCGAACAGAACCTCGCCTTGCGCGTGCTACGGACGGAGCATGTCATCCTGCCCAAGGTCATCGGCTGGCTGGCGGATGGGCGCCTCACCTGGCAGGAGGGTCGCGGTTACCTCGATGGCAAGCCGCTCGATTCGCCGGTCGTCGAAGACTTCGAACCGGCGGAGACCCACTGATGCGTGCGCTCACGACCCGTTTGTTCCCACTGCTCGCGCTAGCCGGCACCGGTTTCGCCTCCGCCGCGGAATGCCCGCAACCGTTTCGCGCGACGTTCGCAGTGGAGTGGCACGGCTGGAGTGCCGGCACATCGACGCTGGAGCTCACCCGCAAGAGCGCAACCGAGTACACCTATCAATCCAGCAACGCCGCGCACGGCCTTTTCCGCATCGCGTTGCCGGACACGATCACGCAGATCAGCACCTTTACCATCGAGAATGGCGCGGTCATCCCGTCCACCTACGTGGGGGACGACGGCTCCTCCGATACGAGCCGCGATGTCTCTTTGAAGTTCGACTGGGCCGCGCGCCAGGTCACCGGCATCGCCGAAGACAAGCCCGTCAATCAGCCGATCGAGCCCGGCGTGCAGGACAGTCTTTCGGTGCAGATCGCCCTCATGTGCGCGCTCGCGGAAGGTCACTCGCCGACGAGCTTTCGGCTCATCGACAAGGACGAAGTGAAGGAATATCAGTACCGGCACGAAGGGTCGGCAACACTCGAGACGAGCATCGGCAAGCTGGAAACCGTCATCTACACGAGCCAGCGCACCGGTGCGAACCGTCTCACGCGCCTGTGGATTGCGCCGAGCCTCGGCTACCTGCCCGTGCGCGCGGAGCAGGAGAGGAAAGGCAAACGCGAACTGCAATTGCAGATCCGCGCGCTCGATCGCAGTTAGCGCGTGCGCGAAGTGCGCGGCGCGAGAACCTCACGCCTTCGGCAGCGTGACGCCCATTTGCCCCATGTACTTGCCGCCCCGATCCCGGTAGGACGTCGAGCACACTTCGTCCGATTCGAAGAACAGCATCTGCGCGACGCCTTCGTTCGCGTAGATCTTGGCGGGGAGCGGCGTGGTGTTCGAGAACTCGAGCGTCACGTGCCCTTCCCACTCGGGCTCGAGCGGCGTGACGTTCACGATGATCCCGCAGCGCGCATACGTGCTCTTGCCGAGACAGATGACGAGCGTGTTGCGCGGAATGCGGAAAAACTCCACGGTGCGTGCAAGGGCGAACGAATTCGGCGGAATGATGCAGATGTCGCCCGTAAAGTCGACGAAGCTCTTGGCGTCGAAGCGCTTCGGGTCGACGATGGTCGAATTGATGTTCGTGAAAATCTTGAACTCGTTCGCGCAGCGCACGTCGTAGCCGTAGCTCGATGTGCCGTACGAGACGATCTTCTCGCCGTTCGCGTGGCGCACCTGCTCGGGCGCGAACGGCTCGATCATCCGCTGCTCCTTGGCCATGCGGCGGATCCAGTTGTCGGACTTGATGCTCATCGTGTCAACTTTCCTCGATGACGATCTTCGGAAACAGGCTGCTGCGGTCCCGTGCGCGGCGGGACAAGGCACCGCCCGTGCGGCGAGCCATTTCGAAATACGCGCGGGCGCGGGGGGAATCGGGTGCGGCGGCCACGGTCGGACGGCCGCCGTCGGCTTCCTCGCGGATCTTCGCATCGAGCGGCAGCTCCCCGAGGAGCGCCACCCCGTACTGCTCAGCCATGCGCGCCCCGCCGCCGGCGCCGAAGATGTGCTCCACGTGCCCGCAATTGGAGCAGACGTGCAGGCTCATGTTCTCGACGATGCCGAGTACCGGCACCGACACCTTCTCGAACATCTTGAGCCCCTTGCGGGCATCGGCGAGCGCGATGTCCTGGGGCGTGGTCACAATGACGGCGCCGGAGACAGGTACACGTTGGGCGAGCGTGAGCTGTATGTCCCCGGTACCGGGCGGCATGTCCACGACCAGGTAGTCGAGCTCGCCCCAATGGGTCTCGGAAAGTAGCTGCGTGAGCGCCTGCGTCACCATCGGGCCGCGCCAGACCATGGGCTGTTCGGCATCCACAAGAAACCCGATGGACATCGCGGTGACGCCGTGACTTTTCAGGGGTTCGAGGGTCTTGCCATCCGGCGAGCCGGGACGCTGGCCTTCGAGGCCGAGCATCAGCGGCTGGCTCGGGCCGTAGA
>Ga0153915_10005409_pt1 | contig 11876 bp, 10 predicted proteins | sample Opewatmetagenome_2_FD_107003 | JGI IMG/M metagenome (GOLD analysis project Ga0153915, IMG submission 107003) | Freshwater wetland microbial communities from Ohio, USA - Open water 3 Core 3 Depth 3 metaG | ecosystem: Environmental > Aquatic > Freshwater > Wetlands | place: USA: Ohio, Lake Erie...
ACTTTGGCGAGTCCGGCGAGCAGCGCCTGCTCGATGTGCAGCGGCACGTTGGGCCGCACGGTGCGCACCATGCGGGGCGTGTCCACCAGGATGCGCGCGACGACCGCCTGCGCGTTGGGGCCGGTGAACGGCGGCTCCCCCGTGAGCATCTCGTACAATACCGCCGCGAGGGCATACACGTCGCTGCGGGCGTCGATGCGGCGCTCGCCGCTCGCCTGCTCCGGGCTCATGTAGGCGGCGGTTCCCACCGTGATGCCCGTCCCGGTGAGGGTCGTGCCTGACTCCGACTCGGCGATGCTCTTCGCGATGCCGAAGTCGGTGACCAGGGCGTGGCCGCCTGAGAGCAGAATGTTGGCCGGCTTGATGTCGCGATGGATGATGCCGCGCTCGTGGGCGTACTGCAGCGCGTCGCCGACTTCCGCAGTGATGCGGATCGTCTCGTCGAGGGCCAGCGCTCCCTGGCGGGCGAGACGCTCGGCGAGCGACTCACCTTCGACGAAACCCATCACATAGTACAGGAAGCCGTCGACTTCGTCGGCTTCGAACAACGGCACGATGTGCGGGTGCGAAAGTTTGGCGGCGAGCTGGACCTCGCGCTGAAACCGTTCGCTGCCGAGGTACGCCTGCGTGGTCGGGGGCAGGACCTTGATCGCCACTTCGCGGCCGAGTTTGACGTCGCGCCCGAGGAATACCGCCCCCATGCCGCCCTGGCCGAGCTCGCGCACCAGGGTGTACCGCCCACCTAGCGCGGTCGCGACCTGCGCAAACAGAGGGTCGGTCATCCCGCGGCGAGGCTGAACGGCAGCAGCGCCAGGCGCATCTCTTCGGCGCTCTGCCAGCGGTCCTCGGGGCGTTTCTTGAGTGCTCGGGCGATCACCGCGGCCAGCTCCGGGGTCGCCTCCGGCCGGAGCGTCTGGAGCGAGGGGGGCTCGTGATGCTGCTGCATATCGATGACGGCTGCCGCGCTGGGGGCCGAGAACGGTGGCCGGCCGGCCATGGCCTCGAACAGGACGATCCCCAGCGAATAGAGGTCGCTCCGTCCGTCCACGGTCTCACCGGCCGCCTGCTCGGGACTCATGTATTCTTCGGTCCCGACGACGAATCCGCTCCGGGTCACCCGGTCCCCTTCCGACTGGGCGATGGCGCGGGCGATGCCGAAATCCACGAGGACCGCGCCGTCCGGCGAGAGCACGATGTTGTCCGGTTTGATGTCTCGGTGCGCCAGTCCCTGGGCGTGGGCGTGGGTCAACGCTTCCAGGATCTCGCACCCGACTCTGACCGAGAAATCGACGGCCAAGTGGTGCTCGCGGTTCAACGCACTGCGGAGCGACTCCCCGGGAACGAACGGCATCACGAACCACAGCAGATAGTCGGTTTCGCCGCTGTCCAGGAGCGGGGCGATGTGGGGATGGTGCAACTTCGCGGCGTAGCGGATCTCGCGCAAGAAACGGTCGGCGGCTACCGACGCGGCGAGCTCGGGGTGCAGCACCTTCACGGCCACGCGGTTGCGGTCCTTGTCGAACGCCCCGAAGATCGACGCGTTGCCGCCGCGGCCAACCGCCGTGACGATCTCGTAGCGGTCCCCCAACGCCTTCCGCACCCGTTCGATGAGGTCCCGACGCGGCATCATCCCTGCTTTCGGTTGACCGACTAAGATGCGGTTGCCCGACGCCTCGCGGAAGGTAGCTTGTCGTCATGGCCAGCCTGCTATCTACTTGGCACACCGTGGCTTCCATCGAGGCGACGTGACGCGTCTCGAGGCGGTCCAGGGCGATATCACCCAGCAAGCCGTGGATGCGATCGTGAACGCGGCGAATACCACCTTGCTGGGCGGCGGGGGCGTGGATGGGGCGATTCACCGTGCGGCGGGTCCTGAGCTGCTGGAGGAGTGCCGCGCTCTGGGCGGCTGTCCCACCGGGGCGGCCCGGATCACCCGCGGGTACCGGCTCCCGGCGCGGTTCGTCATCCACACGGTCGGACCGGTGTGGTCGGGTGGGGACCGCGGCGAGCCCGACCTCCTGCGCCGCTGCTACGTCAGCGCGATGCAGCTCGCTGCCGAGCACGCCATCCACTCGATCGCCTTCCCCGCGATCAGTACCGGCGCGTATGGGTTTCCATTCGAGCCAGCCGCTCGCATCGCGGTCGCGGCGGTGCGTGACGCGTCGTCTGGCCCGACCAGCGTGGAGATCGTGCGGTTCGTCTGCTTCAGCGAACGGGATTGGAACGTGTATCTGGAACTGCTCGGGCACCGACGCGACGCGTAGCCGTTCGGGCGGCGGACCGATTTCATTCGCCGCTGGAGCAATTCCCCGCCAAGCTCACCGCGGCCCCGTTCCGGCCGGTCGTTGGTTGACGAGACCTTGACGCCGGTCGGGGCCTCGTCGGAGGGTCGGGGCCGAGGGGAGGCCCCCTTGACCGGTCTTTGAAGTCCCCCGCGTATCGTGTCGCACCGCCATGGTCACCGTCTGCACGTTGCTCCCACCATCCGAGCGTCACCGGTTCGAAGCGGTCGGGGATGGGTGTTTCGTGTCGGTCCATGCCGACTCCTGTCGCGAGGTGCTGAATGCCGCCCGACAGCGTCGGGTCGATGCCATCGTGCTGTCGGTGCACCGCTGTGGCGGGGATGAATTGCCGGCGGTGGCGCGGCTGGTGCGCGAGTTTCCGGCGATTCCCGCCGTCGCCCTCGTCTCACGACACGACCATCACGCCACCGAGACGCTTCTGCGGCTCGGCGCCAGTGGCGTGCGCGCGGCCGTGGACTGTACCGAGGCCAGCGGCTGGCGACGACTGCGCGATCTCGTGGGCCAGCCGGCGTCCCCGGTGGCGGCGCGCATTCTCCATCAGCTGATCCCCGCCCTCGGCGACGAGATCCCGGAAGATGCGCGGCTGTTCTTCGAGGCGCTGACGCGGCTGGCGCCGGTGTTGCGCACGGTGCGCGCGCTGGCGCGTCACCTGCGCATTCCTCCCAGCACCCTCATGTCGCGCTTTCTGCGCGCGGCGCTGCCCTCACCCAAGACCTACCTCGCCGGGATGCGGCTGGTGCACGCGGCCCATCTGTTCCGCAACCCCGGTCTCTCGGTGGCGGACGTCGCCTACCGGCTCGATTTCTCCTCGCCGCAGAGCTTCAGCCGTCATCTCAAGGCGATGTTGGGAGTCACCGCGGGAGAGTACCGCCGCCGCTTTCCTTTCGAGGTGGCGCTGGCCCGCTACGTGGACCTGCTGATCACCCCGTACCGGGAGACGTTCCGCGCGTTCCGCCCCATGAACGTTGGTGTCGGGGACCAAGGATCGGACGCCGCGACCGTCTTCCGGCCGGGGTGATCCCGGCGCTCAGGCGCCGGGGACCGGGATGGGTTGGGGAATGCGCTGCTCCGCCGTCACGCTGCGATGCTCCGCCGTGACGTGCTCGCGCCGCATCACCGAGAAGCGCGCGATGCTGGCGCGGAGACGTTCCGCGAGCTGGGCCAGCTGTTGCGATGTGGCGGTCAGATCGCTCATCGAGCTGATCTGCGAGCGGGTGGCGGCCGCCGCGCCGTCGGCGCTCTCCGAGGAGCTGCTCGAGATCGCCGCGACCTGTTGCAGCGACTGCGCCAGCTCCGCCAGCCGGGTCGCCTGACTGCGCGACACGTCCGCCGTGGCGTTGACGAGGTCGCCGATCAGCTGCACCCCCTGGTGCAGCTCGAGCAGGGCGCCGTCGGCTTCGGCGGCCACCGCGCCGATGTCGCGCACCTGTGCTTCCCCGGTCTGCATCGCGCGGGCGGCCGCATCGATCCCCACCCGCAGCTCGGTCACGAGCTCGGCGACCTCACGGGCCGAGCGTGCCGCCTCGGCGGCGAGGGTCCGCACCTCATCCGCCACCACCGCGAAGCCTTCCCCGTGCTCTTCGGCTCGAGCGGCCTCGATGGCGGCGTTCAGCGCGAGGAGGTGGGTCTGGCGCGCGATACGGGCGATCGCCTGGGCGAAGCCCCCGATGCGATCCGACATCCCCGAGAGGCCGGCGACGGTCGCCGCGGTCGCGCGGACTTCTTCCCCCACGGTCCGCAGTGTCTGGCCGGCGCGCGCCACCCGTTCCCGGCCGCGCTCGGCCGCCGACACGAGACGCCGCGCGTCCACCTGCATCATTTCGGCGCGGGTGCGCAGGGCCCCGGCCTGGTCGGCCGCTTTGGCGCTTTCGCCGCGGGCGCCTTCGGCGAGCCCGCGCTGACGCCCCAGGTCGCCAGCCAGCTCCTGGGCCGTTTGCGTGACCGCTTCCGAGGTCGCGTGGATCTGCTCGGCTGACGCCGCCAGTTCCTCGGCGAAGGCGGCGACCTCGTCGGCTTCGCGCTGCACGGTCGAGATCGTGTTGCCGATCTCATCCAGCATGCGGTTGAAGCTCTGCTCGAGGAACCCCAACTCGTCGGATTCCGTTGCGGCCGCGCGGACGGCGAGGAACCCCTGCTCCGCCTCCCCCATCACGTTGCGGGCGTGCCGGATGCGGGTGATCAGCGTGGCCGGGATGCGGTTCAGCCCCACCGCGACCAGGATGAACGCGACGGTTTCGATGAACGCACCCGTGTCGAGACCGGGGGCCCCGGCATACATCCGACCGTGCATGTAGCACGCGGCCAGGTAGGCGATCGACGCCATGAGTACCAGAAAATCCCCTACCCCGCGCGCCTGCTCGAAGGCGTACGGCAGGACGGCGATGAAGAACGCCGCGACGAGACCGCCGTGGCCGAACCACACGACCAGGACGGCGACGTAGATCACGTCGAGCAGGGCGAAGGCGTAGATGAGCCACCAGCGGTACCAGCCGCGCTCGTGGACGATGCCGAGCAACACATTGAGAGCGGCGAACCCTCCAGCGGCGAGCACGATCGTCCCGGCCGGCGTCGGCACCGTGCCGGCGAAGCTGCCGATGAGCGCGAGTACGGCGCCGACCCCAATCAGCCCCCAGCGGCGGCGGTGGCTCCGGGAGAAGGTCTCGAGGTCCTTGAGGCGCTGTTCGTAGCCGGCGTCGTCCGACCAGCCGCGCATGCGCGTTGCGAGAGACGGCCGCGACCGCGGGCCGCCGCCCGGTGTTTGGGGAGTCGCTTCGAACCCTGTCACGTCCGCCAAAGGCCTGCCGGCCGGGGTGAGGAGACAGGGAATGCTACTGCGAAACCGTCCGTTGTTCCAACTTCAGCGCGTCGCGAGCAGCGCGGCGAGGGCCTGCTCGGCGTGTCGGGCGCCGAGCCGGTGGAACAGCGCGAGGGCCCGCTCGCGCGCTGCGCGGGCCGCGGCGGCGTCGCCCAGCGCGGCGAGCATGTCTCCCAGGTCGCGCTCGATCTCCGCCTGGGTGTCGAGCGATGCTGCGCCCGGGGCCAGCGCGCGCGCCTGCTCCAGCAGCCGCTTCGCGCCCTGCAGGTCCGCGCGCGCGCGGGCTACGGCGGCCTGGAGACGGCGCACTTCCGGGAGCCCGGCAGTGAAGTGGACGCTCTCGTACGCCTGCTCGGCGCGCCGCAGCTCGGCCATCGCGAGTGCCGGATCGCCGAGCGCCAAGCTCGCCTCGGCACGGGCGACCAATGTCAGCCCGATCAAGGTCTGGTCGCCCACTTCGCGTGCCAGGCGCACCGCTTCGTCGGCGGCGCTCCGGGCGCGCTCCGGGTTGCCCAGCGCCAGCCAGCTGATCTCCATGTTGGTATGCGACTCGGCCATGCCGCGCAGATTGCCGTCCTGCTGGTAGGAGGCGAGGGCCAGCTGGTAGTTCGCCAGCGCCTCGTCGGGGAGCCCGATCAGGTTGCGCAGGATCCCGAGGTTGTTGAATGCCCGCGCCTCAGCCGCGACGTCCATCAGCGCGCGAGCCAGCTCGAGCGCCCGCTGGAAATGCGCCTCCGCTTCCTCGACCGCGCCCCGCTGCCAGGCGATCGCCCCTTGATAGTGTACGGCACGCAGCTCCGCGGGGGTGTCGAGCCGCCGCTGCGCAAGCTCGAGCGCGCGGCCGGCCCACCGGGCGGCGGCGTCGAACTCTCCCAACCGGCCGTACGCCTCCGCTGCAAGCAGTGCGAGGGGGGCACGATCGTCGGCCACGCCGGCCGGCAATGCACTGATCCCCTCGACCACTTCTCGATACCGACCCTCCAGCGCCAACCCTTGGAGCTGGGAGAGGAGGGCGGATTCGTCAGCGAGCGGCGGTAACACGGCGGCTGGGACCTCCTACCAGGCGACCGCGTAGTGGCTGAACGACAAGATGGCGGCCTCGATCTCGTCGAACTCCTCGATCTTCACCGAGCCGATGTTCGTCCACAGCGTGTCGGGCGGCTCATTGCGCCAGACGCTCAACTTGTTTTCCGCCACACTGTCGGCCGAATCTTCATGGCCGTCCTCGTTGAAATCGTGGTTCGAGTGGTTGTACTCGATGTGCAGCCGCGCTGGATCGGCGGGGTTGAACTGGAGCCCCGTCGGAGAAAACGTGAAATCGAACTTGGATGGGTCGCCTGCCTTGACCGTGATGAGAATCGAGTCCCCCGGCACAAAGGCGCTGCCGTCGGGATGCTTCAACAGGCTGGCGGCATGGACCTCGAACCGGAGGAACGCCTCACCGGTATCGCCCGGGTTCATGCCCTGGTAGAACATTTCCACGCGCCGGTCTTCGCCGACCTTGGCGTAGAAGCTCGCCGAGTCGTTGAGGAGGGCGGGTGCCGTCACATCCTGGAGCACGAAGTGCAGCTGCCCCGTTGGCACCGTCGTAGGAGGCCCTGACGGGTCGCTGCAGGCGAAGGCAGCCAGGGCGATAACGCACAACGTCTTCTTCGACATCACGGAATTCCTCCCCGGGGTACGCTGCTTGATTGAGCAAGCGCCGGGCCAGTGTAAGTGATTGATTGTCATGGTGATACCTTGGAAGCGCTGCTGCACGGCAAGCCACCTGTCTCAATTCGAATCATGCACCTTCATCCTCCGCCTCCTCGTCCCCGGAGCCCCGCAGCAACCGCAGCAGGCGCGAGCGAGACACGCCCAACCGGCGGGCGGCTTCGGACCGGTTCCCCCCGGTCAACTCGAGCATCGCATGTGCCGCGGCGCGTTGGACCTCGGCGAGGGTGGCCGGGAACGGCAATCCTCCAGCCGTCGACGCTTGTGACACCGGGACTTCGAAGGACTCCAGCTCGAAGTGACCTGGCGGCGATAACAGCAGCGTGCGCTCGATGACATTGCGCAGCTCGCGCACGTTGCCCGGCCAGGGGTGGGCCAGGAGAGCGCGGCGCGTGTCGGCGGTGAGGGACGGCTCGGGGAGGCCGTACTGCTTGCTGAACTTCACCATGAAGTGCTCGGCCAGGCGGAGCACGTCCTCGCCGCGCGCCCGCAGCGGGGGCAGCTCGAGCGTGACGACGTTCAGCCGGTAATACAGGTCTTCACGAAACCGCCCTTCGGCGACCGAGCGGTCGAGCCGCGTATTCGTGGCCGCGACGATCCGGACGTCGAGAGTGCGGGCGGTGGTGGCCCCCAGACGGCGGACGACCTTCTGCTCCAGCGCTCGCAGCAGCTTGCTCTGCAACTCAAGGGCGAGGCTGTTGATCTCGTCGAGGAACAGCGTCCCGCCGGCCGCGACCTCGAAGAGGCCCGGCTTGGCGGTCTTGGCATCGGTGAACGCGCCGCGCTCGTGACCGAACAGCTCGCTCTCCAGCAACGCCGGGGGGAGCGCGGCACAGTTGAGCTCCACGAAGGGCGCCGCGGCGCGAGGGCCGCCGTAGTGGAGCGCCCGCGCGAGCAGCTCTTTTCCGGTGCCTGTTTCTCCCGTCACCAATACGGTGGCATCGCCGTGCGGCAGCACGCGGGCGGCTCGGGCCAGGGCAGTCTGAAGCGCCGGACTCTCGCCCACGATCTCTCGGAACGCGTGGGCCTGGGCCTCGAGTGTCGCCAGGGAGGCGCGGTCCCGGGCGGCGCGGTGCCGCTCCAACGCCGCTCCCAGGGTGCTGCGGAGTGCGTCACGGTCCTCGGGCAGGGCGTAGTAATCCGCCGCCCCGGCGGCGACTGCTTGCGCCGCGATGCGGTGAGAGGTGCTGGCACCGGCGACGACGAGCGGAACCGACCCCGAGGGCCCCAGGCGCCCGAGCAACGGACCAACCTCCGCCTCGGCCCCACCGGCGGCCACCACAACCGCCAGGGCGTTGGGAGGGAGTGTGTCGGCGGCCGCTTCGATAATGAGGAGGGGCAGGCCGAGCTCGCGGGCGAGCAGCGTCCAGAATTCGTTGAACGAGTCGCTCAGCCGCAGAACAACGAGAGGGGAGTCGGGGGTGGCGTGCGTCGTCACTCCACGCCGAGCTCCCGAGCGGTCACGAGGACGGCGACGGTCAGCCCGGCGGCTTCGATCGCTTGCCGGCCCCCTTCCTCCCGATCCAGGACGGCCAGGACGCCAAGCACCTGCGCGCCCGCAGCGCGGACTGCGGCGACGGCCTCGAGGGCAGAGCCTCCCGTGGTGAGCACGTCCTCGCACACGACCACGGGATCGCCGACCTCGAGGCATCCCTCGATGCGGCGCCCCGTGCCGTGGTCCTTGGCTCTCTTGCGCACGGTGAATGCGTCGATCGGGGTGCCGGCGAGTCGGGCGGCATGCGCAATGGCGTAGGCCACCGGATCGGCTCCGAGAGTCAGGCCGCCGACGGCGCGGGGCTGCCAGCCGTGGGCGTGCAGGGCAGCCAGACCGGCAGCCCCGACGAGCGCCTGTCCTTCGCCGGACATGGTGGTACGACGAGCATCGATGTAGAAACTTGAACGCCGCCCCGAGGCGAGTACGAAATCCCCACGCGCCAGGGAACGTTGTCGCAGCAGTTCGGTGAGCCGGCCGACGGCCTTGGCTCCGTCCGAACTAGTAGTTGTATTCACTACTACTCTTCCTTCTTGCCGCCCATGAATCGGCGGAGTGTGCCCAGCAGACCGGTTTCCGCGGGCTCGCTCGTGCCGGAGGTAGCGGCAGCGACCTGCTTGGCGAATTCCGTCACGCTGGATTGGCGCTGCGCCGGGTCGCGGCTCAACCCGCGCATCACCGCCGCTTCGAGGGCGGCGGGGAAGCGACGACCCGGCAAGGCCTCATTGAGCGGCAGCGGCGCCTCCTTCAGCAGCTGCTGGAACAGCTCTCTGGGGTTGCGACCCGTGAAGGGGTGCCTCCCTGTCAACATGTAATAGGCGATCGTCGCCAGGCTGTAGATGTCCGCCCGCGCGTCCACCAGCTCCCCCGAGAGTGCTTCTGGCGCCACGTATTGCAGGGTGCCGACGAAGAATCCGGTGCGGGTGAGTCGCTCCTCGGGCGGCAGCTCCGCGTCGCGCGCGATCCCGAAGTCCAGCAGCTTTGTTACCCCTGTTCGGGCATCGTAGATGATGTTCTCGGGCTTCAGGTCGCGGTGAATGATGCCGACCTGGTGGGCCGCGCCCAGACCGGCCGCGAGCTGGGAAACGATGGCGGCGGCCATGGTCGGAGCGACGGGGCCGCTCTGGTGTAGGAAATCGGCCAGAGACTGACCGCCCGCCCACTCGAGCGCGAGGTAATACAGCCCATCCGCTTCGCCGTAGTCGTAGGTACAGACCACCGCCGAATGACGGACGCGGGCGCCGTAGCTCGCCTCGCGCAGGAACCGTTTGACCGCCGTGGGGTCGCCCCGCAAGCGGGGGCGTAATACCTTGAACGCACAGGTGCCGTGCTCGGCATGCTCGGCGCGGTAGACTTCCGCCGTGCCTCCTTCCCCGACGCGTTCGAGGAGGCGATAGCCGGCGATTGTACGACCGGCGAGGTTCTCACTGGCCATGGGATCGGGCGAAACTAACGTCCGGCTTTGAGGTTCAGCAAGTGATACGACGCACGTTCGTCGGCTTTGGGCTCTCTGTCGCCTGCATCGCCTGCGGGACATGGCAACGTGTGGGCGCACCGAACACACCGCAGCCCGGCGTCGCGGTGACGCAGCTGTTCGATGCCGCCACGATTTACGATCGCATGGGGCTCTTCGTCACCGCCGCGCCGCTCCCGACGATTTCGACCGTGCGATTTCTCGCCGGGCCCACGCCGGACTCCACGCTCGCGGTGTTCGCCCTGTCGCTCGCCAATCACTCACTCAGCTTCCGGCGCGACGGGAACGAGTTCATCGCCGAGTATCACGTCGAGGTCGCCTTCCGCACCGATTAGGGGCTTCCCGTCCAGCTCGCCAGCGACCAGCGCGTGCGCGTCCGCGGCTTTCAGGAGACCCTGCGCGCCGATGAGAGCGTCCTGTTCCAGGGCTTCCTGATGCTGCGCCCGGGCGTCTATACCGCCAGCGTCATGGTCCGCGACCGCAACAGTCCGGCATCCGCGCGCCGCGAGCGAACCGACACCGTGCCGCGGCTGGGCGGGCCCGCGCTGGCCGCGCCCGTCCCCTTCTATGAAGGAACGGGCCGGACGTCGACCAGCGTGCGTCCCCAGCTCCTGGTGAACCCCCGAGCGACGCTGCCCTACGGCACGGACACCCTGCGCTTCTACGTCGAGGGGTACGGGTTGTCGTCGGGCACGCGGCTTGCGGCGCAAGCAGTGGATCAGAACGAAAGCGTCCTGTGGCAGGATACGCTGCCGATCGAAGACTCTGCGGGGTTGTCGCGCGCGGTGATCCGGATCGCGGGCAGCCAGCTGCCGGTCGGCGAGCAGGAGCTGCGCCTCGGGATCGTGGGGGGCACCGCGCAGGGCCGGACGCCCTTCCTCGTCAGTTTTTCCAGCCAGTGGGTCATCACGAACTACGCCGAGATGGTGAGCCTGCTGCGCTATTTCGACCGGCAGGACCTGGTCGGCAAGCTGCGCGATGCGCCACCCGAACAGCGCGCGCAGGCGTGGCGGGCATTCTGGGTGGCCACGGATCCGGCGCCGCTCACGCCGGAGAACGAAGCGCTGGACGAGTATCTGCATCGTGTGCAGATCGCGAACTTCCGCTTTCAGGAGCAGGGTCGACCCGGCTGGCTCACCGATCGCGGCGAGGTCTTCATTACGCTCGGGGAGCCGGACGAGGTGCTGGACCTCTCGAACAGCGGGGTGTCGCGCACCGGGCCCCAGAGCATCCGCTGGAGCTACACCACTCTTCCTCTGGTTCTTCTGTTCCAGGACCTGACCGGCTTCGGCCGCTTCGAGCTCACGCCTGGCTCGCGCGCCGACTACCTGCAGGTGCTGGCCCGCGTGCGTCGGTCGCAGTAATGCGCCGGGCCGTCCTCGTTCTGTTGGGAGCGGCCTGGCCGCTCGCGGCGGGGGCGCAGACGTTCGTGGACCCGTCGCAGCGCGCCGAATCGCTTTGGCTCTCGGGCCGGCCGTGGCATGCGGCCGAGACCCTGCTCGACGCCGCCGCACGGTCCCCGCGACAGGACGCCTCGTTCATCGTCCGGAGCGCACAGGCTGAGCTGGAGGCGCGGCGCTATGATCGTGCGCGCAGCCTGCTCATCGGGCAGCCGTGGCTCGAGGATTACGGCAACGGGGAAGCACTGCGGGTGCTCGCCGAGGCGGAGTGGCGCATGGGGCAGCCGGGGCAGGCGGCGCAACGGTTTCTCGCTGCGCGTGCGCGTATGCACGGTTCCGAGGCCGCGCTGCTGGCCGTCCGCGCGGCGCTGGCATTCGAGGCGGCCCGGATCCCCGACAGCGCCGCGCGGTACTTCGCCGCCGCACGCAGTAGCGGCCTGACGGCGATCGAACCATGGCTGCGGCTGCGCGAAGCGCGCGTGCGGCGGGATACGGCGAGCGCCTTCCGGCTGCTCTCGGACCTGCCGCCCGTCGTCGCCAGGGAAGCGGCCGCCGCCCGCGCCGGAGCCCTGCTCAGCGCCGGAGATTCGAGCGCCGCCCGGGCGGCGTACCGCGACGCCGGCTTGTCGCTCGCGGCCGCCCAGATCGGATTGGGCCAAGGCGATAGCGCCGGGGCCCG
>Ga0153915_10005410_pt1 | contig 11874 bp, 7 predicted proteins | sample Opewatmetagenome_2_FD_107003 | JGI IMG/M metagenome (GOLD analysis project Ga0153915, IMG submission 107003) | Freshwater wetland microbial communities from Ohio, USA - Open water 3 Core 3 Depth 3 metaG | ecosystem: Environmental > Aquatic > Freshwater > Wetlands | place: USA: Ohio, Lake Erie...
CTGGAGGAAATCGGCAGCCTGCTGGGGATCACGCGCGAGCGCGTCCGGCAGATCAAGGAGAAGGCGCTGTCGCGCCTGCGGCACATCTCCAAGGCGCGCGCCCTCGAGAGTTTCCTCACCTAGTTTGAAGCTCGGCGTCATCTCGCTCGGCTGCGACAAGGCGACGGTGGATTCGGAGCACCTCGTCGCCAACCTCGTGGGCCACGGCGCCGTGGTCACGCGCCGGCTCGAGGACGCCGACGTGATCCTCGTCAACACCTGCGGCTTCATCGACGCGGCGAAGCGCGAGTCCATCGAGGCTCTGCTCGAGGCCAGCCGGCTGAAGCGTGACGGGCGGTGCCGCGCGGTGGTCGCGGTGGGCTGCCTGGTCGCGCGCTACGGCGGGGAGCTGAGGGCCGAGCTGCCCGAAGTGGACTACTTCTTCGGATTCAAGGACCTGCCGGGCCTCGTGCCGCGGCTGGCGAGCGACGGCCTGCTGGCCGAGCGCGCCGCGCCGCACCCCGGGGTCCGTCACTACCTCGGCCGGACCCCGCACGTCCGCTACCTCAAGATCAGCGAGGGATGCGACCACACCTGCGCCTTCTGCGCCATACCGCTGATGCGCGGCCTGCACCGCTCGCGACCGGCGGCGGAGCTGGTGGCGGAGGCGCGGGAGCTGGAGCGCGCGGGAGCGCGGGAGATCAACCTGGTGGCCCAGGACCTCGGGCACTACGGCCGCGACATGCCGGGTGGGCCGCGGCTGCCGGACCTCGTCCGGAGCCTGCTGCGCGAGACCGGCGTGGCGTGGTACCGCTGCCTGTACGTCTACTCCGCCGGCGTTACCACCGACCTGGTGGAGCTGATGGCGTCGGAGCCGCGGCTCGTGCCGTACCTCGATGTGCCGATCCAGCACGCCACGGACCGCATGCTGGCGGCGATGCGCAGGCCGGAACGGGCGGACACCATCCGGGCCAAGGTGCGGTGGCTGCGGGAGGCCGTGCCGGACCTCGCCCTCCGCACCACGGTGCTGGTGGGCTTCCCGGGCGAGACGGAGGCGGACTATCGCGCGCTGCTCGAGTTCCTCGACGAGACGCAGTTCGATCGCGTCGGGGCGTTCGCCTACTCGCCGCAGGAGGGGACGCGCTCGGCGCTGTTGCCCGACGACGTTCCGGACGCGCTCAAGCAGGAGCGGCTCGCGGAGGTGCTGGAGCTGGCGCGGGCCATTTCGGCGGAGCGCTTGCAGCGGCTCGTGGGTCGCGAGGTGGAGGTCCTGGCGGACGGGCCGGCCGACGGCGGCGATCCCGGCTCCGCGGTGGGCCGGACGATGTGGCAGGCGGACGACGTGGACGGCTGCACCTATCTCGCCGGGCGCGGGGTGCCGGCCGCGGGGAGCTTCGTTCGCGCGTGCGTCGTGGAGGCGCTCGACTACGACCTCGTCGCGGAGGTCCGCGCATGAGGCGCGCGCTTGGCGTGGCTGCGTTGCTCGTCCTCGCCGGCTGCGCGCCGCGGCGGCTCGTCCCGGTGCCGGGCGCGGCGGTGGTGCGGGTAGGCATCGTGGTGGATCAGGCAGCGGGCGAGTTCAGCGCGACCGGGCAGTTCCGCGTGCTCGGCGCCGACGGCGACATCCTCGCGGTGGTGGACCGCGGTGTCGCCTGGCGCGTCGAGCCCGGGGACGCGCCTGACCGGCTCACGCTGGTGCGCCCGGACCGCGCGGCGCCCGACGTGGTGGCGCAGCCCGTGACGGTTCGTCCCGAGCGCGCCCAAGACCTGGTGCTGATCGCCGGCCGCCCCTACCGGGGCGAGGCCGTGGTCCTGCGCGGCTCCACCGGCGTGACCATCGTCAACCGCGTGCCGCTGGAGTGGTATACCCAGTCGGTGGTGGCGGCGGAGCTGGGGATGCGGGGCGATGACGAGCGCGCGGCGGTCATGGCGCAGTCGGTGGCCACGCGCACCTTCGCCCTCCACAACCGCGGCCGCCGGGAGGCGCTCGGCTTCGACCTGTTCGCGACCGTGGCGGACCAGGTGTACCCGGGCGCCAGCGGCGAGAAGGACGCGGTGACCGCCGCGACGCAGGCGACGGCCGGCCAGATCCTGACCTGGCACGGCGCTCCGATCGAAGCCATCTACCATTCGGCCTGCGGCTGGTCCACGGAAGCCGCCGACCAGGTCTTCCGCAACGGTGAGGTCGTGCCGTACCTTCGCGCCGTCTCGGACCGGTACGGCCCGGGAGATAGCGACTACTACTGCCGCGGATCGCCGAGCTTCCGCTGGCGCCAGGAGTGGGACGGCGCCACCTTGAGCGCGGTGCTGGCGCAGACGCTGCCTGCCGTGCTCGGAGCGGCGGCCGCGACCCCGGGCCGCGTGACCGACGTCGCGGCCACGAAGACGACGCCCACCGGTCGGGTGGCGGAGCTGGTGGTGACGACGACCTCCGGCGCCTACACGGTGCCGGGGAACCGCGTGCGTGACGTGCTGCGGCCCGCGCCCGACCGCCCGCTGCCCTCCAGCCTGTTCCAACTCTACCCGCAGCGGCAGGGCGGGGAGCTGGTGAAGGTGGTGGCGGCGGGCGCCGGGGCGGGACACGGCGTGGGAATGTGCCAGTGGGGCGCGGTCGGCCGGGCGCGGGCCGGCCAGACGTACGATAGGATCCTCACCACCTACTATCCGGGAACCAGACTGGAGCGGGTGTACTGATGGCCGGCGGGGGAGCGGTCTCGGACGTCCGGGTGGGCGTCATCGGCGCGGGCGCGATCGCGCAGATCGCGCACCTGCCGGTGCTGCGGAAGCTCAAGGGCGTTCAGGTGGTCGGCATCTGCGACAGCGACGGGCCCAAGGCGGGCGCGCTCGCCGCGCGGTTCGAGACGGGCAGAGCGTACGATGACATTGAGGACCTGCTGCGCCTGGGCAAGGTGGACGCGGCGGTCATCTGCACGCCAAGCCACCTGCACGAGGCGCACGCCATCAGCGCGCTCGCCGCGGGCGCCCACGTGCTCGTGGAGCGGCCGCTCGCGCTGTCGTCGGCGGGCGCCGCTCGCGTCCTGAAGGCCGCGGAGCGCTACCGGCGCACTCTGCTGGTCGCGATGAACGGCCGGTTCCGCTCCGACGTGCAGGCGCTGCAGGGGTTCCTGAGGGGTGGCGAGCTGGGCCCACTCTCCACCATTCGCTGCGGCTGGCACGTGTTCCGCCATGCCCAGCACGCGTTTGGCTGGCGCTCGCGGCGCGCCGAATCGGGGGGCGGGGTGATGATGGACCTCGGGCTGCCCATGCTCGACCTCGCCCTGTGGATCGCCGGCACGCCGGTGGTCCAGCGGGTGTCGGCCTACCTCAACCGCGGCCCGGACCCGAAGCAGGTGGACGAGGTCGGCGCGGCGCACCTGTTCTGCGAGGGCGAGCTGTCGGTCTTCTGCGACGTATCCTGGCGGCACGTCGGCGAGGGCGAGCGCACCTGGCTGGATGTGCAGGGTGCCAAGGGGTCGGCGTCCATCTCGCCGCTCAGGGTCTTCAAGGAGCTGCATGGGGCGCCGGTGGACGTCACGCCGACCGGGGCGGCGGGACGCGAGAACCCGTTCTCCGCGTCGTACCGGTCCGAGTGGGCGTACTTCCTCGCGGCTATCCGCGGCGAAGTGGAGGTCGAGCTTCCCGAGGATCAACTGCAGCTCCACAGGGTCCTCGAGGCGATCTACCGCTCCGCCTACGAGCAGGCCGACGTGAAGCTGTGAAGCTCCAGCGCTGGCTGCCGAACCGGACGGACCTCGTGTCGGCGGCGGCGACCGCCGTTTTGCTGTTCGTCGCCTATCCGCCTTTCAGCCTGGTCGTGCCTTCGTTCATCGCGCTGGTGCCGTTCGTGTGGCGGCTCGCGGACCGGCTGGAGCCGGGCGGCGCGGCCGCCGGCACGGACGGCGCGGCGAAGCTCGGTTTCTGGACCGGCCTGCTGGCGAACGGGCTGGTCCTGTACTGGATCGTGGTGGCGCTGTGGCACTTCACGCCGCTGTCGGCCCTGGGCTATCTCGCCACCATCCTGATCCTGGCGGCGTGGTGGGCGGCCCTCGCGTGGGCCACTGTCGCCGTGCGGCGCCGCACGGGCCTGCCGCTGTGGGCGGTCTTCCCGCTCCTGTGGACCGCGGTGGAGTGGCTGATCGGCCACCAGGGCGAGATCGGGTTTCCATGGCTCGGGCTGGGCACGTCGCTCACCGCGCTGCCCGTGCTCGTCCAGTGGGCCGACCTCGCCGGAGCGCGTGGCGTGACGCTGTGGCTGGCGTGGGTCAACGTGCTGGTAATGGTGGCGCTGCGCCAGCGGCGCTGGAGGCCCGCCGCGGCCGCGCTCGCCACGGTGGCGGTCGCCGCGGCATACGGCGTGTGGCGCGAGCGGACCATCGCGCTCAGGCCGGTGACCGTCGTCGCGGTCGTGCAACCGAACGTCGGGTACGACGAGAAGCGCCAGCGGCGGGAGGAGGACGCACTGGTTCTCGAGCTGCTGGGACTCACGGCGCGGGCGGAGTCCCTGCCGGGCGTCCGGCTGGTGGCGTGGCCCGAGGCCGCCGTGGACAACTACTTCTTCGATCATCCCGAGTGGGAGCGGTGGATCCGGGATTCCGTGCGCGCGAGCCGCATCCCCCTCCTGGCGGGGGGGCTCGACGTGCAGGTCTATCCCGACGGGCATTACGACGCGTACAACGCCGCGTTCTTCTTCGACTCGACCGGCTCGGCCCGCGACTGGCCCACGTACCGGAAGAGATACCTCGTGCCTATTACGGAGCGGGTGCCGTTCGTCAATCCGCGCTGGTTCGGCCGCATGAAGTGGTTCGGCGGCTTCGGACACGGTGACCGGTTCCCCGTGTACCGGATCGCCGAGGGCGGCTTCGGCGTCGTGATCTGCTACGAGTCGGCGTTCGAGGACCTGGCGCGCCGCTACCGCAGCGAGGGTGCGGACTTTCTGCTGAACATCACCAACGACGCATGGTTCGGGCGCACGGCGGGGCCCTACCAGCATGCCGCGCACCTGGTGATGCGCGCCATCGAGACGCGGATGGGCGTCGCGAGGGCGGCCAATACCGGCATCAGCGAGTTCGTGGATCCGCTGGGCCGCACCTACGACCGGACCCCGCTCGAGGTCGAGCGCGTGGAGGCCGACACCGTCTGGACCACGCCGGGTCGCACGCTCTACGTGCGGCTCGGCGACTCGGTGGGCCTGGGCTCGTTGATCGGGAGTGCGGCGCTGTTCCTCGCCGCCTTCGCCCGCCGTCGTGCACCTGGAGACATCTGATGAAGCGATTCGCGATGACCGTCCTGCTGCTCGCGCTCGCCGCGAGCCCGCTCGCCGCGCAGCACGCCTTTTCGGCGGGCGGCCCGTACGATCCCGCGGTGCCGACGCCGAAGAGCGTGCTCGGCTACGAGATCGGGGAACGCTTCACGCCCCATCACATGGTGGCGCGATATCTCGAGCGGCTGGCGGCGACGAGCCGGCGCATCCGGCTGGACACGGTGGCGCGGAGCTTCGAGGGGCGGGAGGTCTTCTTGGTGATCGCCACCAGCGAAGCCAACGTGGCGCGCCTGGACCAGATCCGTGCCGATGCGGCGCGCCTGGCCGATCCGCGCGGCGCGCCGCCGGCTGCGCTCGGGGCGGCCCAGGCGCGGCTCCCGGCCATCGTCTGGCTCGGGTATACGGTGCACGGTGGGGAGGCGTCGGGTGCGGAGGCGGCGCTGGCGCTCGCCTACCAGCTTGCGGCGGGCCGTGACGCCGAGACCCAGCTCATCCTCGACAGCGTGGTGGTGCTCATCGACCCGTTGCAGAATCCGGACGGGCACGAACGCCATGTGGAGGACGTGGCCCGGGCGCGGGGCGCCGGCGGGGCGCTGGACGTGTCGACCGAGCCGGGCGCGATGGTGCACCAGGGCTCCTGGCCGGGGCCGCGCGGCAGCCACTACGGATTCGACTTGAACCGGGACTGGTTCATCCTCTCCCACCCCGAAACCCGCGGCAGGATCGAGACCTTCCGCCGGTGGTGGCCGCAGGTAGCGGTGGACCTGCACGAGATGGGCCCGAACGCGACCTACTACTTTGCCCCGCCGATGGAGCCGATCAACAAGAACGTGCCGGCCAACATCGCGCACTGGTGGGACATTTTCGCCGCGGCGAACGCGGCCGCCTTCGATGCGCACGGGTGGTCGTTCTTCCGGCGCGAGGATTTCGACGAGTTCTATCCGTCCTACGGCGATTCATGGCCGGTGCTGATCGGCGCGGTCGGGATGACGTACGAGGAGGCCTCCAGCGGCGGCGGCGCGGTCAGGCGGCGGGACGGGACGGTGCTGACGCTGCACGACGCGGCGTGGCACCACTACACCGCCTCGTGGGCGACCTTGCTCACCGCCGCGCGGCGCGCCCGGGAGCGCGTGCAGGACTACCTCGCCTTCCGGCAGAGCGCCGTGGCCGACGCCGAGCGCGGCCCGATGCGGGCCGTCGTGGTCGAGCGCGATGAGCAGGGAAGGGCGGACTCGCTGGCAGCGCTGCTCGTTGCGAACGGCGTCGAGGTGGGCCGGCTGCGGGCCGCGGTGGACGTGCGGGACGCGACGGGCTACGGTGAGGCCTCGCCCCGCGCGGCGCGGTTCGCCCCTGGCGCGTACGTGGTGGACCTGGCTCAACCCCAGGGCCGGCTCGCGAAAGCACTGCTGGAGCCGGAGGCGCAGCTCGACTCGAGCTTCATCGCAGCAGAGCTGGAGCGGCGTCGCACGGCGCAGCCCGACCGCTTCTACGACCTCACCGCGTGGTCGCTCCCGTACGACTTCCGGGTGCGCGCCTGGTGGACCCGCACGCCGGTGGGGCCCGTGGAGCCGGTGGACACGGCGCGGTCGCCCGGGCCGAGGCCGTCGGCGCCGGGGGGCGAGCCGGCGCGTTACGCGTACGCCTTCGCGCCCGGCAGCGAGGCTTCGCTGCGCCTGCTGGGCGCGCTGCTGGCCGACAGCGTGCGCGTTTCCTTCGCACCGCGGGCGTTCCGGGAGGGCGCCGAGCGGTTTCCGTGGGGCGCGTTCCTGGTCCGGGTGGCCGCCAATTCCGCGGGCGTGCACGAGGTGGTGCAGCGCCACGCGGGCGCGGCGGGAGCGCGGGTCGTAGCCCTGAACACGGCGCTCGCTGACGAAGGCCCCGACCTGGGCAGCAACACCGTGTTTCCCGTGAAGGCGCCGCGGGTCGCCCTCATCGGCGGCGCGCCGGTGTCGGGCAGCTCCTTCGGTTTCGCGTGGTACGCGTTCGACCAGCGGCTCCACTATCCCGTCACGACCGTGAACGCGGCATCGCTCGGCGGGATCGAGCTCGCGGACTTCGACGTGCTGGTGCTGCCGTCCGTCGGGGCCGCGCCGTTCGACCGCATTCTCGGCGAGGCAGGCAAGGACCGCTTGGCGGCGTGGGTCCGGAACGGGGGGACGCTGGTCGCGCTCGACGCGGCGACGGGCTGGCTGGCCGGCGAGAAGACGGGGCTCGCCCGCTTGCGCCTGCGCCGGGACACGACCCGCGCCGACAGCGCCGGTGGCGCGCCGCTTCCGGCCGGCGTGCCGGGCGCAATCGTGCGCCTGATCGGCGACACGCTCTCGCCGCTGATGGCCGGCCTGGGTCCCGAGGTGCCCGCGCTCGTCAACTCCGACCGCATCTACAATCCACCGAAGGACCTGAGGCCCGGCGAGGCGGTCCTGCGCTACGCACCGCTTTCGCGCCTGCGCCTGGCGGGCTACCTGTGGCCGGAGGTCCCGGCCCGGCTCGCGGAGTCGGTGTACCTCTGGACGGAGGGGGTCGGGCGCGGCCGCGTAGTCGGGTTCGCCGGCGAGCCCAACTTCCGCGACCTGTGGCGCGGGCTCCTGCCGCTGTTCGCGAACGCGGTGTTCATCGGCCCGAGCATGTGAGCGCCGCGCTCTGGCCTCTAACCTCGCAACCCGCAACTCGTAACTGGCGTCCGGGCACGGAGCGGTCGGCGCGGTGACGCGGGTGGGCGTGGATGTCGGCGGCACTTTTACGGACCTCGTCGCGCTCGGGCGTCGCGGGCTGATCGTCGCCAAGGTCTTGAGCACGCCCGATGCCCCGGAGCGCGGGATCTGGGACGCGTACGAGGCAGCCGAGCTGCGCGATGCCCCTGACGCGCTGATTCACGGCACGACGATCGCCACCAACGCCCTGCTCGAGCGGAAGGGCGCGCGGGTGGTACTGGTCGTGACCGAGGGGTTCGAGGATCTGCTGGAGCTCCGCCGACAGGATCGAGCTTCCCTCTACGATCTGGCGCGCCATCATCCTCCGCCCCTGGTCCCGCGCGAGCGCGTGGTCGGCGTGCGTGAGCGCACGGGGCCCGGTGGCGTGGTCGTTCCACTGACGGACGTTGCGTTGCGAGAGGCGGTGGCGAGAGTCCGCGCGCTGGAGCCCGAGTCGGTCGCCGTCTCGCTGTTGTTCGCCTTCCGCCACCCCGATCACGAGGCCCGCGTTGCGGCCGCGCTCCGGGTCGCGCTGCCGGGCGTGCCGGTCATCGCCTCCTCCGAGGTGGTGCCGCGGGTACGCGAGTACGAGCGGACCGCGACCGTGGCCGCGGAGGCGTTCCTGCGCCCCCGGGTCGGGCGGTACGTCGAGCGGTTCGCCGCGGACGCCGCGGCGCGCGGGCTCGGCGAAGGTGCGGCGCGGGTGCTGGCCTCCAATGGGGGGGCGCTGCGGCCGGCGCTCGCCGCGGAGCGGGCGGTGTGGCTCGCTCTCTCGGGGCCGGCGGGCGGCATCCAGGGCGCCGCGCTGGTGGGGGCGGCATCAGGGTTCACCGAGCTGCTCACGCTGGACATGGGCGGCACCAGCGCCGACGCCGGGGTGGTGCGCCGCGGCGCGGCGGACACCCGCACCTACGGCGCCATCGCGGGGTTCCCGCTCGCCGTGCCGCACATCTTCATCGAAACCGTGAGCGCGGGCGGCGGCTCGATCGGCTGGCTCGACTCGGGCGGAGCGCTGCGCGTGGGGCCGGAGAGCGCGGGCGCCGTGCCCGGGCCGGCGTGCTACAGTCGCGGCGGCACCCGGCCCACCGTCACCGACGCCTTCGTGGTGCTCGGCTGGATCCGGGACGGCGCCACGCTGGGAGGCTCCATCGAGGTCTCACGGGAGCGGGCCGAGGGCGCCATCGGTTCGCTCGCGGCGGTGGCGGGCCTCGAGCCGTCCGCCTGCGCCCTCGGGATGATCCGGATCGCCGAGGCTTCGATGGCGCGCGCGCTGCGCCGGGTGAGCGTCGAGCGCGGTCTCGACCCAAGCGGCATGACACTGGTCGCCTTCGGCGGCGCCGGCCCGCTGTCGGGCTGCGCCCTCGCCGAGCTGCTCGGCGTGCGGCGGGTGCTCCTCCCGCCGCACGCGGGGGCGCTCTCCGCGCTGGGCATGGCCGCCGCGGACGATGTCGTCGAGCACGCAGCAAGCGTGCATCTGCCGGCCACGGAGTTCGTCGAGCGCGCGGCCGCGCTGGCCGCGCCGCTCATGGAGCGGGTGCATGCCGACCTGCCGGGCGCCGCGATCGGCTTCGTCGCCGAGTGCCGCTACGCGCGGCAGGGGTACGAGCTGGACGTGCCCTGCGGCGCCGGCGCCTGGGCGCGCCTCGCCGCGGACTTCCACGACGTGCACCAGCGGGCGTTCGGGCATCACGAGCGGGACGGGGAGATCCTGGTCGTGGCACTGCGGGCGATCGGCACGCTGGCCGGGGGCGCCAAGACGGTGCGGTGGCCGCGGCGCTCGCTGATGGGTGGCACGTTGCGCCTGCAGATCCACCTCGAGGGAGGTGAGGTGGACGCCGCCGGGTATGACTGGGAGAGTCTGCGCAGCGGGCAGCTCCTCGCGGGTCCGGCCGTGGTCGAGGGCCGGAACGCGACCGGGCTCATCCCCGCCGGCTGGACGGGCCAGGTGAACGACATCGGGGCGGTGGTCGTGGAGGCGGGCGGTGCTGGGACCGGTTGAGCGGGAGCTGATGGCGCAGCTCTTCGCCGCGATCCCGGAGGAAATGGGGGCGGTGCTGGTCAAGAGCGCGCGCTCTCCCAACATCCGGGAGCGGCGCGATTCGTCGGCCGCGCTGTTCACCGCGTCCGGCGAGCTGGTGGCCCAGGCCGCGCACATCCCCGTGCACCTGGGGGCGATGCCCGACGCGGTGCGGGCCGTAGCGAGCCGGGGCGCGGTCGCGGGCGACGTGTGGGTGCTCAACGATCCCTACACCGGCGGCACGCACCTTCCCGACATCACGGTGATTGAGGCGGTGGGCGGGGTCGCGCCGGCGCATCCCGGCGCGGACGCGCCGGTCGCGTACGCGGTGGTCCGGGCGCACCACGCGGACGTCGGAGGCGCGCGGCCGGGCTCGATGCCGCCGGGCGCGCGCCGGCTGGAGGACGAAGGGGTCGTCATCCCGCCCACCAGGGTCGGGGTGCGCGGGGAGCTGCTTGCGGACGTGGTGGACGGCCTCGTGTCCCGGATGCGCGAGCCCGCGCTGCGGAGGGCCGACCTCGCGGCACAGCTCGCCGCCGCGCGGCGCGGCGGGGAGCGGTGGAACGAGCTGCTGGCCCGCCACGGGGCGAGGGCCCTCGAGGACGCCGTCCGTGACCTGCTGGACTACGCCGAGCGCCGCACCAGGGCTGCGCTGGCCGGTCTCGCGCCGGGCACGTACGAGGCCGAAGACTTCCTCGAAGGCGACGGCGTGACGGGCGATCTCCTCCGGATCCGGGTCCGGGTCACGCTGCAGGGCGGCTCACTCGCCATCGATTTCGAGGGCACGGCCCCGGCGGCGAGCGGCAACGTGAACTGCCCCCTCTCCGTCACGAGGTCCGCGGCCCTGTTCGCGACCCGCTGCCTGATCCCGGAAGACGTCCCGACCAACGGCGGCGTGGCGCGCTGCATCTCCATCGCCGCGCCGGCGGGATGCCTGGTCAACGCGCGGCCGCCGAGCGCCGTGGCGGCAGGCAACGTGGAAACCAGCCAGCGGATCGCGGATGCGCTGTTCCTCGCCCTGGCGCAGGCGGGAGCGAAGGTGGCGGCGCAGGGGCAGGGGACGATGAACAACGTCATCCTGGGGACCAGTGACTGGACCTATTACGAGACCGTCGGGGGCGGGCAGGGAGCCAGCGCGGCGGGTCCGGGGCCCAGCGGCGTGCATGTCGGGATGAGCAACACGATGAACACGCCCATCGAGGTGCTGGAGCTGGAGGTGCCGGTCCGGGTCGAGCGCTACGCGCTGCGCGAGGGGTCGGGCGGGGCTGGCGCTCAGGCCGGGGGCCGGGGTGTCGTACGCGAGCTGCGGGCGCTCGAGCCCTGCTCGCTGTCGCTGATCACCGAGCGGCGGAAGCTGGCGCCCCGGGGGCTGGCCGGCGGGGGCGACGGGGCCCCGGGTCGGAATCTGGTCAACGGCGGCGAGGTGGCCTCGAAGGTGGCGGTGGAGCTCGTGGCGGGCGACGTCGTCAGGATCGAGACGCCGGGCGGCGGAGGGTACGGCGCATGAGATTCCTTCGCCATCACGACTGCGCCAGCTTCTCGAAGACCTTGCCGTCCACGAACAGCCGGAACAGCTCCCCGTCGAGCATCCCGCCCTTGACCTCTTCGTGCATGATGTCAAGCGCGCGCTGGAGCGGCACCGCGCGCTTGTAGGGCCGATCGGCCGCCGTCAACGCGTCGAAGATGTCGCTGATGGTCATCATCCGCGTCTGGATGGGGATCTCCGGGGCCCTCACCCTCCGCGGGTACCCCTTCCCGTCGAGCTTCTCGTGGTGCCCGTAGGCGATCAGCGGGATCTGCGACAACTCCTTGGTCCACGGGATCTGCAGCAGGAACCGGTAGGTGTGGGTGACGTGGCTCTCGATCTCCAGGCGCTCGGCCTCGTCGAGGCTCCCCTTGCGGATCGTGAGGTAGCGCACCTCGTCGTC
>Ga0153915_10005411_pt1 | contig 11874 bp, 9 predicted proteins | sample Opewatmetagenome_2_FD_107003 | JGI IMG/M metagenome (GOLD analysis project Ga0153915, IMG submission 107003) | Freshwater wetland microbial communities from Ohio, USA - Open water 3 Core 3 Depth 3 metaG | ecosystem: Environmental > Aquatic > Freshwater > Wetlands | place: USA: Ohio, Lake Erie...
AACACCAAGATCACCTTTCTCATTGTCTTCATTGTCGCCGGAGTCCTCCTCCTCGCCAGTTATCTAGACTATCATTTTGCGAGAAAGGACCAGATCGACCTCTCGTTCAACAGAAATATTCTCATTGCAAAGCAAATCGATGCTTCCATCCCGGATCGAGCGATACAAGAGGATCTTCCTCGCATCCGGGATGAAGTGGAAGAGTGGTTGCTCAGTCGGGCCTTCTTGATGCAAATTGACGTCTTTCTCTTCTCCGCCAAGGACTGGGAACTCATCGTCTCTCACTCCAGGGACACCCGTCGGACGTCCTTGGCCTTGTCCAAAGATCAAATCAATCGGCTGAAGAAAGACAAGGACCTTTCGTTGCTCCATGACAAGGGGGAGGAGAAATGGCTGGAGGTGGTCGTTCCCTTTCATTTAGGAACGAAAGTGATCGGTGGAATTCGGTTGGTCAGTTCGTTGGATGAAGTCGAACACTTTTTGAGGAAGAAGAGAGACCGGGCCATCATCCTGACTTTCGTCAGCATGTTGGTCATCTTGATCACACTCACGATCCTTTTCGGGAAGCTCGTCGGAGATCCGATTCAGACATTAGTGGAGGCCATGTCCCGCGCGGAAAAAGGCGACTTGGAGACGGAAGCACACATTCAAAGCGAGGATGAATTGGGGAGACTGGGGAGAAATTTCAATCGCATGCTCAAGACGATCCGGGAGACCCACGAGCAGAATATTCAACTCTTGAGACAGGTCAGCCAGTTCAATGAAGAGCTGACCAGAAAAATCGAGGCCGCCACCTCCGAATTGGCCAAAAGAAATGAAGAGTTGGGGCTTCTTAACGAGGCCCTGTTTGAATCCCAGAGGCAGTTAAGTCAATCTGAAAAACTCGCGGCAGTAGGACAGGTGACCGCGACCATGGCCCATCAAATCGGAACCCCTCTGAATTCGATCTCCGGCTATATCCAACTGATGCGGCAGGATGGAAATCTTCAACCCAAAGACCAGGGTCGACTCAGAATCGTCGAATCGCAACTGGACCGCCTGGCCGATTCGGTGAAGAATCTTCTTTCTTTTACCCAGCAACCGAAACCGCAATTGAAGTCTCTGGAGGTAAATGAAGTCCTGGAAGAATTGATCCGTTTAAGTGAACCCTGGTTTCTTGCCCGAAACGTGAAACTCACGACGTACCTCTCCCCGAATCTCCCCCCCATCTCTGGGGACCCCACCCAACTGCAAACCCTCTTTCTAAACCTAATCACGAACGCGCTGGACGCCATGCCCAAAGGAGGAGCGCTGACGATCAGGACCCGGCACGCTCCCCATTCCCTTTCCTCAAAGGCCGGGAGATGGCTGGAGATCTCAATTGCCGATACCGGAATTGGAATTACAGAAGAATCGAAAAAGAGAATCTTCGAGCCCTTCTTCACGACAAAAAAGATGGGAGAAGGCACGGGATTGGGGTTGGCGATCTGTGAGAAGATTATCAAAGAACACTCCGGAAGAATCGAGCTAGAAAGTGAAGTGGGGAAGGGAAGCACGTTTTTCATCTCTCTTCCCGTCTTCGAAAGAAACGAAACCGATGAACAGAGCATCCGCCCGTCTCTTGGTGGTCGATGATGATCCCGTCACCATCGACCTGCTAAAAGAGGTGCTTTCCAAGGAAGGTTATGGCGTCTCCACTGCCTTAAGCGGTGAGGAAGCCATCGCTCAGGGGAACGATCAGCTGTTCGACGTCATCATCACCGATGTACGGATGGGAGAGAAAGACGGGATGGACGTGCTCCGATTTTTCAAGAAGAACACTCCGGAGGCGACGGTGATTATGATCACCGCCTTCGGGTCGATTGAGACCGCCATCGAAGCCATCCGCGAAGGAGCCTATGACTACATCAGCAAGCCTTTCAAGCTGGAGGAGATCAAATTCACCGTCCAGCGGGCCTTAGAGCAGAGAAGGCTTATCCAAGAAAACAAACATTATCGCCGGGAGCTCCTCGACAAGTACCAGTTTAAGAACGTCATCGGGCGAACCGCTCAGATGTTTCAAGTCTATAAGACCATCGCTAAGGTGGCGGATACGAAGTCCACGGTGCTTCTCTGCGGAGAACGAGGAACAGGGAAAGAACTGATCGCCCGCTCCATCCATTACAACAGCCAAAGAAATAACCGAGCCTTTATCCCCGTCGATTGCGCCTCCTTGGTGGAGACGCTCATCGAAAGTGAGTTATTCGGCCATGTCCGTGGTGCGTTCACAGGAGCCTCCGCTGCTAAAAGGGGGCTCTTTGAAGAAGCGGACGGCGGAACACTCTTCCTGGATGAAGTGGGTAATCTGAGCCTGTCCGTGCAATCGAAGCTCTTGAGATTTTTGCAGGAACACGAAATCAAAAGGGTGGGGGGGACGGAAAGTATCAAGGTGGATGTCCGAATCATTGCGGCGACCAATCAACCCTTAGAACCTCTCGTGAAAAGCGGGAAGTTCAGGGAGGACCTCTTTGACCGGCTCAATGTAGTGACGATCACCCTGCCTCCCTTGAGGGAAAGGAAAGAGGACATCCCGTTCCTCGCCAGCCACTTCCTCCAGAAATTCTCCGAAGAGAATCACAAGAATATATCTCACCTCTCGCCGGAGGCCCTCGACATACTCACCCGATATTCCTGGCCGGGGAATGTTCGTGAATTGGAGCATACCGTAGAAAGAGCAGTCATCTTTTCAGTTCATCCCATTATCCTTCCTGAAGACCTTCCGAAAAAAATGTTCGAAGAAATAGGAAGTCCAGAGATTCTCATCCCTGAAAAACCATTATCCTTAAGAGAGCTGGGAAAAAGATATGTATTAAAGGTGCTGCAAGAGACCGGAGGGAATAAGAAGAAAGCATCTGAGATTCTGGGTATTGATCGAACAACCCTCTATAAAATATTGGAGAAAGAGGATGTGTAGATTTATACAACACCCTTCAGTGACACTGTCGAATCTTACCACACGCCCTGTCTCGGAAGATATGCGCTAAGAAATTTTATCTTAATAAATTCAACATGTTTCTCGTATAACTTCTTTTGGCACCGATTTTGCTCTTAGCCATATTAACTTCACAAGAAGGGAGGTGAATTGAATGAAAAAGACGATTCTGTTAGTGGTCATGGTTACTTTGGTAGCTTTTGTATCTGGAGCCATTGCGGCAGCCCCTCCAAAGGAGGCAAAGCCAGCAGCCACCACCGCGCCTGTTAAGTTGGAAAAGTTCAGCGGCGAGATCAAGAATGTAGATGCAATGGCAAAAAGCATCGCCGTTGCCAAGGGGAAGGTGGAGAAGACCTTTGGTGTTACCGCTGACACAAAGATTACCAAGGGCAAGGAGGCTTTCAAATTTGAGGACCTGAAGGCGGGAATGCAGGTTAGCGTCGAGTCAAAAAAGGAAATGGACAAGATGATCGCGGTAACGATCAAAGTCTCTACGCCGAAGGCTGCCCCAAAGAAGTAATTGAGGGAATTGGAAAATCGGTCCCATAAAAAAAGGCACACCTCAAGGGTGTGCCTTTTTTTTCTGCCCGCCTGCTAAGCCGGGGCAGCTCCTCGAGCAAACTTTCCTGTAAAAATACAAACCCTGTTGCGTCCGCCCCGCTTGGCATCATAGAGCGCCTGGTCTGCCATCTCCACCAATTCTTCCTTCGATTTCACTTGATGACTCGGAAAGTTGGAGACTCCCATGCTGAGAGTCAAATTGACCTGAGTCTTCCTCACCTCAAAAAGGGTGTTTTCAACCAAGCGCCGGATGCGTTCCGCAATCACGAAAGACTCCTCCAACCTGGCTTCGGGCAAGATCAAAATAAACTCTTCACCGCCGTAACGGGCGACAATATCTTTTTTACGAACTGAAGTTTTTAGCAGAGATGAAATCCTGCAAAGGATCTGATCTCCCTCGGTGTGCCCGAAGGTATCATTCACTTTCTTAAAAAAGTCAATATCCACCATCACCAGAGAAAGAGGGGTATTGCTGTGAAAACATTTTTGGGCTTCGGCTTCGAGCCTCTCCTCAAAATATCTCCGATTATGGAGACCGGTCAGGGTATCATAAATGGCCATGTTCTTAATCGAACTGAATCTCTGAAAGTGTTTCAAGGTGGCTGCCATCTGGTATCCGATGACGGAAAAAAACTGGAGATCCTGAGCGTCGAAGGCATTGGGTTGATCGCTGTTGAGAGCGATGCATCCTAAGATCTCTCCTTCCACGGCAAGGGGCAAGGTGAGGTAGGACTTCAAGGTTGCTTTTGGATCCATGACCATCTGCTTGGGCCTCAGCTTCCTTTTTTCTATTTGAAGGACAATTCGGTCGGCACCCACGGATTCCTCCCCCAAGATTGAAAAAACCTTGATCATGTTATTCACGACCTCTTGGGTGAAGGAAGGGGGACAGGATTCTTCTTGGTAAAGGAAAAGAAGGAGATCCTCCTTCCAGAATATTCCAAAGGAAGAGAAGTCAAATAGATTGGGAAGGTTGTTTCCGGCCGATTCGACGATTTCCTTGATCTCAATGCCCGTGCTGATCGCATTGATGGTAGAACGAAGAACGTTCAGATTCTTAAAGATCAACCTCATCCGCGTCTCCCCGCCTATTTTGGAGAAATGATTCGCTCGGCTTCCTTCACTTTCGGAAATACCTTTGGAAACAATTCCTTGTTAATCACCCCTTCTGCCAGAACCGAAAACAGATGAGAGAGCTGATTGATCAGACTTTGAAAACCCCGATGGATTTCTACCGGGGCAACAGTCCGGCAACCCTCTTTCATCTCGTCCAAGGAGATCCCCTCTTCAGAGACCGTGAGCGAATTCAAAAAGGGATACTTCTCTCCCAGCTTCCGAACAGCCAGGCCGACAAGAAATGCCAAGATGGCTTCTCCGATCAAGGCCGACACAAGCTCCCAGATCTCCGCCAAGAGGTTCGAATAGAGATCTAAAACGAGATCAGAAGACCATTTCCCCCTCTTCTCTTCTTTCAGCACGCGTCCCATTTTTGCTCCCTAACACTCTCCTTTTCTTTCCCTTTTTAATCTCTTTACCAGGCTATGAATTTCCTCATGGTAGATATAAAAGATCACAATGACCAAGATTGATCCCCCAAAGAGTATCCCAAGGGTGCAATACTGGTGTTCGAAAGCCTTCGCTCCCTGAAGAATCGCCATCAATGTCCCGGGGATCCTTCCAAGGGTGGAAATGACCAGAAACATTCCCAAATGCATCGGGGTCAGGCCCAAAATGTAACACAAGGCGTCCTTCGGAAAACCCGGGAAGAGAAAAAGGATAAAGCTGAGGATGACTCCCCCGTGTTCAACCAAATATTCGAACTTTTTTCTCGTCTGCTCTGAAACAAACTTCTCAACAGCAATTCTTTCAAAAATCCTGGCCAAACTGAAGGCAAGCCAAGAGCCTAAAATCAGGCCGATCATAGAATAGACGAACCCGGCTCTGACGCCGAATAGGTAACCCCCTAAGAACTCAATCGCTCCCCCTGGAATGGGGGCGATGACCACTTGTGTAATTTGGAGCAGGATATAGGCTAAAGGAGCATAGGGTCCGTAGGAGGAGATGACTTTCTTTAATTGGTGATGGTCTTGAGAGATGTGATAGAGCTTAATGACCTGGTTCCATAGTTGGGAATTATATTGAAAGATGACAAAAAAAACGACTCCTGCCAAAATACATAGAAAGAAAACCCATTTCCATTTTGTCCGGAAGGATGTCGCCATAAATTAGGGTCATTTAACCATAAGGCAATTTTGTTACGTTTCAATAACATAAAAAAGACTTTGAGTAAAGAAAATATAAAAAGGCAAATGCAGAAACCCTCGTTTAAAGTGCAGAAGTGCGCATGTCCTTCTCGATCTAAAGTTGCAAGGTACACACCTAATTTCTATGGCCGGAAAAGCCAAAATGCCTTAACCTCTATCCCTATTTTTAGCAAGATTGCCATTTCATAAAGCATCTTTCCTGGAGGCCGAATCTAAAACTTGACTGCCTACCGGACGAAGTTCGGTAGGCTGAGAACACTATCGTTTGCCTGAATAAGATTGTTAACCATAAGTTAAATTCGGGTTGACAATTTAAAGAATCTATAATATCCTTCTTAAACCTTTTCATGGAACGGTGAAAAAACATGAAAGATTCCTTTTTTCGAGATGACATCGAAGATCTTAAAAAAAAGGGGCTTTACAGGAAACTGAGGACCATCGAAGGGGAACAGGACAGTTCAGTGGTCATGGATGGCAAGAGGGTTTTGATGTTGTCTTCAAACAATTACCTTGGTCTTGCCAATCATCCAGATCTCAAAAAAGCATCCATCGACGCGGCGATCTGTTACGGTACGGGGAGCGGAGCGTCCAGACTCATATCAGGAAATATGGAAATCCATCGAGCCTTAGAGAAGGAGTTAGCCTTGTTTAAAGGAACGGATAGAGCCCTCCTTTTTAGTTCAGGTTATCATGCCAATTTAGGAGTGATATCAGCTCTTACTGGAGAAGGAGATTTGATCTTAAGCGATGAGCTCAACCATGCGAGTATTATCGATGGATGCAGGCTTAGTAGGGCAGAGGTTAAGGTGTACAAACACGCCAACTTGAACTCCCTCGAAGGGATGCTCAAGGAATCTTCGGGGTTCAGGAGAAGGTTGATCATTACAGATTCCGTCTTCAGCATGGAAGGGGACATTGCCCCCCTTCCAGATATCGTTGATCTTGGCGAGAAGTATTCAGCCCTGGTGATGGTGGACGACGCCCACGGCACAGGCGTCTTGGGCGAAAAGGGAAAAGGGGCCATTGAACACTTTGGCCTTTGTGGAAGGGTTGAAATACAGATGGGGACATTGGGGAAGGCCCTTGGCTCTTTCGGTGCCTATATTGCGGGGAGTGAGGATCTGATCGATTATCTCGTCAATAAAGCCAGGAGTCTTCTCTATACGACGGCGCTTCCGGCATCGGTATGCGGTGCTGCTTTAGTTGCCCTTAGGATCCTTGGGGAAAGACCTCACTTGATCAGTCAATTGAGAAATAATACCACTTATTTTAGAAAAGGAATGAGAGATTTGGGTTACCTGATTCCAGAGGGTGAGACGCCAATTATTCCTCTGGTTCTCCGAGACCCCTCCGTCACCATGAAAATGGCCCAAAGCCTATTGGATGAAGGGGTCTACGTTCAGGGGATCCGGCCTCCGACAGTCCCGGATGGAACATCAAGGCTTCGGATCACATTGATGGCCACCCATACAAAAGACCAATTGGACTTCAGTTTACGAGCTTTTGAGAAGATAGGAAAAAAATGGATCATAACAGAGACAAAGAGCTTGAGGACCTAGACCGCCGTTTGATCTGGCACCCCTTCACTCAGATGAAGGATTACATGAAGGAGGTTCCCCTCATCGTCCAAAGGGGGGATGGATCTTATCTTATCGATATCTTCGGGAGAAAGTACCTTGATGGAATCTCTTCTTTATGGGTTACCCTGCACGGTCATAGGAAGAAAGAGATTGATGATGCCATTAGAGATCAACTGGAGCGGGTCGCTCACTCCACTCTTCTCGGAATCTCAAACGTCTCGGCTATCGAACTGGCCGGCGAGCTCATCGAAATTGCACCGAGTGGTTTAAAAAAGGTTTTTTATTCGGACAATGGCTCGACCGCGGTGGAGATCGCCATCAAGATCGCCTTTCAATTCTCGAAGCAAAAGAAAAATGGGAGAAGCAAACATACCTTCCTATCCTTCACCAATGCCTATCATGGAGATACCATCGGCTCTGTGAGCCTCGGCGGAATCGATCTTTTCCATGAGATTTACGGCCCCCTGCTCTTTCCGGTCCTTAGAGCTCCGTATCCGTGCTGCTATCGGTGTCCTCAGGAGAAATCTTATCCATCCTGCGGGATGGAGTGTTTGAACAGGGTTGAACATATTTTGTCAGCCCATCATGAGGAGATCGCCGCCCTCGTCATCGAACCAATGATCCAAGGGGCAGCGGGAATGATCACCTCCCCGAAGGGCTATTTGAAAGAAATAAGAGAATTGACGAAGAAGTACCGTGTGCTCCTGATCGCTGACGAGGTGGCAACAGGTTTTGGAAGGACAGGAAGGATGTTCGCCTGTGAGCATGAGGCGATCTCCCCCGATATCCTCTGTCTCGCAAAGGGGATCACAGGAGGATATCTCCCCTTGGCGGCGACTTTAACGACAGAGGAGATCTTCAATGCCTTTCTCGGAGAATACGAAGAAAAAAAGACCTTCTTTCACGGTCATTCATATACCGGAAATCCTCTGGCCTGTGCGGCCGCCGTGGCAAACTTAAGAGTGATGAAGGAGGAAAGGGTCCTCGAAAAGTTGCAGGGTAAGATTCAATTTCTATCAGAAGCTTTAAAGGGATACAGGGAACTCGAACATGTTGGGGACATCCGACAACTTGGGATGATGGTTGGGATCGAACTCGTCGTGGATAAGACCACCAAGGAAGAATACCTTTTCGAGGATCAAACCGGGATCAAAGTGATTAAAGAAGCAAGGAGAAGGGGGCTCATCCTTAGACCCCTTGGAAATGTCATCGTATTAATGCCGCCCTTGGGCATATCTCTGGACGAACTTAACGAGATCCTTTCGATCACCTATGATTCAATCAAAAGGGTGACAGAAGATGGGTAAAGGGGTTTTTGTCACAGGAACAGATACAGAGGTCGGGAAGACGATTGTCACTGCTAGCCTGGTGAGTCTTTTGATCAACGACGGATTCGATGTCGGCGTGATGAAGCCGATCGAAACAGGATGTCCCAAGAAAAACGGTAGACTCGTTCCAAGGGATGCCGCCTTTCTAAAAGTGGTCTCAGACTCCAAAGACGGTCTATCTCTTATCAACCCTTACAGGTTCTCAAAACCTTTGGCCCCCTTGATCGCCGCGAAGATCGATCACAAGGAGATTAAGATGGGAAAAATCTCCTTAGCCTACGAAAAGCTCAGGAAAAAACACGATATTACTTTCGTCGAAGGGGCGGGCGGCCTCCTGGTCCCCCTCACGGGAAAATTAACAAATGTTGATCTGATTTTGAAACTTGCCCTACCCATCATCGTGGTGGTGGGCTCAAAACTGGGAGCCGTCAACCATACGCTCCTTACCCTCAACTGGGCAAGAGAAAAAGGAATAAAGGTCGTCGGGCTTGTGATCAATCAGCCCAATCGAAACCCAAACCCCAGAAAGAACATAGCCCAAAAGACGAACCCCATGCTGATCCGGTCCCTTGCGGGAGTGCCGATCCTTGGGGAGGTTCCCCATATCCCCTCGATTTCCAGACCTCATGCCTTTTCGAAGTCAGCCGTGATGAATATTTTGAAAAGAGCCATAGATCTTGAAAAGATCAGCGCCCAAGTGCTTTAAGAAGCAACGTCGGTCGCCCCATCCATGGGCAAGACGTTCTTTCCCAGGATTGTCAGCTTGAATTTGCCCCTAACAGGAAATTGAGATGGGGGTCATCGTGTCACCCATATCTGCGAGGGTTCCTACCGCAGATGAAGCTCCATCGAGTACACGTACGAATTGCTCGATACGCGATAACGGGGCCGAACCAGCTTCTTCTCTCGGAGGGAGAACGGCACGGCCTCCATACCACCACGTCCAGTGCCCTCGGGTCTAACTAGCTTACCCACGCAGCCGAATGGACCAAAGACCGCCTCGATGGCGGCCGATGGAGTCGAAGAACTTCCTGTTGGATTCGACGGGTTAGATCCACCCTTTTGAAATCCCTTACCGCCAAGAAACGAGGGGGGGGGCGGATTTCGAACAATTATACGTAGCTTCCATCCCTGAGCCATGCCGCCAGAGCGGAAAGTCCTTTGTGCAAGTCGTACTCCGGGACATAGCCAAATTCGTCTTGGATCCGGGAATTATCAAGGCATGCCTGAATATCGTATTCGGTTTTTGTGATCGTCGCAACATCCGTACCCAATCTCACGCGGATTCCCGGAAAGATCTTTTCAAGGGTGTGGGCCACGTCGCCGAAAGAGTGGAGCCTGCCCAATCCGATATTATAAATGTCATGTTTCGGCTTTTGAGCGAGGTGGATCATGGCGGTGGCCCGTGCGCAGTCCCTCACATAAACAAAGTCATGGCTCTCCTTCCCGTTGATATCAGGAAAACGGAGGTCAGTTTGTCCACCCTTTATTGCTGCCGTCACCATCCGGAGAATTGGATTACGACCTGCTGTATAGAGGGGACCGTAAATGCGGGAAGGCCGGGTGACCACGACATCCATTCCGTACTCTTTCTTGTAGATAAAGCAGAGGAGCTCCGCCATCTTTTTGGTAACGGGGATATACCTGTCTGACCGAACCCAGACAAATTCTTCCTCCTTGAGTGGAAGAGTATCTTTGCGGCCCTGGTTGATCCCTTCTGAGCTGACGAAGGTGACCCGTCCGACGCCCATCAGTCTTGCCGCCTCCAGGATATTGGCACACCCGTCCACGTTCACCTCCATCGCCTGATAGATGGTTCCTTTTCCCTCAAAAATGGCCGCTCCGTGGACGATGCTCGTCACATTATGTTTCTTCACGGCCTCGAGAACAGTTGTGAGCTGGGTAACATCCATCGGTGCGATTTGAAGTCCTTTCCCTATATAGGGTGTAAGAAGATCGGGGACCTGTGCGTTTCGGTTCCGTGTGAGCAACACCTCATGCCCGAGGTCGAGCAGGTATTTGCCGAGGTTTCCACCCACAAATCCCAGTCCCCCTGTGATCAAGATCATTTGTATCCTCCTGTTTGAAAAACTTCATTCATCCCTTTCCATTCAACCTGGATGAACTCGTAAAAAGTGGCAAAAGGCGAATGATCGTCATTCCGGCCCCGCTCTACAACGGAGGAAGCCCCATCCGGAATCCAGTAGTGTCATATAATCATGAAAACGCTCGACACCAGTACCTGACCTGAGTCCCGCGCTTCGCGGGATTCACCCTTCGACAAGCTCAGGGCGAACGGTCGAAAGGTTCACCGGTGAGACAACTTTTTACGAGACCATCAACCTTAGTCAGCGGACAACTACGGATTGAGCCCCGTGTGAAGCCGCTCCCAGCCTGTGTCCGTGATGAGGTAGCTGTCACCCAGGAAAACTCCTTCCCCGTTTTTATCCATGACACAGGGATGAATCACGATGGTCATCCCGGACCGGAGCGTCGTATCATCCTCAGGAACAATAGCAGGAGGCTCATCGAGGTCGTGACCCATTCCGTGACCGCCACGATAGGGATAGGAATAACCTGCCTTCTCAACCAATTCTTTCATGGCCCTGGCCACGTCGCCCGCACGGTTTCCAGGCTTCAGCAACCGAAGCCCAGCCCTCTGAGCAGCCAATGTCAGATCGATCAACTCCTTCATCTTGGGGCTTGGTTCCGCAAGGTGATTCAATACGGTGAGCTGAGTATAATACCCCTCATATCGAGGAGTGAGCTCCACCAGCAAGTTATCCTCCGGACCCAATACCCGCTTCGAGGGCGAGAGGAATGGAGCGACTGGGAAACGGCCCGATCCAATCAGATTGAAGGCGCTTTCGATCCCTTTCTTTCGGATGAAGTAGTCCATCTCTGCGTAAATATCAAACTCGTTGACCCCGGCCTTTGTTACTTCTTTAATCCGGTCATAGAGCTGATCCGTGATCCGCGCACACTGACGGGCCAGGGTTTGTTCTTCTGCACTCTTGATCATCCTCAAGTTGAAGAGGTCCCGGGTCGCATCGACGAAGGTCACCGAGGGAAGTTCCTTCTTCAGGTGCTCAAAAATGATGAAAGAGATGTTTTCGACGCCCACAAGGCCGATCTTCTTCCCCCTGTAGTCCAGTTCCTTGATCCTCTTGACGATGTCGCCGGCGTAGTTG
>Ga0153915_10005412_pt1 | contig 11874 bp, 13 predicted proteins | sample Opewatmetagenome_2_FD_107003 | JGI IMG/M metagenome (GOLD analysis project Ga0153915, IMG submission 107003) | Freshwater wetland microbial communities from Ohio, USA - Open water 3 Core 3 Depth 3 metaG | ecosystem: Environmental > Aquatic > Freshwater > Wetlands | place: USA: Ohio, Lake Erie...
GACTTGCATGCCTCATCCACGCCGTCAGCATTCGATCTGAACCAAGATCAAATTCTCATTTAATCTTCTTAACTTTTTTTTCTTTGATTGCGAGGTCCTTTCGGTTCCTCGCACAAGCGTTCCTTACTTACTCTTCTCTTCTTCCACTGTCAAAATACACGATCACAAGCTTTCACGATTTTGCTGTTTCCATACAAAATGAGTCAAAACCAAGAGATCCCTGAACAGTCTTGCTGTTCTATTTCTTTTGTCTTTAGTCACTAAACTCAAAAGAATAAGAAAAAGATACTCAATAGAGTTCATTTTCTGCAAACATTTTCAAAAAATCGATGAAGAACATCTGCTCAAATCGCATGGAAATCCTTAGCGCTGAGTCTACTCGATATTTTTTACAAAGACGATCGAAAATTCGATTAAAGGCCTATTCGATCTCGAATGAATCGGAAAACTGCATAAATAATGAACGGCTTTGCGAAGGATGCGACACACGAAGTACGTAACGGTTCTCTGCAGTTTCAACGTGTCTCTCGAATACCCAGCGCCCCGTATCTGCATCGTAATAGACGATTTCATGGGGCTGCCCTAAAGAAACTGTCATCGCAGAGTTCTTGCGAATGATCAGCGATATTTCTTCCTGGCCAGCATGGGAAGCATACACCTCGAAGCCGCCGTCAACAGAACGATACGCCGGATCCTGCGGAAAACGCACCAGAATCCGTTCAGCTCCAAACGTCTTTGCAAAAACTACCCAGACTGAAGGATCTTCATCCACCAACTGATGAGCAACATGTTCCGTCCTCGGAACACCAACCCACCCATCTTCAGCAGCGGAAGACAACAACATTGAAGCAAGTAAACATTTACAAATAAATAACAACGCGATCCCCTAAGAGATTTAACAGCTTAAATAGTATATAACGTTAGTATTGAATTCAAATATTAAAAAAAACCGTTAAATTAAAAAAAACAGTAGCATTGAGATTCACTTTCTGATATACGAAAAACAGAGGTCAATACTGGAGTTATTCTATGTGCTATTCTTTATCAATAGCAACTGTGTCATCTTTTTTTGCACAGTTGATAGGAATTTATTTCGTATTAATTTGTCTCTCGATGCTGGTCTACGAAGATCGTTTTAAAAAAATTATGAATAACATAATGGGCCATCCTGCATCGCTTTTTATTTGCAGTGCAACGAACATTATTTTTGCGCTTGTCATTTTAATTCCGCATAACATTTGGGTCGCCAGCTGGCCTTTATTGATTACTCTTATCGGTTGGCTAACATTGCTGAAAGGGATTATTGGTCTGTTTTTCCCAGAAAGATATGTCAAAATGTCCATGGATCTGATGGAAAAGACAGGTTACAAAATCTGGACGTGGATTTGGCTATTGATTGGCCTGTATCTCGTTTGGATGGGCTTTTCAGTAAATATGTAATTCTTCTATAAGGGTCCAGTCAATCGCTGGGCCCTTTTTCATCCCTTAATCACAAGACAAGGCTTCAAACGGGCGACCGTATTCGCAAGGCCCGCCTGTTCAACCGCAGCGACAACAGCATCAACATCCTTGTAAGCATCCGGCATTTCCTCAGCAATAGTGCGAAAAGATTCCGCCATAACGTGAACACCTTGAGAAAGCATATAGCTAGTTAGATCTTTTCCGCGCCAAGCATCGAATGATTTCACTCGGCTTCTCGCGCGGCCCGCTCCATGACAACAACTGCACCACGTCAATGGATTTCCGGTTCCAACCAGTAAATGGCTGGCGCGGCCCATGTCTCCCGGGACAAGGACTGGTTGTCCAGTCGATTGAAAAATTGCAGCAAGTTCTTTTGAGCCTTTGCCAAACGCACGCGTAGCGCCTTTTCTATGAACGCATAGCTGTTTCTTTTGCCCATCGACTTCATGTGTCTCAAATTTTGCAATATTGTGACACACATCGTAGAGAAGACGCAGATCGCGAGGCGCGATCCGGCAAACGACTGTCATTGCATCGCGAATTTTTGCTAGGATTTGTTGCCGATTATTGAATGCAAAATTGGCCGCTGCGGCCATCGACTGATAGTATCGCTTTCCTTCCGCACTCTGAATAGGCGCAGCCACAAGCTGTCTATCGGGAAGGTTTTCAGCAAAACCCTTTTTCAAAAACACGTCGAGAGTATCCACGCAAATTTGGTGGCCGAACCCTCGCGAACCAGTATGGATCAAAACATAGGTATAGCCAATTTCAACGCCCCATGCTTTCGCGGTATTTGAATCAAAGATCCTCTCGACAGCTCCGATCTCAATAAAATGATTACCCGAACCAATCGATCCCAGCTGCTTGCGGCCTCGCTCCAGCGCCTCCGCGGAAACGAAATCGAGATTTCCTCCTTCAATGCATCCGTTGCTTTCGATATGATCGAGATCTTCAGGAAAGCCCAGGCCCCGTTCGACTGACCATCGGGCGCCTTGCTCGACGAGCTCAGAATAATCTCGATCGCTCAATCCTCGTTCATGTTTGCTTTCCCGCCCCACACCAGAAGGAACTCTCTCAAAAATCGCCTGCAATAAATCGGTTCGTGTTTTTTCGGATATTTTGGCAAACGGCTCAGGCAATAGAGCCAAACGAACCCCGCAATTGATATCATAACCAACACCGCCAGGACTAATAACTCCTGTTTGTGCATCCATAGCTGCCACGCCGCCGATAGGAAATCCATATCCCCAATGGATGTCAGGCATCGCCAAGCTGTACCCTACAATTCCAGGCAAATGAGCCACATTGATAACTTGTTCCAACGAACGATCTTGCTCGATCCCCCGTAACAGGTTTTCTGTTGCAATCAACAAACCCGGGACTTTCATTCCTCCCGTTTTGGGCAATTCATAAATCGCAGGAGCGATTTTCTTCAGTTCATACATCTACGATCATCTCCCATTCCAAGATATTCTCTCGGTTTTCCATCGAGCAATGATAACTGACAGCCTTGAAAGGGCACCCCTCGGCAGCATCTGTTCGTGCAATCAGATGGTTGAGCTGATAAATCAATTCATCCATTCCATGCACCACCGTTTCTTGCAAATAGTTCATCAACGGAGGAAATTGAAATGCCAAGGCCAGCGCCGCATGGATAAACAGATCGTCAAAAGTCTGGCCGCGAATAATGAAGGCGACATCTGCCGTATGCTCGATAACTTCAAATGGAGATAAGATTTCATGAGACCATTGAACATCGTATCGCGAGAAGCCAAGGCTTTCGCAAAGATAGATGTTTTTTAAAAAAAGAGGAAGCGGCTGAAAAGATTGTTTCCATTCTCGAATCACAAAAGGCTGTCTCGCGACCGTTACATGAGTCAAAAACTCTTTTGGCTCTTCAAAATCGGCTTGAATCTCTCGCAACCACTGCCAAACCCGGTGACAGAAATCAGAAAATTGCGAGTTTTTTTCCAGAAGACGCACATGCCAGCCAGCTGTTTTAGGCTCGCGATGGGGTAAAAATACGGGATGATCAAACAATGCGGCCAACCCAATTTGAAATCCCGGATTAGGAAATCGCTGAAACGAGTCGATGACGGAAGATAAATTGCAATCGCCTAAAAAGGCCAAAGTCAAGTGGCGGTCCACCTCGAGCAAAACTCTTCCATTAGGAAATGTTTCGGGCCATGGCGCAACGGCTTGCATTCCCACAAAAAGACGCTTCATTTCCATAATATACCAACGATAGCGAAATAACTGCTTATATTGGAAAATATCTGAAAAGAAGGGGAATATCAATGAAATCAATATGGTTTAAAACTACCACACTCGAAGAAATCAATCACTGGTCCAAACATCAATTAATGGACAGTCTCGGAATAGAAATAACCGCCATCGGCGATGATTATTTGGAAGCAAAAATGCCCGTTGACCAAAAAACACTGCAGCCAATGGGATGTCTTCACGGAGGAGCGACTTGTGTACTTGCCGAGACAATTGGCAGCATTGGGGCTCACTTTTGCATCGATCCTTCACACTATTTATGCGTTGGACTTGAAATCAACGTCAATCATGTAAAATCAATGCGGAGCGGGTGGGTCTATGCAACAGCAAAGCCGCTACACTTAGGCCGATCCACGCAAATTTGGGACATCCAGGTTCGCAATGATCAAAACGCTCTTGTTGCAGTCTCGCGTCTCACAATGGCTGTTTTACGTAAGGAAAAAGAGAAGAATTAAGCCCGACTAGAAAGCCGGGCCCAAATTAACAATTAATGGAAATAACGGTCGTTGCCGCCGCGAGATTCGCGTCGATCACCACGATCACTATTCCAGTCACGGCGAGGACGGAATTCGCCAGCCGGACGTTCACGGCGTTCGCCCATAGGACGATCGCGCTGTTCAGTTCGCGCCCAATCGATGACTAGTGCCTTGCCTTGGAAAGGCTGGCCATGAAGAGCTTCTTTAGCCTTCGCAGCTCCGTCGGATGTTGCCATGCGCACAAACGCAAATCCTCTCGAACGGCCGGAGAAGCGATCCATAATGATCTTGACTTCTGCGACTTCGCCGTGCTGAGCAAATTGCTCACGGACTTGATCTTCTGTCGCGTCAAAATTTAAATTTCCAACATAAAGCTTTTGATTTTGTGGATTCATTCCTTAAACTCCTAAAAATAAAAAAAATCGAAGACTACCGAACTTTGGCAACGCAAAGAAACCCTTAACGGGATTTTCGAAGGAAGGCCTAGTCAATACAAATCTTCATCAGTTACTACTAAGCAGCGGGTATTAAATAAACCCTTACTCTTAGGACTTTAATCTTATCAAACCACTCAATAAAAGCAAATGATTTTCTTCACATCTTTGACAGCTGACTCAATCAAACCAATTACCCATATTATTTATGGTGTAAATTAAATAATTTTTTATTATGAAAAAATAATTTGACAGGCAAATTATTATGTCGATCACAAAAGAAAAGCTTCAAGAACTCGCTGCCCGAATGCTCCGCTGCAACATCCGCGAAGAGGACCTCGTAGAAAAATTTATCCTCGGCTCAGGAAAAGGCGGCCAAAAAATCAATAAGACTGCATCCTGCGTCTATCTTAAGCATTTACCGACTGGCCTGGAAGTCAAATGCCAACGCGAACGTTCCCGAGAGCTCAATCGATACATTGCTCGAAAAGAACTGTGTGAAAAACTTGAAAACATGCTTTTCAAGGAAAAAAGCGAAAAACAGCAGCTAGCGGAAAAAATCCGGCGTCAAAAAAGGCGGCGAACGAGACGGCAGAAAGAAAAAATGCTTCAAGATAAAAAATACCGCGGTTCATTAAAAACCGGGCGCCGGAGGCCAGATATCGAATAAATATTTTTTTTAGATTTTCACTGCTATGCTTATTCATTCCGATTTAGTATAATGTTTGACGCTAAACGATTTGACTCACATGGATTTTATTGTTCCCCAACAGATGAGCGTTTTCGACGCTCTTCGCAAACTTTTCCCGCAAAGTTCGCGCCGGACTATCCAGCATTGGATCAAAGGCAATCGCTTCACTCTTAACGGTCAGCCAATACAGCGCGACAGCCAGCAAGCCGAACCCGGCCAGGTAATCCGGGCCATAGATGCGTTTAGCACAAAAAAAGCAGCGAATATCAATATCATCTATGAAGACCGTTACCTCATCGCGATCAATAAACCCGTTGGATTGCTAAGCGTGCCGCTTGACGGCCCTGCCAATAAACGCCATGCGCTGGGTATATTGAGAGACCATTTTCAAACAGACCAGATCTTCGCCATCCACCGCATCGATCGCGAAACTTCCGGCATCTTGCTGTTCGCGCGCGGATTTCAATCGCAAAAAAAGTTTGATGTTCTCTTTGAGCGGCACGATTTGCATCGCGAATATTTTGCGATCCTTGAAGGTCAATTATCCGAGAACAAAGGCACGTGGGAATCCATTCTTAAGGAATTACCCAGCTATGACGTCGTAATTGCAGATGAAGGAAAACAGGCCATCACTCACTTTGAGGTTTTGCGGCGGTCAGCCAAATACAGCTACATCCGGCTTATCTTGGAAACAGGCCGTAAACACCAGATTCGCGTTCACTGCAAGCAAGCAGGGTGTCCCATATTAGGCGATCGTCGATATGGTTCTAGCGAAAATCCAATTGGTCGTTTATGCCTGCACTCGCGAATCATCGCATTTGTTCACCCATTCACGAAACAAAAACTGTCCTTCACATCTCCCCTGCCATTTTCCTTCAAAAAACTGGGCGCAACTGATGCGCTATTTCCACGACAGATTTCATTATCCAACCAACAAGAACAGTGACAATTTTTCATTCTGTTTGAGAATATAACTTGTTTTTCACCGCAGCTTTCCAATCCTTATCAAAAGTCTTCAACGTTTTAACTGTCATCGGGTGATCTTGGACATATTCATCAAAAAGATGCTCATTCAAAGCAATCGCATGCAAACCAAGCGAACAGCAATCATGAGCGTGCTGGGTCGACCGCAACGATGAAGCGAGTATCTTGGCCGCATAGCCATAATCATGCATTAAACGAGCCATCGAGTGAACCGTTTCAATTCCATCCTGATCAGCTTCGCATATATGCGAAAAATAAGGAGAAATATAGGTAGCCCCACTGCGGGCAGCTAAAAGGGCTTGGCTAAGGTCGAAAATTGCCGTAGCAACAACAGGAATTTTTTGTTGGGAAAGCTGATGAATAGCCTGCAATCCTTCGCGGGTGACAGGAATTTTAACAACCAGACGATCCGAAAAAGAAGCGAGTGCCATCCCCTGCTGAATCATAGTCTCGGCTTTAGCGGAAACAACTTGAGCAGTGACAGGTCCTGGTTGGGCTTCCAAAAGTCTCTCCAATAGGTCCTCCAACGGAAGACCTGATCGAGCAGCAATAGTTGGGTTCGTTGCCACACCATGCAGCACACCTAATTGATTCGCTTTTTTTACAGCGACCAGATCCGCAGTCTCTAACCAAATCTCCATATCGCACCGCCTGTTTCATTAATTTTATTGTTGGCCGATTCTTCTAAAAAACTCAAGGAGCGTCCACAAAACCAATTTACATTTTCTTAATGATATGCTTTTCTCAATTCTTCCTTTTTGTTAAAATGACTCCGAATCAAGCATTTCCATCAACTTAGATTAAATTCCATATAAGGACATTTATGTCATTGACTATTGAATGCGCTCAAAGAACTCCCCCACAAGTTCAGGAAAAAACAGCGCAAAACCCTCGTATTGCTGCCATTCGCAAGTCAACTTTACACGAGCGTCATTTAACTCCTGGCGGTACGCCCGAATATTCTCTTAGTTCTATCGATCCAGAAAAAACATTTGTACCGGGTATATTTTCACAAGACGATTCTCGTCTTTCATATACGGCGAACGGTACGCCGATATATCCTGACAGTGCAGCAGATTCTGATTCTGATTTCACTGATGCGCCACCATTCTTTGAAGAGCAAAAATCAGTTACAGATGAAGCCGCCCTCCACCCCACTTCAGAAGGTGCTCCAAACGAATCTGTTACGACGAGAACAAACAAGCAAAAATCTAGGATAAGATGCAATCTTATGTAATTGAGAAACTTGTCTTTTCCGCAATTCTTTCGTTTCGTTAAAATAAGCTATGAAAACCAAACAATTCTTATAATTTTATAAGGACATTTATGTCGATTGATCCATGCTGTCAACAAACTGTGCCTCCTGGTTATCCGAAACCAACCAATCCGCGCATTGTCGCTCTTCGCGGCGATCCAACTCATAAGCGAAAAGCTACTCTAAACGGAACGCCGATATATTCTTGTGGTTCATCCTCGGATGATTTAACACAGTTTCTTCCAAACCCAACCTTACACAAACGTGAATATACGCCGCGTGGTACGCCAATATATTCTGGCGGTTCATCCTCGGGTGATTTAACACAGTTTCTTGCAAACCCAACCTTACACAAACGTGAATATACGCAGCGCGGTACACCGATTTATTCCGCTAGCTCAGGCTCATCTGCCGATCTGACACAAATTCTTCCAACTTCAGCCATCCAAAAGCCTGAAGCGGTGCTGAACGGAACACCGATATGCTCAACATTATTCTTCGATCCCGAAAAAATGGCTGGCATGCCGGATTTACCAGAACAAGCCTCGGGCAGCTCATTCGATGAAATCGCTCCTAAACCTTTTGGATCAATCGCGGATCCAGCAGAATCGGTAGCGAAGAGAACGGATCAGCAAAGATTTAAAATAAAACCATGGAAATGTCTTGTTATGTGATTTGGAGAATTAAAGCACCCCTCCTTAATGAGGCGGGGCGGCTTATGTCGCTTCCCGCGTTATCAGATAGCTTGCCTTGATCTATCCTGCAGGGGTGGAATGTGGCAAGCGGTGCATTCAATTTGCGACCATTCCATATTTAAAACGCCATTGAACTAATCCGATTCTTATCCCTTAAAAGCTGTTAGGTAGCTCGCTAGATAAATTTTTCTTGAATCGATCTGCCTTCCATCATAATTTGTATTATTTATCATTGATGGAGACCGTTCATATGCGCCTACACAATAATACAGCAGCCATTTTAACATTTGCACTCATTCCATTTGCAGCATCATCATCGCAGCAAAAACCGATCGTTCCTTACGATGCGGACCTGTATCACAAAGATCAGGAAGTCGTATCCACCCATGGAGAATTTTTGTATTGGACAGTCCAGGAAGGGGCGATCGATTTCGCACAAAAAATGAATCACCCTGCACCTGCCGAACTCGCTTTCGGAATCGGAAAAATCCATTCAGCAAATTATGAAATCGATCCGGGCATTCGGTTTGCCGTCAGTTATTTCAATGCTCCCAAATTTTGGGAAGTCCGCGCGCAATACACTCATTTGATCTCGAGAGGAAAAGACAGGGTAGGCCAGCCCGACTTAGCCAACGAGGAATACATTACCGGCACCTGGCCACAAGTTCTAAATAATCCATTAGCCCATGCCCATAGCGCGATCGAATTCAATTACAATCTATTTGATTTAACCGTTGATCGTATGTTCATTCCCAACCCTCATTTGCGTCTTCGCATGGTCGCTGGCCTCGGAGCTGCATGGATCCAGCAGGATTGGAAAATCCATTATTTCGATACTACCCTGCAACAGACTACGATTCGCAACCGATGGCACTACGTCGGAGCCGGATTGCGCAGCGGCTTAATGACTGACTGGTTTTGGGGCAACGACGTTTACTTAACCGGCTCTGTATCGATGGGAATTTATATGGGAAGCTACCATAACCGTTCGAAGCAAACAGCCAGCATTCTATCCAATTCCATTTCCGATACAAATTTTTCCGATACCCGACCGGCCTATTCTGCCCAATTTCTCCTTGGTCCGTCCTGGCAAAAAAACTTCACATGCTATCGAATGGAAATTTTTGCGGGCTATGAGTTGAACACTTGGTTCAATCTTCAAGAAATCCGCAGATCCACTTCCAATGATCCATCGGGATCAAAAGAAACCATACTCGCTGCGGGATCTTTTGCTGTCCATGGACTCACGACACGGTTCACGTTTGATTTCTAAACTTTGCTATCGCGCGCTGAACACATCGCTTGCCGCAACCCCACCCCTTCCGGGGCGGAGCAAGGCAAGCGATCACCCAGCTTAAAAAGCTCAAGATTTTTTGGGCTTGGCTGTATATACGATGCCGTATGGTTGGATCAATAGAACTTCCTGGACTTGGTTATTTGCATCCATCACGAAACGCACTGTAAATCCCGTAAATGATTTAATGGCAAACTCGTTTTTTCCAGCTGGAATCAATTCATACATTGGTTGCCCAGGGATAATCGCATAGAGCGTTTGATTCCTCAGCATAATTTCCACAATATAACCATAGATCTCATAAACCCCGGCGAACGAACGCAGATAGGCAGAATTGCTTAACGAATCCTTCGGTTTTCTCGTAAAAACAATATCCGGAGCTTTCACCTCAAGCGGAATAATCAACTCGCTGATATCCCCTTTGAGATTGCTGTGAAAGGTCAATTTCGTGTCGATCAATGAAATAAAGGTTTCTTCCGACTCGCCACAAATATTGAAAACATCGTAGTGCCAATGTTCAAGCGGGAAAGTAATATTGTTATAAACAGCTCGCAAAGCGCCATTTTCGCATTCGATGCGCACGCATCCGTAGCCTTTGTTCTCATATTCTCCGGCATAGTCTTCGACAGAATGCGATGGAAATGTTCCCATCTTGCGATTCGTAGATTCTTTCTTCGGGTATTCGAGTCCGATCTCCTTGCTCTTAACTAATCCTGCCAGTCCCTCTGCAAGCCATCCGTTGCGCGGCAATTCAAGAATCCGATCAAAGGCATCCATGACAACCAGCCGCGGCCACGCGGTCAAATTTTTGTTGGACAAGATAACCACGCCAACATCTTTTTGGGGCAGCAAAGAAATGAAGGATGAGTATCCATCCAACGCACCGTCGTGTAAAACATTAAGGATTCCCTGATAGCTTTGAACATACCAACCTAATCCATAAGCGCGCACTTGCTCTTCCTTGCTCTCCGGATATCCAGTAACAACAACCTGCGGTGCCTGCATTTCTTTAAATGAACCTAAACTAATCAGAGATTTCTGCTGCCATTCGCCATGTTTTAGCTGCAACTGTGTCCAACGACATAAATCATTAACGCTTGAATACATGCAGCCACCTGGAGCAATCAAAGAAAGGTCTCGAATCGGCATGCGCCTTAAACCATCTTTCTTTTCAATATAAGGCAAGGCATAGTCCGGCGCTTTCTTCATCTCAGCTGCTGAAAAACCGGTATGCGACATACGAAGCGGCACCAGAATTTTTTGAGAAACGATCTCTTCCCAGTTTTTATTGGTCATTTTTTCCATCGCCATTCCGACGGTTAGATACATCAGATTGTTATAGTAAAAATGATCGCAGCTATCAGATGCCAGATCGAGGTACCGGATGCGATGAAATACTTCATCGCGGGTTAGATCGGAATTATACCATATGAAATCATGTCGAGGAAGTTTGGTTTGATGGCTCAACAGATCACGAATCGTCAATACTTGCGAGAGATATTGATCGGAAAGGCGGAAATCAGGAAGCCAGTCCACAATCCGGTCGTCCCAATTTGCCAGTCCTTCATCAACAAGACACCCCATGGCAAATGACGTAAAACCTTTAGTAAATGAACCGATGAGAAACAATGTATCGGGCGTTACAGGAAGATTTTTTTCGCGGTCGCGCAACCCGAATCCCTTTGCGTAAACTACATATCCATCAACAACAATTCCAATTGCCGCGCCGGGAATTTGATAGTCGCTCAACGATTTAATAATTTCCTCATCAAATCCTTCGAGAACTTTTTTCGCCCGCTCCGCTTTGGCCGAAATTTTTTCCGAACCCCAAAATGCTTTTGCTTCGCGAATAGGAATTAAAACCACCGAACAGAGACACAAAAACCACACTCCGCTTCGATACATATGAACACCTCGGTTTAAATTGGGGTGGTTATCTTACGTTTCTAAGATAAAAATTGACAACCCTTTCCTTAAAGAAACACTGAATAAATCATGTTCGAATCTCGATGCGAATTTTCTGTTCCGATCAAGTTTTCGCACTTCGCTAACTTACAAAAAGTTAGCTTCGTGCTCCAAACTCAATCTCACAACGAAAATCACTATCGATCTTCAAAACAGCATTTAATCAGTGTCTCCTTAAGAGCTGTCAAATATACTGCGCCCGGTCTGAAATGATGAATTTGGGCCGCGTCAAAGCCCGTATAATCGGCGATCGCAAGTTGATTCGTATTGCATTAATACGGATCAACTTGCGAAGCCTGCGGTCGTCGATTCTACGGAGCTTTCACGCTGTCCCAA
>Ga0153915_10005413_pt1 | contig 11872 bp, 11 predicted proteins | sample Opewatmetagenome_2_FD_107003 | JGI IMG/M metagenome (GOLD analysis project Ga0153915, IMG submission 107003) | Freshwater wetland microbial communities from Ohio, USA - Open water 3 Core 3 Depth 3 metaG | ecosystem: Environmental > Aquatic > Freshwater > Wetlands | place: USA: Ohio, Lake Erie...
GTCGCCGGCGGCCGCCGCTCGACGCGATCCGCGCGCGTGCCGGGGAGGCGATCCACGAGCGAGGTGATCGCGCCGTGTAGCCGCCGTCGATCGTCAGCGTCGTACCGGTGACGAACGCACCCGCATCCGATGCGAGATAGAGGACCGCCGGACCGAGCTCGTCAGGATCCCCCCAGCGGCCGAGCGGGATCGCTGCGAGCATGCCAGCGCGTGCACCCGGATCGTGCATCGCGGTCATGAACGGACCCGGGCAGATCGCATTGACCGTCACGCCGTCGCCGGCGAGCTCGAGTGCGAGCGCGCGGGTCAACGCGACGACGCCGCCCTTGCTCGCGACGTACGGCGAGCGTGACGGCATGCCGACGTGGGCGAACATGCTCGAGATGTTGACGATCCGGCCGCGCTTCGCTGCGCGCAGGTGAGGTGCAGCGGCGCGACAGCACAGCCAGGTGCCGCGCAGGTTCGTGTCGACGACCTCGTCCCACTGCGCCACGCTCAGCGCGGCGAGCGGCGCACGGTGGGTGGTGCCGGCGTTGTTGACGAGGATGTCGAGGCGGCCGCAGCGCGCGATCGCGTCGTGCACGAGCGCGTCGACAGACGCGGGATCCGTGACGTCCGCGGCGAGCCCGATCGCCGTCGCGGAGAGCTCGGCAGCCGCGGCCTGCGCCGTGTCGAGCGAGCGGCTCGTGATCACGACGATCGCACCGGCCTCCGCGAGCCCGCGCGCGATCGCGAGTCCCAGCCCCTTCGCGCCACCCGTCACGATCGCGACGCGGCCGTCGATGCGAAATCGGTCGAGCACGCCCGTCATACGCTCGCCGCCGTCATGAACCTCGTCGCCGCCGCCTGGGCTGCGGTCAGCGCTCCTTCGACATCGAGCTGCGGACGTCGATGCCCCGCGTCGTCGAACACCGCCTCGACGACGAAGTGCGCCGCGAATGCATCGCCGACGCCCTTGAGCCGCCGGATCTGATCCTGCTTGACCGGTGCCGGCTCGGCCTCGAACGTCCGGACACCGCCGTCGAGGCGCATCGCCGCGACCGCCGGCGCATCACCACGACCGGTGACCAGGCGGACGCAGTGCGGTCTCCCGCGCTCCGCGAGCCGCGCCGCGAGCTCGTGCGTCGAACCGCCCTCCATGCCGAGCAGCGTACGCGCCTCGCTCGTGTTCACGCAGGCGATGTCGCACTGGTCGATGGCGGCGCCGCCGGCGGCACCTGCACACCACGCGAGCAGGGTGTTCTCGGCCGACCGGCGTACCGCATCGACGAGACCTGCATCGACGCGGCCGAACACGTGCAGCATCGCAGCAGGAATCTGCGGCAGGTCCGCCTCGCACAGGTCGCCCGGGCGGCCGCTGCGAAGCAGCCGACACTCGCGCGCGGGATTGACGATCACCGTGACGGTCGGCCAGTCGGTCGACTCGGTGTGGACTGCCTCGACGTGGGTGCCGGGTGGCAGCGCCGCACGCAGGCGCGGCAGGTCGAGGTGCGAGATCGCCGTGACGACGACCATGTCCTCGCCGCGCAGCCGTCCCTGGAGTGCGCGCGCCGCGTTGCACGGGAACCCGCCGAGGACGGTGCGGACCTCGACGTCGACCTTGCCCTTGCCGACCGCGAGCTGGTCGATGGGGATCTCGACCTCGGCGTCGAGATACGTGCGGCCGTAGAGCGCGAGCTTGCTCACGGTGTGTCCTCGAACCGCGCGAGCACCGTCGTGCCCGCGGCGACGATGTCGCCGACCTTCACCGTCCACGTGATGGGCGAGCCCGTGGGGACCAGCACATCCATGCGTGACCCGTACTTGATCAGGCCGTACCGCTCGCCGGCCTTGATGTCCTCTCCGACGCGGACGGCGCAGACGAGCCGACGGGCGAGCGCACCGGAGATCTGCTTGACGCGGATCAGCCGCCCGTTCGGCTCCTCGTAGTCGAGCCACAGCTGCTCGTTGCGGCGTACGCAGTCCCTGTGACGCGCGTTGAGGAATGCGCCGCGGAAGTAGCGCATCTGCTTCACGCGGCCACTGCGCGGCACGCGGCTCAGATGGACGTTCCAGACCGACAGATAGATGCTGATGCGCGTCGCACGATCGCCGGGGAACCCGGGCGCGACGACCTCGTCGATGTGCGTCACCACACCGTCCGCGGGGCTGATCATCGCATCGGGATCCGGCGGCGGTTTGCGCGTCGGATCGCGGAAGAACCAGATCAGCTGGAACCACAGCCAGCCGAGCCCACCGGCGAGCAGCCACAACGCGGGATGCGTGCGCACCGCGTGGAACACGACGAGCCCGAGCACCGGCGCGCACAGCACGCTCGAGAACATGACCTCCGCCAGGCCGTAGCGGGCGAGCGGGATGCCGTCGCGCCAGCGGAAGCGATCGTCCTCGGGCCGGAACCAGTAGCCGCATACATTGCGCACGAGCTTGAGATCGCGCGAGTCGATGACATCGTGGGTACAGCCATCGCACGTGCCCTGACGTGCCGCCTCCATCCGTAGGACGTAACCAGCCCGGAGGATCCGTAGCCAGCGCCGGCGCATGCGTCCCCATGCCGCCTCGAGCTCGTAGACCCGGCCGCCGCCGGGCTGGACGTGCGTGCACGGCTGCGCCTCGGCGATCGGCGGCTCGTGATGAACCACCGCCGGCACCATGGCCTTCGGGACTGCCTCCACGTTCGGACTCTACAGTAGACTGCTCGGATGCGGAGCGGCACGGGGCGTCTGGTGCTGTTCGGCGGCCTGTTCGCCGGTCTGACGGCGGCCGGCACGCTGTTCGCCCTGTCGCGCGCACCGGTGCGCGCCCGTGATCTGTACGCGGTGTTTGCGGCCCAGCCGGCGTCGATCCTCGCGGCCATCGCGACCGCGTGTGTCGCGATCTATGTGACCGACATCCTCCGCTATCGCTCGCTCGGTCGCGCCGTCGGCACGCACGTCGACTGGAGAGCGGGGCTCGACTCGAGCGTTGCGAACTTCTTGTTCTCCTGGGTGTTCCCCGGCTCGACGTTCGGCGCGCCGGCGACGATCTACATGCTCGGCCGCCGGGGCGTGCCGTGGGATGCGGCCGTCGTGATCGCATTCGGCAAGGCATTCACGGGCGTGTTCGTGATCGTCGTCCTCTCGCTCGTGTTCGTCGCGATCGGACTCGGCCCCGACTACGACCGCGCCGTGTTCGGCATCCTGCTGTTCGGGGGCTCGGTCTTCACCACGCTGTTCGGGTTCCTGATCGCGGCGGCGTTCCGGCCGGAGGGAGCACGCCGCTTCGTCACCCGCGTGTTCGCGCGGCTCGGGCGCCGAGGCCGCGGCAGGATCCTCGAGGCGTTCGAGCGCACGACGCTGCAATCGATCGATCGCCTCGTCCAGCTCCGCACGGGCGGCGCCGGTCCACTCGTGAACCTGATCGCGACACACCTGCTCTACTTCGCTGCGTTCGGCGCGCTCGGGGTCGCGATGCTGCACGCGTTCGGCGGCGACATCGGAATGCGCTCGTTCGCCGCGGTCATCATCTACCTGATGTTCACGTACCTCGCACCGACGCCCGGCGGTGCCGGGTTTGCCGAGGCGATGGCGATTCCGTTCTTCGGCCCTCTCCTGCCCGCCGAGAAGGCCGTGATGTTCGTGCTGTGCTTTCGCGGCCTGGCGCTCTATCTGCAGGTCGGCATCGGTGTGCCGTACCTCCTGTTCGCGGGCGCGATGCGCGAGATCGTGACCCGCGCCGCGCAGCGATCATGAGCGACGTCCGCGATTTCCGGCGCGAGCGAGCGGCGATCGCCGAGGCGGCGCTGCGGCGCGTCGGCGGTGACCACGCCGAGGTCGCCCGGATCCTCGACGGGATGACCGGTGGGTTCTCGCCGGCGCTACACGCGGCGACGATCGCGCTCCTGCCGCGCGCGGTCGCGACCGCATTCGGCGGCCCGAGCTTCGCATCGCGTGTGTCCGTCACGGGCGATCTGGCCCGCCTGCGCGAGCTCGCCTCGCGCTCGACGCTGATCCTCGCACCGACCCATTCGTCGAACCTCGACTCGATCGTCCTCGGACTCGTGCTCGGGCAGGCCGGCATGCCGCCGTTCGCGTATGCGGCCGGCAAGCACATCTTCAGAAACCGGCTGTTCGCCATGGCGATGCGGCGGCTCGGCGCCTACTGCCTCGATCCAGACCGCCGCGATCGCCTCTACCTGCGCGTCGTCAACGTCTACGTGAACGAGCTGGTCGCACGCGGCTACCACACCGTCGTGTTCCCGAGCGGCACGCGATGCCGGTCGGGCGAGGTCGAGCGCGCGGTGAAGCTCGGCCTGCTCGGTGCCGCGGTCCATGTCTCGCATCCGGTCACCATCGTGCCGGTCACGATCAACTACCAGGTCGTCCTCGAGGCTGAATCGCTCATCGGGTACTACCTCGCGGGCCGCTCGCACGAGCGCATCGTCGGTGACGAGCTGTTCGTGTGGGGGCGCCTGCGCGACACCGCGCACAAGCTGGCGTCCCTCGATCAGCGCGTGGCGATCACATTCGGAGATCCGATCGATCCGCGCGCGAGCGACGGTTCCTGGCGATCGCGCGTGATCGACGAGCTCACCACCGCGTATCGTCGAGACACCGTGTTCTTCGCGACGCACGTCGTGGCCCGCGCACTGCACGATCTCGGCGAGACCGAGCTCGAGATCGACCGGGTTCACGCTGCGATCGATGCGACCTGCGCGCGCATCGCCGCGCACCCGGAGGCCGGCCGGCTCTGGCACGACCGCGCCGCCCCCGGCGAGCTGCTCGATGCGGCGCTGCACGCGTGGGCGTCGTGGCACCGCACGCCACCGGCGGTCCGCCGTGCGACCGGACTCTCGATCGCATCCCGCGAGCTGCTGCTGTTCTATCGAAACCGCACGGCGCATGTGCCGGCATGACCACCGAGCGTGCACGCCGCTCTGGTCGGCGAGATCACCTGCGTGCTGGCGGCACTCGTGCTCGTGCCCGCGGTCGTCGCGATCAGGCGGCGCGCCCCCGGGAATCAAGATCACCCATCAAGCGGCACGCTTGATGTTGTAGTCGCGGCGCGCGTAGCTCGCGAGCTCGACCTCCAGGACGCGGCGTGCGCGGAACAGGCGCGACATCACCGTACCGATCGGGACCTCGAGCTCGTCCGCGATGTCCTTGTACTTCTGACCCTTGAGGTCAGCACGCTCGACAACGTCGCGATAGTCCGCACCGAGCTTGCCGAGAGCACCCTGCACCTCGTCCGAGAGCTGCTCGCCGTAGAGCACGTCCTCGAGGTCATCGGTGTGGTCCTGGTCGCGGCCGTACAGCGCAGCGAGCGCATCACCGGGGCGCTCGGTCGCGAACCGCTGATGGCGGCGGCGCTTGCGATAGCCGTTGATGAACGAGTTGGTGAGGATGCGGAACAGCCACGCGCGGAGGTTCGAGCCGGGCTCGAAGCTATCCCACGCGACCATCGCGCGGAGCAGCGTCTCCTGGACCAGGTCCTTCGCGTTGTCCGGATCGCGGCAGATGCGCATCGCGACGCCGTACAGCTCCGGCTGGTGCGGGAGGCACGCGGTGGCGAAGTCGGCATGCGCCTTCACACCGGATCGAGCCGCGACCGATGCGTCGGTCGCAGACGTCTTGCCGCCTTCGACGACCCGGAGCGCCTTCGGCGCCGACGTGGTGCGACGAACGATGCGAGAGCGGGTGGGCTGGGTCGAGGTCGAGGAAGTACGCGGCATGACCCGGGACAAAAGCACCCGTCATGCCACCCCTAAGGCATCAGAACAACAGGCACTTTTGCGGAGCGCGGCCCTGTAGACACGGCCTGCGTCTCAAGCCGGACGCAATAGATCCCGGAGCACTCCCGCAATCGCGACGGGAAGGTCGGACGACACCACACCTCGCCCTCCATGCTGCATGGCGAGCCGATCTCCGGCGACGCCATGGATGTACACGGCCGCACGTGCCGCGTCCGCCGCGGCGAGGCCCTGCGAGAGCAGTGCGCCGATCAGGCCCGCGAGCACGTCACCACTACCGCCCGTTGCCAGCTCGGGACCGCCCGTCGGATTGATCGAGCAGTAGTCATCATCGAGCGTGCCGTCGCAGATGACCGTTCGCGCGCCCTTGAGCACGACGACGGCATGCGACCGACTGGCAAGTGCGCGCGCTGCCGCCAGGCGATCCTCCTCGATCTTGTCGATCGTCGTCCCGAGCAACCGCGCGGCCTCGCCCGGATGCGGCGTGAGCACGACCGGGCTCGCCGCCTGCTTCACCGTCTCCCAGGAATGGAGCCGGCCGGATTCACTCCGGCCGGCGGGGCCAATGCCGGAGATGAGGTTCAGCGCATCGGCATCGAGGACCGCCGGCACACCGGACGCGAGCACCTCGCCGACCCAGCCCGCGGCCGGCTCGCTCTGGCCGAGTCCAGGCCCGATCACGATCGCGCTCTTCTTCGTCAGCAGCTCGCCGAGGTTGGTCGCGAGCGCCTTGGTCATGATCGAGTCGTCGGCCGCGACGTCACCCGCCGTCGCGAGCGTGACGAGGCCCGCCCCACCGCGCAGCGCGGCGTTCGCGCACAGCCGCCCGGCGCCGCGCATCCCCGGCATGCCACCGACGATCACGACATGGCCGCGATCCCCCTTGTGGTCGAGGACGTTCGCCCGTGGCAGCCACGCCTCGACGTCCTCCTCCTCGACCACGCCCGCGCGCACCGCCTGGGTCGCCATCACGCCGAAGGGCACGCCGATGTCCGCGACCTCGACGTCGCCGCAGTAGACGAACCCGGGCGAGCTGACGAGCGCGACCTTGAGCGCCGCCATCGTCACCGTCGCATCCGCCTCGACGCACGTGCCGAGGACCTTGCCGGTATCTGCCTCGAGCCCCGACGGGATGTCGACCGCGAGCCGGCGCAGCGCGTCGTTCATCACGCCGACGACCTGCGCGTAGTGGCCCTCGATCGGCCGCTGCAGCCCGACCCCGAACAGCGCATCGACGACGCAGGCCGCTCCGGCGATCTCGTCCTGTAGCTCGGTCAGTGCCTTCGGCGTGTCGATCATCCGCACCACGCCACCGGCCTTCTCGAGGATCGACAGGTGCGTCGCGGCGTCCCCGCGGATCGCCTCTCGAGGCGCCGCGAGATAGACGACCGCGTCGAGCTCGAGATCGCGCAACACGCGCGCAGCGACGAACCCATCGCCACCGTTGTTGCCGGGGCCGCAGACGACGGCGATGTCGCCGAGGTCGCCCCGAAGATGGAGCGGGCCGGATTCACTCCGGCCCGCGGGGTAGACGAGCCCGAGCACGCCATCGGCGACCGCCCGCCCGGCGGTCTCCATCAGCGTCAGCGCCGGGAGTCCGATGTCCTCGATCGTCGCGCGATCGAGCGCGCGCATCTCCGCAGCGGTCACGACGGGTCGCATGGGCCGCAGACTACCTCAGGAACAGGCGCGTCCAGGTCTCGGTCAGCCACGCCTCGACATCCGCCGGCCGCCATCCACGACTATCGACGAACAGGAGGAACACCTCCGGCGCGTTCGTCACCCACAGGACATCGGCGATGTAGTCGACGGTGAGCTCCGGACGGACCTCGCCCGTGCCGATCAGATCGGCCGCGAGGAGCTTCATGTTCCGGGCGCGCCGCTCGGCGATCGCCTTCCACGTCCCGGCGAGCTCGGCATGCGTGCGACCCGCGACCTCGACGGCGTGGACCAGCGGTGCGAGCCGGGTGTGAATGTCGGCGACCGCCGCCGCGTAGATCGCGAGCTTGTCTCTCGCGCGCACCGCGGCACGCAGCCGCTGCACGTAGTCGCGGCGCTCGGCGGGAATTGCCTGATCGGTGTTGGAGAGTGCGGTCTCGAACACCAGCTCGACCAGTGCTGGCTTCTTGCCGACGCTCGCGTAGACGGTATCGAGCGCGACGTCGGCTGCGTCGGCGATGGCCTGCATCGTCATCGCGGCATAGCCCCGCTCGATGAGCAGCGCGCGGGCCGCGACCAGGATCCGTTCCCGTGTCTGTTCAGCAGCTTCCGCGCGGATCGCGGATTCGTACGATCGTCGCTTGCGCTTCAATTCATCCGAAGTATATTAGGACTAAATCAGGAGGCAACAAATGTACGCATTCATCCAGGACGTCCCGATCGGCGAGGACCTGTACGTGAAGATCCGCAAGGCGCTCGGCGACGAGCCGCTCGAAGGGCTGCTCGTCCACGTGGTGCTCAGCCGCGAGGACGGCAAGCTCCGGTACGTCGACGTGTGGGAGAGCAAGGAGGCGTGCGATGCGATGTTCGAGAAGCGCATCCACCCGGCGGTGTTCAGCGTGTTTCGCGAGGCGAAGTTCCGTCCCGCCGGCGAGCCAGCGCGGCAGGAGATGCCCGCAGTCGAGATCGCGTTCGGTCCGCAGTCGATCGCGCGCCTCGCACGCTGATCGTCAGGTGCGGCAGGCTTTCGCGACCGCCTGGGCAATCTCGTCGGCCCAGCCCTTGATGCGGGTCTCGTCGAGGCCCTCGATCATGACGCGCGCCTTGCTCTCGGTGCCGCTGTAGCGGACCAGGACGCGACCATCGTCGCCGAGCTGACTCTCGACGTCGGCGATCAGCTTCTTCACGTCAGGCAGCTCGTCGAAAGGAATCTTGCGATCGACCGGCAGGTTCACGAGCACCTGTGGCGTCCGCTCCATCACCTTCGCGAGCTCCGACAGCGGGCGGGCTTCGCGAACCATCACGGCGAGCACGCGGAGCGCGGCGACGATGCCATCACCGGTCGTCGCGTGATCGAGGAACACGAGGTGCCCGGACTGCTCGCCGCCGAAGTTGTAGCCGCTCCTGCGCATCTCCTCGACGACGTAGCGGTCGCCGACCTGCGTGCGCACGACCCGGCCGCCGATGCCGCGCAGCGCGCGTTCGAGGCCGAGGTTCGACATCACCGTCGCGACCAGCGTCTGCTTGGCGAGCCGGCCTTCGCGCAGCATGCGGGTCGCGCACAGGGCCATCACGGCATCGCCATCCACGACCGTGCCATGCTCGTCGCACAGCACGCAGCGGTCACCATCGCCGTCGAGCGCGATGCCGAGGTGGGCGTCGTGCAGCTTGACCGTCTCGCACATTGCCTGCGGGTACAGCGCGCCGGCGCGCGCGTTGATGTTCTTGCCGTCGGGCTTGGTGTGGATCGCGATGACCTTCGCACCGAGCTCCTCGAACACGGCCGGCGCGACGCGATAGCCAGCGCCATGCGCGGCGTCGACGACGATGCGGACGCCATCGAGCGTCAGGTCCTGCGGGAACGTCGTCTTGCAGAACACGACGTAGCGGCCGCGCGCGTCCTCGAGGCGGCGGTTGTAGCCAACCTCGGCGGGCGCCGCGAGCTGGCCATCGAGGTCCGAGGACGTCATCAGCGCCTCGATCTCCGCCTCGACGTGATCGGGCAACTTGTAACCGTCACGCGCGAAGATCTTGATGCCGTTGTCCTCGAATGGATTGTGCGACGCGGAGATCACGACGCCGGCGTCGCAGCGCATCGACGAGGTGATGAACGCGATACCGGGAGTCGGAAGCGGACCGGTCAGCCAGACATCCGCGCCCATCGACACGATGCCCGCGGCGAGTGCGGACTCGAACATGTAGCCCGACAGCCGCGTGTCCTTGCCGATCGCGATTCGCGTGTGGCGACCGGGTTGGCGCAGCCGCGCAGCGATCGCCATACCGAGACGCATGACCGTGCGGCCGGTCATCGGCTCGAGGTTCGCGACACCGCGCATCCCATCGGTGCCGAACAAAGAACGCCCGTTACTCATCGATGGTCCTTCGTAGCACGACTGAGGCCAGCCTTTACGGCGACGGTGTAGGAGCTACGCCTGAGGGTTTCACCGGGGTGATCTGGACCCGCTCCGGCGAGATCCGAACGCCAACCCCCGGCGGTAAGCCCTCGATGCTGACAGGCACCTCACGACTCTTCGTGTCATTTGCGCTCAGCTTCACGAGAGGTACGAGCGCAGCCTTTGCCTTCTCGACCGCAAGGAGTGCGCCGGTCAGCGTCACCTCGACCTGGGCGGGACTGACCTTCCACTTCGCGGGATCCACTCCCTCCCCTCCGATGCCGACGACCAGCCCCGGAAGCTTCCGGGTGACGAGCTCCTCGTCGATCGCGACATGCACGTTGACCTGAGAGCCGCCCACCGGCTCGACACCATCCGGCGTGACGATCTCGGTATCCGCGACGAAGCTCTCCGCTCGCCCCTCGACCGACACCTCGCGCGTGCGAACGCTGGACAGTGCCGCCAGGGTGCCCTCCGCGCCGCGCACCTTGATCGTCGTCGGTGCGGCCTTGACCTCGGACACGTAGTAACCGTGCAGCGGCCGCCCGGCGAGCTGCGGTGAGAGCTCGACGATCTTCTCGACGCGGCGGTCGAACTGGACGTGCACCGTCTTGGGGCTGATCGACGTGACCCGGAGCCCGGCGGGCAACGAGATCATGTCCGGCCGGATCGTGACGTCGCCGGACGGCGAGTGGCGCAGATCGATGTTGATGCGCTCGATCTCGCGCTCGTCGAACCGCCGCATCCGCTGGTACGGCCCCTTGATCGTGACGCGGACCTCTTCGAGCCGCTCCGAGACGAGCACCTTGTCGTCGGGCATCGTGTACGAGACGCCGATCCGCGCCGAGATTTCCCGATCGCGGTCCGTGTTGACGAGCAGGAACACGGTGATCGCGAGGACCATCGACAGGAACTTGAGGCCGAGGTTCTCGAACAGGGCGCCGTGTAGCCAGCGGCGCAGCGGACGCTCGGCGGGCGGATCGATCTTCGGCGGCGGCGACTTCGGCGCCTGCCGCGCGGGCGCGCGACCGAGGTTGCTGATCGTATCCGGGCGCTTGCGCGGCGGGTTCGTCACGACGATGCCTCCGCAGCGGTCGTGTCGCCGTCGACACCCATGCTCGCGATCGCCTTGCCGACCTCGGCCGCAGCTGCTGCCTCCTCGGCCATGTCGGTGTGCGCGCCGCCGAGCAGACCGACCAGGGCGCGACGCAGCATCACGGGCTCGAGGTCGCGGGCGATCGAGCCCTTGAAGCACAGCGAGATCTCACCGCGCTCCTCCGAGACGACGACGACCACGGCATCCGTGTCCTCGGTGATACCGAGGGCCGCACGGTGACGCGTGCCGAACTCGGGACCGAGGTCGGTCGCGCGGGACAGCGGGAGCAATGCGCGTGCGAGCTCGACACGATGGTTCTTGTTGATGACGACCGCGCCGTCGTGCAGCTCGTTGTCCTTCGCCGGCACGAACAGCGACACGAGCAGCTGGCGCGACAGCGCGGCGTCGATGCGCGTGGCGTCGTCGACGAACTCCTCGAGGGCCGCGTCGCGCTCGAACACGATGATCGCGCCCATGCGAGCGCGCGCGAGCTGGGCACAGGCGGCGACGACCTCGTCGACCGTGTGCGAGCCCTCTTGCCGGCGCCCGAACGGCATCACGTTCTGGCCGATGCGGCCGAGCGCGCGCCGGATATCGGACTGGAACACGACGATGATGAGGATGATGAAGTAGCTGATGAAGTTGTCGAGCAGCCACGACACCGTCGTCAGCTCGATGCGGACCGCGACGAAGAACGCCGCGCCGATCAGGACGATGCCTACGATCATCTGCGCGGCGCGCGTGCCGCGAATCGTCAGCAGCAGGCGATAGATCAGGTAGTAGACCAGCGAAATATCGACGATGGTCGTGATGACCTGGCCCCAGGTCAGACTCTCGAAGAAGCGCTGGATCGACGCAATCATGGCGCGGGTCAGCACGGCCCGGCAGGATTGCTCGTGACCGCGATGCTCTACTTCTTGTTGTACGCGGTCAGGTGCATGCGGAGCAAGGCAACGTTGTGGACCCGGACCACCTGCGCGCCCGCGCGCACCGCTGCGA